>Ga0316209_1002354_pt1 | contig 15472 bp, 13 predicted proteins | sample 6monopyrite_MG_FD_204945 | JGI IMG/M metagenome (GOLD analysis project Ga0316209, IMG submission 204945) | Microbial mat bacterial communities from mineral coupon in-situ incubated in ocean water Damariscotta River, Maine, United States -... | ecosystem: Environmental > Aquatic > Marine >...
GTAAAAACTTTAAGAAATATGGCAATGTGAAGGGGAACAGGTTTGGCTAAGGATAGTTATTACGTTTACGTATATATTGACCCAAGGAATTTCGAAGAGTTTTATTACGGTAAAGGTAAGGGGTCTAGAAAGAATGATCATTTATTTGATAATTCGGATAATGAGAAAACCCGACGAATAAAAGCAATAAGAGAAGAAGGACTAGAACCGATTATTCGTGTAGTGGCACGTAATTTGTCTGAGCACGATGCTTTATTGGTTGAAAAAACTCTCCTATGGAAATTAGGTAAGCATCTTACTAACGTATCAACAGGGCATTATGCAGATAAATTTAGGCCGCATAGCTCATTTCATAAGAAGATAGCAGGTTTTGATTTTGAAAATGGCCTATATTATTACAATGTTGGAGAGTGCCATGTTAGAAACTGGAATGATTATTTGAAGTTTGGATTTATTTCAGCAGGTCAAGCACCACGATTTCGAGATGCTATGCTTGGTTTTGAAACTGGCGATATAATTGCTGCTTATTTAAAGGGACGTGGATTTGTTGGCATTGGCCGAATTTCTCAGAAAGCAAAACCTATCAAGGATGTTTTCATTGGCAATAAACCTTTATTAAAAGAAAGCTTGGAATGCCCTAATATGGCAGAAAATTCTCTTGATTTGGAAAACTCAGAATATGTGGCACTGGTAGATTGGATTTGTACAGCAGATAGGGATAATGCAAAGTGGAAATCTAAAAGCGGTTTATTTACAACACAATTGGTAAGAGCATCTTTAAGTGGACAGCCTGAAACTATGATATTTTTAGAACAGGAATTTTCAGTGAATTTTGAGCAGTTAATAGCTTAGATTATTTTAAATTTTTCTTCTCTTCCTTATGCTTAATACGCCGTGTTTCAGCCTCAGTTTTTGGTAATGGCTCAAGATCGAAGAGGGCACGTTCTTTATCACCGATAACATATTCATCAATCAGAGCAGCAAGCTTCTTGGCAAAAGCTGAGCGTGGGTTTTTCTCCATGTGGAATCCTGCAAGTCCTCCCATGATAATTTTACGGCGTGTGTCGCGTTTACGAGCGGCTTGTTTTTCACGTGCGGTGATATTAGCGAGCTGTGCATCTATCTGAGAGATTTTCTTCTCATAGACTTCATTGATAGCCGCTTTCTTTTCTTCGAGTGTTTGCTTTCTCTTGTCCATAACAAAATCCTGATGCAGTTCCGACGATCCCAGAGTACCCCTTGTTTGAAATTGAGTCCAGAAAATGCTACATTGAGCCTTAGGAGCATCCCGCAATAAATATGAAGGGCGCACTTATCCAAACTATCATTTCATGAGTTTGGTGCGGTTCTCAATTCCTAGCGGAGGCGCGACGCGCTTAGGCAGTGTGCCTTGAGGCACAAAGAGAGGATAGCCTTCCTCTCAAACTCTGAGGCGGAACACGGGCACACAATCCGTTTCGTGTTCAAAAATGCCCCTTATGGGGCAGGGGATTATCCGTTGTCATATCCCAAAAGAAGGTTTCGCCCTTCTTAAACTTGACGACAAACAGGGGTGTTTGAACCCAATGCCGATTGGCATTAATGGAGTAATCATGAGAACGAACGAATTGCATGCGTCAGCTAAACAGGTACAACGCTCTAAAGGGCGTTCTTCTGTTGCTGCGGCTGCGTATCGTTCTGGTGAGTTGCTGTACGATGAACGCACAGGCCTCAGCCATGATTACACCAAAAAAAGCGGCGTAGAATATGCTCGTGTATATACACCTGATAACGCACCTGATGATATGCGTGACAGGAATACACTATGGAACGCCGTAGAGAAAAAAGAGAACAGGTCGAACTCCTGCACAGCCAGAGAGTTCGAGATTGCATTTCCCCATGAGTTTAATGCCATGCAACGCCGCGAAGCAGGGGACGCTATATCCCGCGAGCTTATGCGCCGTTATAACTGCGCTGTTGATATTGCTTATCATAAACCCAATAGAGAGGGTGATGAGCGCAACTACCATGCTCATATATTATTTACGACCCGAGGCTTTGATGAAAACACCAAAGACGGATGGTCTAAAAATAAGTATCGAGATTTGAACAATGACAAACTCGAAATTGATGGTGAGAGCACCACCAGAGGAAAGGCAGAAATCAATAATTTGCGGAAGTTCACAGCCCAAGAGATGAACCGTATCTCTGATAGGGACAATCTTGATGTTAAGACGGAGCATCTAAGCTTTGAAGCGCGGGGCATAGAAAAAGAACCTACTAAAAAGATGGGTTTTGCAGCCACACAAGCAGAGCGCAGAGGCGTTAAGACAGATAGGGGAGATATCAACCGCGCTATCAAGGCCAGTAATGATAATATGGGTAGCAATACTGCCCAGCTTAACGACCAGAAGAAGATTCTATTGCTTGAACAGAAACGCGCTCTTTTAGCTTTGGAGCAAGAGCGCGATGATGGGGAAGGTGAGGGCAGTGGGACATGGCAAAGCACTATTGCTACGTTTAAAAAAGAAGAGAGTTTTCCATTTCATCAAAAGAGGATAGAGCAGGCGCAAGATGAACTAAACCACGCCAAAGACAAACTTGATAATATGAGTTTTATCGAGCGCATTACGGGTGATAAGTACAAATACATAGCTGCAATTGAGAATAAAGAGGCAGAATTACAAACTGCAAAGCGAGAGCTTGAATCCATCCAGAGCAAAGAGAAGCTTGAACAAAATAAGGCTCAAGAGCTGGATGCGAAAGTGAACGAAATCCTTAAAGAGCGCGAAGTTACGCAAGACCGCACTGCCCAATACAAACAGGAGCAGGGCGAATTGACGGAACTTCAAGACAGCTTTGAAAACCGTAATAACATAGATCGGATTATTGGCGCTATAACAGGTAAGACAGCAGAGCAGAAAGCTAGACTAGAGGAGCTGCAAGGTAACATTAAATCCTATGAAGCTGATAAACGCTTAGAAGAAATCAAGCAACGGCAACAAGACCAGCTTGAGCAAGATGCGTTAGCACGTCAGCGTGATATAGACCGTTCTAATGATAATAGGGTTGAACGTGAACCAGAACAGGATAAAACCAAAGAGCTTTCTAAAGAACAGATAAAAGAGGCTAAAAAGCAGCAATATCTGGATGACATGGCAGCGGAGCGTGAGGCTAAGGATAGGCAGGAAGCTCAAGAAAAAGGCTACGATTATCCTTACGAAGAGCGTGCAGAGAATGATACGTCTCTTTCAAGTGATGTACGTAAACAGGCCTACTTGACCCGAATGGATAAACAACGTGAACAAGAGGCTGCTCATAAAGAAAAACAACGTGAAGCCGAAAAATTAGAATATGAATCCCGTCCAGAGAATAACCCTGAGTTATCGGCTGAGGAAAGGAAGCAAGCTTATCTTGATCGCTCAGCAGAGGAGCGGGAAAATGCGCCAGAAACCCCAGAGCGAAATAGAGGTAGAGGACGGGAGTAATGGAACTCTATCCAGACTCTATTCACCGTTTCATCCACCAATAATGTGGATAAGTTAGGGAATTTATGTTCACTATTTGTTCTTGACTCTTTATTGATAGCAAGTCATGTTAGGGCATGACAAAACATGGTGATGGAAATATAGGATTTTCTCCAATAGGGGAGCTTCGGTGGTTGTTCTTTGATCTGAATAGTTACTTTGCTAGCGTTGAACAACAAGAACGCCCAGAGCTTAGAAATAAGCCCATAGCTATTGTTCCTATGATGACTGACAGCACATGCGCAATAGCTGCAAGCTATGAGGCAAAAGCCTTTGGCGTTAAGACAGGCACAAAGATATATGATGCCAAGAAGATGTGTCCTGATCTTATATGCGTCCTTGCCCGTCATGATATCTATGTTGAATATCATCACCGCATTATGGCAGAAGTAGAAAATCATATTTCTGTGACAAAAATATGCTCGGTTGATGAGGCAGCCTGCAAATTATGGAAGGGAGAAAGAACGCCAGAAAAAGCCAAAGAAATTGCATATCAAATCAAAGCAGGTTTAAGGCAAAACCTAGGAGAGTATATCAAATGCTCCATCGGTCTTGCGCCTAATGCTTTTTTGGCCAAGGTTGCTACAGACATGCAAAAGCCAGATGGTCTGGTTATCCTTGAACCAGACAACTACAAGGATAAGCTCTTTGCCTTTAATCTCACTGATCTTTGCGGTATCGGCAAAAATATAGAAAGGCGATTAAACAAAGCTGGGATATATACGATCGAAGAGTTTTGGAATATATCACCAAAGCATGCCCGCAGCGTTTGGGGTAGCGTAGGAGGGGAGAAGTTCTGGTACTCTCTTCATGGATATGATGTTCCTGACCAAGAAACACAAAAGAGTGTAATAGGTCATAGCCGCGTTCTTGATCCTAAACATCGCCCCAGTGATCAAGCTTATTCAATTGCTCAAGCACTAACGATTAAAGCCTGCACAAGACTGCGGCGTTACGAGCTTTATGCGCGTAAGTTTTCTTTAAGCGTTCGGACATTAGATAAAAGGAAATGGGCAGATGAGAGAGCATTTTCACCAATGCAGGATAACTTCACGGTGATTAAGGCATTGGAAGAAATGTGGCAGCGCATGCAATGGGATACTGGAAAGGCAAATCTTTTTAAGGTTTCTATAGTGCTGCATGATTTATATGAACGTCAAGATGTAACGCTCGACTTGTTTGAAACTGCGCAAGAAAACAAAGTAAAGAAGAATAATGGATTATCACAAGCTATGGATGCGCTGAATAAACGTTATGGAGCAAATACAATAAATTTAGGCTCATGTCCTAAGACAAGCGCTGGATATGTAGGAACCAAAATAGCCTTTACGCGCGTTCCTGAGAAGGCAGAGTTTTTGGAGTAGTAAAACTTAATATATTAAGCATTGGTATTAACAGTTGTAGTTTGCTTTAATGGCAGGAAAGTATCGAAAGTGGGCATTGAAAAGCAAACTGAAAGAACATTGGGTTATGATTAAAAGCACATGGGCAGGATTTTTGATTTTAGTTACTATTCTAGGAATAGTTGTTATATACGCTCCTGTTTTTGCAATATTTACAATAGTCTTTCCGCCTTTGTTTTTACTCTTGGCTATTATGCCATCTATAGCGATGTATTCATGGGCAATTACTGTATTTCTTATTATTTTCAGATTTATGGGGAAAGGCAGATATATAGTTGCTCCTGCTGTAGTTGTTATATTGTCATTGGCTATTCCATATTATTACAATTTAAAAATAGATGATCGTATTCAAGAACTGATTAAAGAAGATATTGCTATTAAAGAGCAACTTCCGAATGGAGGTATATTGGCTTTTGAAATACCCATTAGTTATAGCATTAGAGGCGCACAGGATAATAAGTGTCAGTCTTTGTGTCAGCGTTTATTATATAATAAAGCTTATGAGCAAGTCATGGTTAAAGCCCATATGTGGAATGAAGCATATAATTTTTATATAAAAAACAAGCAGGCCTGCCCTTCTTATAGGCAAATATTAGATGGGGTAGCTGTAAAGATCGCAAATGGGGAATGTTTGATTGAAGCGAGAGGATCAACAGATCATGCAGATTTTATTTACAGGAATGAAACCGTATCTTATCCAGACAAAAAACCTAAGTTTAAACTCAATGCTTTAACCGTACGAGCCGATAGAATAACTGTTATTGATAACAGAACAGCGGCTAAAAAAGTTCTTTACCAAAAAACAAAAATAGAATCTCGCCCTTTAGCTTATCCATTGATAATTGGATTGGGTGGCGGTAGAGAGTTGAATTTCTACGCAGAAATTTATCGTTCTAAGAAGAAACTTAATAAGCCTTCTCAAGAGTATACAAAAAAGATTTTTGGCGTATCCGCTATCAAGAAAATTGAAGAAAGTTCTGAAAATAAAATTAAAATAATTAGCGATTATTTGCAAAATAGAAACAAAAGAAACTTAGAAGCAGTCCAACTGATTAAGAGTTATTGGATAGAGTTAGATAAGAAAGATTCATATAGTAAAGAAGACATCAACATAATTACTCAATTATTGAATGACGATAGAGTTAAACTCAATTATCACTTTCCTAAAATCATTGGAAGAATGAAGTCTGTGCCAGACGAATTGGTTATAGCCCTAGGAAAGAGAGTTCTTCATAAACCAGCTTATTATGTGTCGCAGGCTATAATGGCACTGCCTGAGGGAAGGGCTAGTGTAATTGCTCCCCAGCTTGAGATATTAGCTCGTGACCCAGAATTGAGGTCTTTGCATTGGCAAGCACTAACTCGTTTGAGTGATGGAAGCGATTTATCGGTTGATCAGTATATTGATATCCTAAGAGATTACAGGGAGGTCATGAATCGTGAATATGATAGAGATTCTCGTAAAAAAATAGAGAATGCAGTATCAGGGGCAATAAAAGGGCTGTGCCGATTAGGAGAAGATGCATTACCTGCGAAAGATTTATTATATTCCATCCTTGAAGCGGGTGATCGTTGGACAAAACCAAGTATTTATATATCTGTGGCATTGCTGCAAATTGTTGATATGAGTGAGTTGGAGCAGAAATACTTGAATAACGATAAATATAAAAACAATGATCGGATCGGGAAAGAGATTAAACGTGCGATTCAAAAGAAAGAACGTGCAATCAATGCGGGTATAAGCCCGTGTTGATTTGGGGTGCAATAATATGCAAAATAATAATGATATAGAGTTAAAAGATTTTGGAGCTGCATATAAAGAGATACAGGCTATATTATCTAGGACTTCTGCTGCATCTATAATAACAAGGTCAACAAAAATTCTTCATAGGATATACCATGAAGGATTTTCGCAAAATGGTATTGTTTATGTACCGTGGATACCATTAGCTTTAATAGAGTGGTCTTTAGTTTTTTGTCCTAAGCCCGAAATACTCTTAACAACCGAGATTAATGATGAGGGTTATAATAAACTTTATAATCTATTACATGACAGTGGTGCAGGGTTTGAAAAATACCTCAATTCTGAGTATTCATTTGGGGTTATGAAGTTTATGAGGTGTCTAGCTTACCAGCAGTTTTGGTTTCAAGGCGGTAAAGGACAGTTGCGCAGTTATACTGGTAGAAACCTTCTTATTATGAATGAATTTAATGATGATTTTCTTCAACATACGGGCATATCTATTAAGGATTTCCATGAAATGCTGTTTGTTACGTTTGCTAGATTTGGAACGAGTGAAAATGGTCATATTATTGATAAGAGTTTTTTTAGGCATCTTTCTCAAAAATACACGCAAAATCAGGTGGACTTGTTTTTTAATTTATTATCCCTGCCATTAAGCGATTTACAGGATAGAATTAGAGAACACCATCAATACTATGAAAAAAACTTTGATGTCCAAACTTTGCTCTCACAAATGACACCTTTATGGAGATATCCATTTTTGAAGGTAGATGGTCGGTATGTTTGTTTTTATCCCTCGTTGATTGAATACGCGATGAAGTTTTTTGTGTATGACTATCTAAAGCTAAAGAACGCGCAATCTTTTGGTAGTAGTTTTGGCTCTGTTATGGAACGTTATGTTGAGAGAGGATTAGAGTATCTTGACGCTAAATTTTTAGGTGAGAAACAGATACAAGAAATTGTAAAACCCTTAAGAACGAAAAAACAAGGGCAAATGAAGTGCGTTGATTTTGTCGTAGAGCAAGAAAGTGGAACACTTTTAATTGAGTCCAAGGCACTTGAAATGCCAGTTCAGATCAGAGTGAATAACGATGATGAAATATTAAGAAAACATTTTTCATCAGATGAACGGCATGTTTTTCATGGTATTGTTCAAGCATATGAATTGTGTAACTTCCTAGTAAATGAAAAAAAGCCCCAAACTTTGAACTTAAACAAAGATTTCTATCTTATAATTGTTACATACAAGGATTTTTATTTAAGCAGTGGAGAAGACTTCTGGAATGAGTTTGTAAAAGATATAGTAAAGCCGAGCATTGAAGAAAAGGGTATAGACGAAAATTTAATAAAGCCTGAGAATATATTCATTATACCTATTGATGAATATGATTGTTTGATTAATCAAGTTAAAGAAAGCGGTATAGAAATTGTTGATTTGTTAAATTATGCGATTAAAAGGCATAAGGATAAAAAAACTATGCGTTTTACATTGGGTGCGCATATTCAAGAGTATAATTCCGAACATTCTGGTAAGTACCTCCCTTATCTCGAAGCAGAGTTTGAAGCACTATCGCAGGGAATTTTTAATGCAATGAAAGATAGTATGCATGAAAATGTAGCCTGAAATATACGGTATTTCCCATAATTAACATTATCACACATAAGATTTAGGAATAAATTCATATTATTTCGTTCCCTACTTCTTATTTGCAGTGATTATATAGCCTGCAAAGCTTTTGATTAATGATGCTAGGCTCATTGAATTGGAAGGACTTTATATTGTTGGTGTGTAGGGTGTTGCTCATGCTTAATCCCATTCTTCTATAGGCAAATGTTTTGTATTGTCCTACTTTATGATCTTCATTTAGGTCGTTAGCTAATTTTTCTGCTCCTTTCCAATTGTCTTTATATATTAAATAATCTATTGCGCTGTTAATTGTATATGCACCAAATGAGCTTAATTTTTCTTTTAAAGCTGCGGCACTTTCTTTTTTGTTTTTATTCAAGTAATAGCCATATAATGCTCCCCATGCTTTATATGTATTTTTAATATCAGGGTGGTTATCAAGAAGCTCTTTCCCTTTTTCTGCTTCGCCCATAAATACTAGATATTTTGCGAATATATCTATAGATCGTTTTTTGAAATATTTATCTTTTTGAATTTGTTCTCCGTTTTCTAAATAATCATAGGCGGCGGTAATTATAATTTCAGCCTCTTGATTCTCATCATTTTTCTTTAGATATAGAGCAATTTTAAGTAGTGGCTCATATAAATAATGATTATTGAATGGTGCTTTAGTTTGCAATTGAGCCGCTAGGTTTTTAAAGAAAGCCACTTGCTCGTTTCTGTTTAAAGAATTATGGGCATGTTCAATAATGAGATTCAAGCCAGTATTATTGGCATACTTAGTGCTTTCTATTGCCTCTAATGCTTCGGAATATTTACCTTTCAATGTAAATTTATTTGCAAGTATTTGCAAAAATGGAGTGTTGATTAATGGGCTGTTTGGATTAGATTTCCTATATTTTTTAATAAATTTTATATATGAATCATAGGCTATCTCTGGATTTTCAAATAACATGGAGTAATAGAGAATGTAAGGCTTAGCGTTATGAACATTTTCAAATGTTCCCGTGGCTAATAAATTTTCTGCAATGGCGATGAATCGCGCCGCATCTTGATCATAATCTGCTAATTTTAGTGCTATTGCATAATCTACATATGTTTCAAGTAAGAATTGGTCGTTTGTTATTCTCAATGGGTAATGTTTTGCAATAATATTAAGGGCTTCCTCTAAGCTTGAGCAGATCATTGCGGTTTGTGACCAAATACGGATAGTTTTTTTAGCAAAAGTAAAAGTACCTGATATAGGTCTTTTAGTATGATTGATAAAGAAGCTTTTTTCATTTTTTAGTGGAGCAAGTAAATTTAGATATTCTTTTGCTTTTGCACAATTAGAGTTAGAAGCGTAGAAAAATCCTAATTTTGCAGCAGATACATGAATTAGGTCTTTTCTGTTTTCTTTAATACTTTCAAATGCTTTTTCAGCCATAATTATATCATTATGATCTAAGGCAAATTCAAGCATATAGATTACTCTGCTTTTCAGAGTATTTGCGCTGCTATAAAAATCATCTACATATGGTTTTGCGCTTACATAATTTTTAGATAAAATAGGAAGAGGCGCATCTGTTGTAATACGCTTTACATCGGGGATATTTGCTAGTAGCTGATTAACAATTATAGGCGCATCTGTAATATCTTGTTTATCAACTTTATTGACAAGTGCTTGCCAGCCCATAGCAGATTTGAGGGCTGTTTTTGCATTCTTTTTCCATTCTTGTAGCTCTTGGTTTTTAGTTTTTGTGTCTTTATCTGGTGCATTGAATAATGCATAAGTGCCAAATAAAACGATTATGAGAGCTAGAATTTTTATTAATTTCATGTTGTAAATCCGATATAGAAAATATTTTTTGCTTCGGTAGAATATAAAATGAAGAGCCACTTTTATTTACTTAATATGTACTTATTAGATAATTAAATGAACAAAACCAGATACACCAGCAGAAATAACCCCATCTTTAACAAGCTTTTCCTTTTCCTTCTGCGTAATAGCCTCACCTTTTAATAGAACCTTAGCATTCCTAGCCAGTGTCACCATTCCAGCAATAGACATACTAGCCAAGGCATTAGGGTCATCGTATTCGCCCAATCCATTTATTACGTTAGAAACATCTTCATTTAATTCTGTATTTGAAAACCCTGTAGATGTTATAGATTGGTCTATATTAGCAACTTCTTCTGTCGCAAAGACTTCAATATTTTCATATTTATCATTGTGCTCTCTAATATATGAAATATATTTTGTCGCTTTTAGTTGTACTTCTTTAACCTCATCAGTGACGGTATTAATAATCCTTATGTCTGAACCTGCATGGTTTGTTGCTTCAAAAATCTCAACAATATATTGATCTCCATCTGTGTTTTCTGTGTTTTGATACAGAAGTTCATGATAAATACCTTTTATATTATTGCTTAAACCAGAAATTTGAGCTGGGTTCATATCTTGTATATAAGCTGCAAGTTCTTCTTCTCTAGCATTAGTTAAATCATTGTTTGATCGTCTTAATGCTTCAAGTACAAATTCTTCGTGTTCATTAAAATTTGGAATATCATCCGAAAATAACTGCATAATAACAACAGAGACAATGCCAACGCTTACATTGGAATTCTTCTTAGACCAGTTGTACAAATATCCAGTTATATCTTCAATTCGATTAATTGCTTTATTCAAATTACGGCGTGCCATAATAGGCCAAGAAGAAGCCCTGTATTTACATTCAAGAAGCTCTTCACATAAAGGTTTTAAAGCATCTCCATATACTGCCCTAGCAGATATAACATCGAGAGTTCTGCCTGCCTTTTCTTGTTCTCTGAACGCTACTGCTAAAGAAAGGCAAACATCTAAAACTCGTTGTTCCTGTTCTTCAAGTTCACTTTTCTCTCTCTTATCTCCAGATGCAAATTTACGATAAGCCCACCCAGCTCCAAATATAGCACCTAGTCCACCTGCTGTTGAGGCTACCCCAATAATAATAGAACCAATAAATACACTACCACCAACCCAAGCCAATGCAGCACTTGTGAAAGCTGCTCCAGACAAAGAACCAATCGCAGTTCCTGTACTAGCTGAGCCTAATAATGATGCTACAGAAAATATCCCTACACCTGTGCCTGCAAAGCCCAATTTTCCAGAAATACCTTTTACTATACGCTTTGAAACGCCAGATTCTTCACGAAGAAGAGAGTCGCTTACAGCTTCACAAGCTTGAGCTGATCTTATGTACCAATTTTCATCAGAAACAGGTTCAAGCTCACGTTTAACGTCACTAGCTTTGTTTTTAACAAACTTACCAGTATTGTCTGCTATTTTTGCAGATGCACTTTTTAAAACCTTAGTTGTTGTATTTTTAATCAACTTCATGAGCTGTTAAAAACATTGATTTTTGAAGTGCGGTAAAGAATTGCTGATATGGTTGCGGATCAACAACGGGTGTTACATTATATGTGGCGTTAGCACGAATTAATGTTTGTTTCTTACCTCTTGGACGTACGGTAACAGTCATACGAAGTGAATATCCATCTAACTTTGTTCCACTAACTGTACCCAGTTCATCATCGGCTTTATCAATAACAAAACCTAAATCTTGTAGTGTTGCTATGATTGTACGTAGGGTTTTAGTATTATTTGTTGTATCAAATGCTCGTGTTTGTATTTGTCGTGTTTGCACTTGAGAACCCGAAGTTTCCATTACCTGATCCATAGAAGTAGTTTGGCATCCAGCTAATACTATGCAGGCAAAAGCCATATATGTATATTTTTTCATTAAACTCGGTATCCTCTTAAATTTCATTTGCTTCTAAAAACACAGCTTTTGATAATTTGTTAAAAAAATCTTGATAAATTAATGGGTCTTCTATGCTTTGTGTTTTTGATACTTGCCCCTGTGTGTTCCAAACTATGCGCTGAAATGTAACACGCAGTTTTGTCGTTTTTTTACCAGTAGGATACGTTATTATGGATGCGCGTATTTTTTGGTTTTTATCAATAGGTACTGATCCTCCACCTAAAGCAGCAATTAGTATTGCGCCTGCCACTTGCCCAGCTTCTGTAGCATCTCTGTCTTTAGAGCCTACTATAACCCCTAGCTTAGTTTCAGATTCGTCAATATTGTATCCCAAGTCTTGTAATACACCAGCTCCAGCTACTAAGAGTTTCTTTTCATGTGCAGTGTCATATGATCGAGTTTGAAGCTGTCTAAGTTCAAAGCTTTCTTTGGTTAATTGCAAGGCTTCTTTGGGAATAGTTTGAACACAAGCAACCAAAGAAAACATTGCAAGAGAAAATATACAGATAGGTAGCGTGCGTTTCATTATGTTGAAGCCTTATTATTAAAAACTGGATTTATGGTATGCGTAATCTCGAACTTTATTATTTTCATTAAACTTGATGATTACAGTAATGGTAGACTGTGATGTGCGGGCAGCTGCGCCAGCGACATTACTTAGCTTGAAGGTAAGACCATTACTACCTGATACAACACCCTCTGTATAGAACTTGTCGTATACCCATACTTCATTTCCATTTTCATCAGTAGATACAATATTTGGAGACCCTAAAGCTTCAGCGACCTGCCCCCCTGACATACCTTTTTTAATATTTCTCTGAACTTCACCGACTGTAAAATTTTGTTTTTCTGATCTAGCTATTTCGTCCGCATGCCAAGACGCATTTTGGGCACATCCTGTTAAAAGAATACTAGCAAAAGCTATAGTTACAAAGGTTTGATAACGCATAATAAATCACCTTTTTTCAATATTTTATATGTGAGCTTTATACATAACATTCGTTTAGATGTAAACAGCTATGCCGACAATAACTCTTAATTGTAAATTTTTATTTTATAACCAGAGGGGGTGTTTTTTCCAATTTTTAGGCAATCCCATAGCTATTCTCCATTTATCTTCCGCAGCTATTGGTCCAAGTAAAGCATTGCACTGTCTGTGCCATTCATCTCCGTTTTGGGTGGTTTTTAGAAGTGTCCGAAGTATAAGCAATATATAAAATAAACGGTCTTTACGAGGAGTGAGAGGAGGATTCCAATTAGCATCCGAAACCTTTTCTGGCTGTATCGCAAGCTCCCTATTCCATAAGCGTCCGTGATGTGTGCATATATTTCTGATGTATGTCAATGTGCGCATCCAATCACTTAAACGATTGTAATGAAGCCCTACTCCTGAAGAAATCGATCTTTTATCATCATTTGTAAGCCCATTATATGCTACTGATAAGCTACCGAGTGTCATGACTTCTGTAAGCATCCATATGGGTAATGTTGGGAACCCATCATATGTTGTTTTGTAATGAGTGATAAAGGAATCACTGGAACGTCTGATTTCTTTATCAAGCTTACTTATCCACTCAGGATGTCTAAAGCTAGCGCGAAAATTGGAAGAATCTGTATGACCAAAAGCTCCATATTTATGGCCTAAGTGATATGTCATAAGTGTTCTTATATGAACTTCTACTCTTTCTATTGCATCAATCAAAAGTAGGCGCAAATGACGATCAAACTCATAGAGTTTTATAATGTCGTTAAAGTTAGTATCTTCAATGAACTCATTTTTTATGTTGCCATTATCATCTCTTGTGCGAAATGGATACCAGTAGGCACTGAGGCGGTAATAGCTTATAGTGCTAAGCTGTGCCAAAGCTTCTTTGTCATCATTTACTATAAGACCTCGTTCTTTAAGAAGTTTAAGTTGTTCTTCAAATGTGAGTGCTGGCTTTTTGTAAGGCTCTGTCATTTTATAATTCCTAAATTTCGAGCCAGAATTTGGGCAAGAAAAAGCCACCGACGTTGCGCATTGTGAAGAGGCGTGGTGGCTATGTTGATACTAGTATAGCAATAAGCTGTTATATATTTCAAGATAAAAATGACATATGACCTTAATTATGTTGGTTTGTTTATAAGCTTACTTGCGGTTTTATTCATATAATATATTACGTTGCTTACTCAAAATCAAGCATGACGCTTTTTGCGTTTATGCGCTTAATGTGTTTGTTTATAATATCTCCTTATCTATTGATATAGTTGGTTTACAGCCATATTACGATACTCTATGTTGTATATATTGTTGTTACCCCATTCTCTCTAATTTGAAGAGCAATTCTTTTTCTAGTATTTCCGATTCAAAGTGTTTTGAAAGTCGTGCTTTGCCCTCCTCTAGGTTTTGTTTAAGAAGCCTTTATCTAGCTTATATCGACGCCCCCGCCTATCTCAATAGACTTGCTTGCCCCTGCCCGCTTAAACGTGTTGGGGTAAGTAAATCCCGTTTCACGTGACAAGTCTTTGAAGTTGTTTTCTTACGATTGATCGTCACTCCGCATACGCGGGTTTAAGTGTTCCGCTCGCCGCTTAGCAAGGTTTCATGCACAGGGGGTAATGGCATTCCCTGCGGTCATTTAAGAAAAAGGAAACAAGCAAATGAATATATATGATGCAGCTAAAATTTTAGGCCTGACAGGTGAGCAAAACCCACAAGATACAAAAGCAGCCTATCGCTCAGCTTGTAAAAAATATCATCCAGACATTAACCCTGCTGGTGAAGATATGATGAAAGTTATCAATGAGGCCTATGACGCTTTGAAAGATTACACAGGCGAGATCAAATCAGAACAAACAGATTATGGCGACTTACTCAATGATGCTTTAAACGCCGTATCTTCCCTCCCTGCCCTCGTGATAGAAATTTGTGGCTCTTGGGTATGGCTTACTGGTGATACACGCGCCCATAAGGACACATTGAAAGAAGCTGGCTTTAAATGGGCAGCAAAAAAGAAAGCTTGGTATTTTAGGCCTGAGCAATTTTCTAGCCGTTCTAAGGGTACTAAAACTCTTGAAGAGATACGCGCAAAATACGGATCACAAAGACCGCATAGAAGTAATAATCTAATTGCACGGGGCGCAGTATAATGAAGCCTCAAGCAAAGATAGAAGAAATAGCATTGTATCTTGGTAAGCCGTGGAAGTTTTCACGGCTTGGTGAGCCATCCAAATGGCGGTTTGAGATTATAGACGGATGCGGGCGCGGTCTGTATTTTACGCTCTATGGTGACAAGTTTAAAATCGGCGGTATGTTTCCGCGTCAAAAATCTAGCCCATGGCGTGATGATTACAAAGAAATAGGCGCAAGTGTTGAGAGGCCAGCAAAGGACATTGCCGCCGATATTATGCGTAGGCTTATGCCTCATTAT
>Ga0316209_1002355_pt1 | contig 15467 bp, 17 predicted proteins | sample 6monopyrite_MG_FD_204945 | JGI IMG/M metagenome (GOLD analysis project Ga0316209, IMG submission 204945) | Microbial mat bacterial communities from mineral coupon in-situ incubated in ocean water Damariscotta River, Maine, United States -... | ecosystem: Environmental > Aquatic > Marine >...
CAGTGGATCGAAATGGTCCTCGCCACGCCTGTCGTGGTGTGGGGTGGCTGGATTTTCTATGTGCGTGGTGTGCAGTCGATAATCACCCGCAATCTCAACATGTTTACCCTGATCGGTCTCGGTGTCAGTGTGGCCTGGACATACAGCGTTATTGGTGTTCTTTTCCCCGGAATATTCCCTGCGGAGGTGCTTAACGATTTTGGCGTAGTGCCGGTCTATTTCGAGGCAGCAGCGGTCATTACCACCCTGGTATTATTGGGTCAGGTGCTGGAACTGCGTGCCCGCAGTCAGACCAATGCGGCCATTAAATTGCTCCTCGGGCTAGCTCCAAAGACCGCTCGTATCGTACGTGATGACGGTAGCGAAGAAGATATTCCGCGGGAACATGTGCAGCCCGGTGACGTTTTACGTATCCGTCCTGGTGAAAAAGTACCGGTGGATGGCGAGGTGATCGAGGGCGACAGCAGCGTCGATGAATCTATGGTCACTGGCGAACCCATGCCGGTGAAGAAAATAGCCGGTGAGCACATCATCGGTGCCACGGTGAATGGTACCGGTGGCCTGCTGATGCGGGCGGAAAAGGTGGGTGCCGATACATTGCTGGCACAGATTGTACAGATGGTGGCCGAGGCCCAGCGTTCACGCGCACCGATACAGAAACTGGTGGATATAGTCTCCGGCTATTTCGTGCCAGCCGTAGTGCTGATTGCGGTGCTTACCTTTGTGATCTGGTGGCAGTGGGGTCCCGAGCCCAGTCTGGCCTTTGCGGTGATCAATTCGGTGGCTGTACTGATTATTGCCTGCCCCTGTGCGCTGGGGTTGGCAACCCCTATGTCCATTATGGTGGGCACCGGACGGGGCGCTATGATGGGGGTATTGTTCAAGAATGCCGAGGCGCTGGAGGTGATGCGCAAGGTTGATACTCTGGTGGTGGACAAAACAGGTACCCTGACTGAAGGCCATCCTGAGCTGGTTAGCGTAACAGCTGCCGAGGGGTTTGAGGAAAATGAGCTGGTGCGTCTGGCGGCGAGTATCGAACGGTCCAGTGAACATCCGCTGGCGGCGGCCATTGTGCGCGGCGCCGAAGCGCGCGGCGTGGAACTTGCAGCAGCCGAGGATTTCCAGTCGGTTACTGGCAAAGGTGTTACCGGTCGAGTCGATGGCCGTACCATTGCGTTGGGCAATATCAAGTTATTGGAAGACGCCGGTATCGCTGTGGGTAACTTGCCGCAGCAGGCTGATGTGGGTCGGAGCGAAGGGCAAACGGTGATGTTTCTCGCGGTTGATGGCCGTGCCGCAGGCTTGATCGGGGTGGCTGATCCGATTAAGGAAACCACGCCGGAAGCGATTCATTTATTACATGAAGAAGGCATACAGATCGTCATGCTTACCGGTGATAGTCACAAGACTGCGGAGGCGGTGGCCGGCAGACTCAATATAGACCAGGTACAGGCCGAGGTGCTACCGGATCAGAAGGCCGCCGTGGTTAAACAACTGCAAGCCGAAGGCAAGATTGTTGCTATGGCAGGCGATGGCATTAATGATGCGCCGGCTCTGGCGCAGGCTCAGGTGGGCATCGCTATGGGCACCGGCACCGATGTGGCCATGGAAAGCGCCGGCGTGACACTGGTAAAAGGTGATTTGCGCGGCATTGTCAGGGCGCGACGTTTGAGTCGGGCCACCATGTCAAATATTCGCCAGAATCTATTTTTTGCATTTATTTATAACGCCGCGGGTGTTCCCGTTGCGGCTGGTATTTTGTATCCATTTTTTGGAGTGTTGCTGTCGCCCATCATTGCGGCGGCTGCGATGAGCTTTAGCTCGGTATCAGTCATTACCAATGCTCTGCGCTTACGCAAAGTGAAACTTTAATCAAAGGGGAGCAGATATGTTTGATCATAATGGCTCGATGTTTTTTGGTGGTGGTTTTATGTGGTTAACGTGGATTTTTATCATTGTTGTTGCCGTATGGATTATAAAAATTGTAATTAATACGGATCAAAGACCGGGCAATTCGCATCAGGAGGATCCAGTTGAAATACTTAAGATTAGACTGGCACGTGGCGAAATTGATGAAAATGAATTTCAACGTAAACGAAAAGAACTGGAAGGTTAGTTTTGTTTTATAGATTCACAAAGAGATGTGATGAAGTACATCAAATGGCCGTAATTGATAATTGAAATTCCATTCAATAAAGGAAACCTAATGAATACTGACTACAACAAAATCACAGCCATTATCAATACGTCTATGCTGGAGGCGGTTGAAGAAAAACTTAAACAACTTTGTGTGCCGGGTATCAGTATCACCAGGGTGCAGGGATATGGTGAAGGACATAATTTTTTTCGCAGTGACTGGATCTGTGAACACGCTCGTATAGAAGTTTTTATAGAAAATAACAGAACTGAAGAAGTCGTTCAGGGAATTATGGATGCTGCTCATAGTGGGAATGAAGGTGATGGAATTATTGCTGTTTTACCTGTGAATTCATTGTATCGAATTCGTACCAAGCAGCCAGTGGAAATTGGTTAGCCTTTTTTAATTTATTTAAATGGAATAGATAGGTTTTAGAATTTAAGGAGTCGTAGCAAAAGATCTTATTTATTATTTTTTAAGGTCTTTTAAATTTAGTTTTACCTTAATTGTATAAACAGAGGATATGACCATGAAAACAAAATTATTAATACTTACAGCTGCATTAACCGCCCTACCTGTCTCTATTATCTATGCAAATGATGCACATCATCCCAATAAAATGTCGCCGGGTACGACTATGAAAGGTGGCATGGGCATGATGGGTAATATGCATACAAAAATGCAAAACATGATGCAACAGATGAATGAAATTCGTAATACAAAAGACCCGGACAAGCGCGATTATCTAATTGATAAACACATGAAAAGTATGCGGGAAGGCATGAAGATGATGGACGATGGAATGATGGGCGGAAAAGGAAAAATGGCTGGCATGTCAAATATGGATAAAAATAAAAACATGAACAAGGAAGATATGCAGAAGCGTATGAGCATGATGGAAGAACGCATGAACATGATGCAGGGCATGATGGGACAAATGATGAACCATAGTCTGGAGAAAACTAAAACCAGCAAGATAAGAAAGCGTCTACATAAACAATAATGACCTGCATTTTGTAGAACTGTTTGTTTAATATTTTTCCATGGATGGAAAAGGCTATGCCATATGATGCCATCTGTAACTATTGCCCGGTTCCGGTTGTGCTGATTTTTAGGCGGCATTTATTTTAATGATTTTAACTGGTTGGGCGGGTTTGTATTTAAGCTTTATTTGATTAACGCACGAGCGTGGCAAAAATTTTGATGCCATGACGTGACTTTATTGTATGGAAGCGACTATGAACGAAAATATTGCACATTCTGGTGCCTGGGGTCTCGCACTGATTATGATCGTGGTGGCATCCTGGTTTCTTTATCGTTACCTCGCGCCAAAAACGTGGCGTGAATGGGCGAGTGCAGGTGTAGTGCAGGCCTTCATCATCGCACTGTATGCAGAGATGTATGGTTTCCCTCTCACTATTTACCTGCTGGCACGTTTTTTTGGTCTGGATCGATACAACCTAAATGCTAACCTCTGGTCCTCATTAATGGGTGTTGGCGAGACCGGTATGCTCATTTCAATGCTTCTCGGTTACGCATTATTATTTATCGGTATTGGTATTTTTATACAGGGCTGGCGTGAACTCTACCGTGCGCACCAGCAAAAACAGCTTGCAACTACAGGCTTATACAGTTTGGTGAGACATCCTCAATATACGGGGCTGTTTATCGGGCTTTTTGGCGAGGGTGTTGTGCATTGGCCAACTCTTTTTTCGGTGGGTTTACTTCCCATCATCATACTGGCTTATGGCCTGCTGGCACGCAGTGAGGAGAAGCGGGTCGTCGAACAGTTTGGTGAAGCATACCGTGACTACCAACGACAGGTGCCGATGTTTGTACCTCTCTGGAGCCAGTGGCGGCAGTTAGTCACGCGTTCCAATATGGCTGACGATAAGGACTAGTACGCGGCAGGTGGATCGTATTAGTTGAGGAATTAGATTATGAGTTATTTAAATAAACATAATGTAAGCAAACACACTGTGAAAAAAATTGAGCAGGAGAAACTCAGTTCATCAGCTGCGCTGGCGCAAAATATTATTTCTACCGTTTTGCAAGATTACCGTGGCTCCACCGCCATACGCCTGTGGGATAATCGAATGTTAAATGATGGTCCTCATACCACATGTGCGCTGGTATTTAAGTGGCCGGGTGCATTGCGTGAACTTGTTCTTAAACAGGATATGTTAAAGCTGGGTGAGGCTTATCTAAATGGCTGCATTGATGTTGAGGGTGAAATGGAATCCCTGTTTGATATTGCACCCTGGTTACAGAAACTGAAACTGCCATTTAGTACTAAATTTAAACTGCTATGCAGAGTCTTACGTTTGCCCGCCGTTACTCAAGGTGATGTCTCGCAGCAACAGCGCGCAATATCGGCCGCTCGCAGTAACAGTCGAGCCAGCATTGCTCATCATTATGATGTTAGTAATGAGTTTTATAAACTCTGGCTGGATCCGCAGATGATTTATTCATGCGCTTATTTTAAAAATGAACAACAGTCACTAGCTGATGCCCAGCGTGACAAGCTCGAACATATTTGTCGCAAGCTACGTCTACAACCGGGTCAGCGGTTACTCGATATAGGTTGCGGATGGGGAGCGCTGGTGTTGTGGGCGGCTAAACATTATGGCGTGCGCAGTCATGGTATTACCCTGAGCCAGCAGCAATATGATTATGCGCAGCAGCGCATTCGTGAAGAAGGTTTGCAACATCAGGTTAGTGTTGAACTGCGAGACTATCGAGACATGTCCTGCGATATTCAGTATGACCGTATCGTCAGTGTCGGTATGTTTGAACACGTTGGAGTGAAAAATTTTCCCCTGTATTTTGGTAAGGTGAAGTCACTGCTTAAATCCGGTGGCCTGTTTCTCAATCATGGCATTACCAATAAAACCGGCTGGCAGAAAACGGATCTAACTCGATTTATAAATCACTATGTGTTTCCCGATGGCGAACTGGCTCGCATTAGTGATGTGTCTATGGCAATGGAGCAGGCGGGTTTTGAAGTGCTCGATGTAGAAAGCCTGCGCCGCCACTACGCCATGACCTTGCGCCATTGGGTGCGGGCACTGGAACATAATCGGCAAGCCGCTGTGCGTAAGTCATCTGAAGCGACCTATCGATTGTGGCGTTTATATATGGTGGGTTCAGCTTATTTTTTCGATGAAGGCAGCATCAATGTGTATCAGTTACTCGTGGGGCATGCTCATCAGCCATTGTCGGTGCCTTTACGTCGGGACGATATTTATCAGCATTAGGAGAAAATAATATTAGATGAGTGCGCACATGGTATGTGAATAATCGTGACCATCAATGCTGTTTTATTTTTTAAGTTTTCTTACCAGAAAAAGGAAAACTGGAATGACAAGTTTTTTTGCATTAACGCTTATACAAAAATAATTATGTATCGAATCACTAAATATATTTAGGAGATTATTATGGACGGTTTATTGTCATTTTTAATTTTTGCCGGTGTATTTTATTTAATGATGCGATTTGGCTGTGGCGCACATATGATTCATGGTCATCATGGGCACGGTAATAAAAAAGTCGAAAAACATATTGATCCGGTATGCGGTAAAAGCCTGGATGCCGAACAGGGCTATGGCAAGATGCACGAAGGCCATTTATACCGTTTTTGTTCACGTGATTGCCTGGATAAATTCGAGGTGGAACCTGAAAAATATATAAATAAAATCACTACTGTCCCGTTAACAAAATGAAATGTCTGCTGACACGCTTATATAGCAATCCATATATTGATTTCATGTTGCAATAGACATGAAATCAAAAAATTTAACACCGTCATGCCTGCGAAGGCAGGTATCCAGTGTCTGCAGGTCTTTCAACGTCACTAGATTCCTGCCTTCGCAGGAATGACAAGTTAACGGGACAGCAGTGAAATAAAATCATTGCAAAAGGAGAATCCTCATGAGTAATCGCATGTCTTTAATGGCTGTGGGTCATGCTACTAGTTTTCTGCTAATGATCAGTTTTATTCTGTGTGTGGGGTTTGATTTTATTTTCCCAGAGCATGCTATGTATCAAGCCTGGCAAAAACTTTTACCCGGCTTTGAATGGATTAGTTGGAATAGTTTTTTATTGGGCGTAATTGAAAGTTATGCTTATGGTTGGTACATCGCCCTTATCTGGGTGCCTGTTTATAATTTTGTAGTGAGCCATAAGTCAGTAGAAAAAAAGGCTGAATGGCATGATTAATAGACTCATGTATTTTCCACGGGATTACATCTAATGTTTTTTTATATTCAAGGTCCTAATCAACATGACTTAATGCCATTGGATAAAGTTTTTCAACAGCGTGTAGTTAATAAAACCGAAAAGATAAAAAAAAATAAGACGCTTGATGAAAAACGAGATCATCAAACGGCACAGAAACACCATCAGTTATTTTCCGCAGAATATGCTTATCAGGCGATTGATGAATTACCTGAGGATGTTCCTGCGCTTTATGCTTACCAGGTTATGACAACACCTGTAGTGACCGTGACTTCTGCAATGACAGTTGAACATGCATTAACACTTTTCCAGACAAAACGCTTTCGACATCTACCCGTTATTTCAGCGGATGGCAGAGTGACAGGTATGGTTTCGGATCGGGATCTTTTGCAATACCTGGCAGGGTTGCAGAAAACTTATCAAAAGAATTTAGCACCACACAAGGCGAGCGATAAAGTTGAGTTGTTAATGCAATCGCCAGTGCTAACTGCCAGTAAAGAGACAGATCTACGATATATAGCACGCCTGTTTGTTGAGCGGCGAGTTGGTGCCATGCCCATCGTTGCAGATGGAGGGCTAGAAGGGATGATTACAAGAAGTGATATATTGCATGCAGTGATGAGCCATTATGAATTGGAATTATGGATATAGTTATGACGTGATGATACGCCAGGCACAGTTAACTAATAAGTAAATACGTAGGAGGGATACGCATCGACTGGCATTTTGATTGGCGGAATAATTATTACAAAATAGTTGTTTTTGAATAACTATTTACATTATGGAAAATGATAGTGTGACAGGCAGAAAGAACTTAAATATTTCATGTATTAGTGAGGATTTAATTATGGATACAGTACAGATCTATATTGATGAAAAGCTGGACGTAGAACAGTTGAAAAGAATCAAACTTATATTAATGGATATAAGTTATGTCACTGATGTAGAAATTAGTAGTCAAGCCCCGCATGGATTTGTTGTTGAGTATGAAGAACACCACGATATGCCAGTACTACTCATTGAGACGCTGAGAAATCAGGGGTTGCATCCGGATATTATATCCGGATGACAGATTAAACATTCCTTGTGAATGCATGATTCAGGAGGCCTAACTATCAATACGCATAGAGTGTCGTACCTCTGGACCGGGCAACAAACCTGTCACAATACACAGGGGCAGGTAATAGGCTGTGCCGGTACGGGTCAGGATGCAGAGTTCAGGCATGGCACTCCCTGGCCGACGCCACGGTTTGAGGTACAGGATGAGCTCGTTGAAGATCGACTAACAGGACTCATGTGGACCCGCAAAAGCAATTTTGCTGAATTTCCACTCAGCTGGCAGGAGGCACTGGATTTTGTTCAGCAGATGAATTTGCAACAGCGATATGGATTTAGTGACTGGCGTTTACCTAACCGGTTTGAGCTGCACAGCTTGATAAGTTATCAGTCATGTAAGCCTGCACTGCCAGGGAACCATCCCTTCAAAGACGTATTTCAGGGCTGGTACTGGACGTCGACCACGGCGGCGATTAACCCGGCGTATGCCTGGTACATTCATCTGGAAGGTGCGCGTATGTTTTATGGTGGCAAAGATCAATCTTATCTGGTCTGGCCGGTACGCGCTGAAGGCAATGGCATACTCCCGGCAACAGGGCAACGGAATTGTTACGACTCAACGGGTATGCCCTTTGAGTGTTCAGGGTCTGGGCAGGATGGCGAGTATCAGTTTGGCGTTGCCTGGCCGCAACCCCGTTTTACTCAGCATGGCGATAGTGTCGAGGATCATTTAAGCGGCTTGCACTGGTCACGCAATGCGAATATTACGCCTGGCCCGGTTGACTGGATTGGTGCATTCAAGGCTGTGGAGGAATTAAATCGGCAGGATAATACACATTACTGGCGGCTGCCTAATATAAACGAACTCGAATCACTGGTGAGTTGTGTTCACGCAAAACCGGCCCTATCAAGGCCGTTAGTGTTCGACAATGTGAAGGATTTTTACTGGTCCTCCAGCACCAGCATGTATGAAGCGGACTGGGCCTGGGTACTCTACCTGGATAAAGGCGCTGTGGGGGTGGGGCAAAAGCAGATAGCAAACTTTTTTGTGTGGCCGGTATGCGATTAGACTAATTTAACAACATATAAACCATCAATGTTTTTATCTTTTACAAATATATACGGGAAGAAATGATGATAAAGCTGGCCCTACGGCAAGTACAACTTGACCCATTGCGCATATTACTGACTGCATTTGCGTTGGGTTCTGTTATTGCCGTGATACTTGTTATAAAGGGGTTTGAAGAGGGCCAGTATTATCAGCTTGAACGCATTGTATTGAATAGAAATGCTGATCTAATTGCCACGCAATCGGGCGTCACTAATTTTATCGCCGTACGTTCATCGATTCCACAGCTGTCCAGGGCGGAGGTCGAATCAGTTGACGGTGTCATCAATGCACACCCGATTACCGCAGTGCCTGTTATCTACACAAAAAACGAGGTGCGTACTCCGGTTTATGTACTGGTTTATGACCTTAAAGGCGGGCCATCTTCTATTGTTAATGGCCATGCAATAGAGCAGGGCAAGGATATTGTCATCGATGTTTCATTGGCAAAAAAATACAATATACAACTGGGAGATAGCTTTTATGTAACCGATTTTGAATTCAAGGTCTCCGGTTTTACTGAAGAGGCTGCCTTTATGATGCCCTTTGCCTTTATCAATTATGACGGCATGCTGGATTTATTTATTGAGTCAGAGATTGCACCGGATTTAAGCACCTTTCCATTATTAAGTTATATGCTGATTGAGCTTGAACCCACCGCTAATCGTGACTGGGTGGCTCAGCAAATTGAAGCCGCTGTAGCCTCAGTTGATGTGGTGACACCGGCGCAGCTGGCGGGCAATGATGTCAATATGGGCAAAGTGTTTTATGGCCCGATCATAGGCTTGTTGGTTAGCGTAGCTTATATCATCGGTATGTTAGTCGTCGGTCTGGTTATGTATTCCGATGTCCGCAGCAGACTGCGTAACTTTGCGGTTATGAAAGCCCTGGGGTTTCCGTTTGCCTGGCTTGTTATCGCTGTTTTTGTGCAGGCTTTATTGTTACTTATCGTCTCGATACCGTTTGGTGTTTTACTGGCCTCAGGGCTTGCCTGGTTTATTGAAACAGCAGCGCCTGTTTATTTGATTCGTATTTTCGAACCGACGATATTTTTACAAAGCCTGCTGGCAAGTTCTGGTTTTGCACTCATCGGCGCATTAATTCCCTTACGCGTTATTTCCCGATCTGATCCAATGATCGTATTTGAGAGTACTTAGCCATGTTTCAATGGGCCTGGAAATCATTAGCGAAACAACCTGGCAGTTTAACCGCCAGTGCATTAGGCATAGCCTTTGCCTTCATACTGGTGATTTTTTTTGATGCAGTCTGGCAGGGGGAATCAGAACAGGTAGTTGCCTATCCTGAAAACATTAAGCCAGATGTATGGGTGATGCAGAGCGGTGTCAGCAATATGCATATGGCCATGTCATTTGTGTGGGACTGGAAGGCCGATAAAATTGCCAGCATGCCGGGCGTAAAACAGGTCACGCCCATTTTATACCTGAACAATGTGATTGTTGCCGGGGATACAAAAATGTTTGCATTCATCGTCGGCCTTTTACCTGATGCGCAACGCGCAGGTCCCTGGTCGATGAGCGCGGGACGCCAGTTAGAAAACCCGGGAGAAGTGATTATTCCTGCGGTGCTGTCTGAGTTAACGGGCACTGGTATGGGTGACCAGCTACGCATCACAGATAAAAATTTTACCGTCGTTGGATTATCCAGCGGCACCTACTCCTCCGCCAATACCGTATTGTTCGTTCCGTTTAAAGATCTTGAGGATATCTTATCTTCAAGCGGCACCTATAGTTACCTGCTGGTTGATGCGGATGATGGCATTGATGCGCAAACCCTGGCCACGCAAATAAGTAATGAGGTAGAAAAGGTCAATGCGCTGACGCACGATGACTTTATAAAAAATGACTTTGCACTGGCCAGCCAGATGGGGATGGAAATCATCGTTATGATGACCGTGATTTGTTCAGTACTGGCGGCCTTAATTGTGGCGTTTACTGCCTATTCACTAGTGATGCGTAAGCGCCAGGAAATCGCCATTATTAAAGCCTTAGGTGTTAATAATTCGTTAATTTTTTACGCCGCTATGCTGCAGACAGGATTAGTGACTTTATATGGTTTTGTAATAGCCGTTGTTTTTGCCTTATTCGTTATCCCTTATGTGCCGTTACTGGTACCACAACTCACATTGATCGTTTCAATGGATTCACTTTTACAACTGGGTGTAATCGCGCTTGTCGTTGCAATATCAGGGGCCTTGCTGCCGACGCATCTGGTATTACGTTTAGACCCTGCTACGGCTTTTCAGGTATAGAGAGAGCAACATGACATCACCCATCCTCAGCGCAAAACACATCTCTAAATATTATGGCAGTGGCCACACTAAAGTGCGTGCCGTGAATGATGTGTCACTTGAAATACAACCAGGGGAATTGATGTTGATTATGGGGCCTTCTGGTTCAGGCAAAACTACTTTGTTATCCATGCTGGGCGGTTTATTAAAGCCCTCGGCAGGGGATATTGAAATTGAAGGCATGAACATCACGCAGTTAAAAGAAGCCGCATTACCCAATATACGCGCCTTAAAAATAGGCTTTATATTTCAGGCATTTAATTTACTGGAAGCGCTCACGGTTGAGGAAAATATTTTGTTTCCAGCGCAACTGCGCAAAGACAAGATGCATTCGGCAAAACAACGCGCCAATCAACTTATCCAGCAATTGAAACTTGAACATCGCCGTTCTGCTTTACCCCAAACGCTTTCGGGGGGCGAGAAACAGCGCGTCGCCATCGCCCGCGCGCTTATCAATGAACCCCGATTGATACTGGCTGATGAACCGACCGGCAATCTGGATTCACAAACAGGTCAGGAAGTGATGATGATATTGCATGACATTGCAAGAGATCACGGTTACGCGGTTGTTATGGTCACACATGATCCGCGAGTTGAAGATATTGCGGATCGTATTATGTGGTTAGAGGATGGCGCATTACACGACCGCAAGTCAGAAACGCATCAATGGACGAGTGACCCGGTGTGCGGTATGCGGGTAGACGAATGGAAGGCAGACATAAAAGCTGAATATAACGATGCAACTTATATATTTTGTTCACAGCGTTGCAAACAACGCTTTGAAAAAAACCCTGTGCAGTATGTGAGGAATAACAAATAGAGATGCATCATCTTGCAGTCTGCAATAGAAATATTTAATCACATATGAATTATGAATAATTACATTGAACAAATGATGCCGTGATAGTTAATGGCGATGAAAATATTTTCATAAAGATGATTACAGCATATTGGGTACTCTGCATCTCACTGTTGAATGATGCAAAAATTGTTTGAGTAAACACCACTATGCATTGGCTGTAGGTAAAGTGATTATGATAAACAAAAAAATTATTGAAATATCGGGAGCTGGCCCCGCGGGTTTGGCAGCGGCATTGTTTATACAGAATGCGGGTGGACAGGCTCGCGTTTACGAGCGGCGAAAAGATGTGGGTGCTCGCTTTCACGGTGATTTTCAGGGTCTGGAGAATTGGACCACGAACACGGATGCGTTGCAGGAATTGCAATCACTGGGTATTAAGATAAATTTTGATGCGCAGGCATTCCATGATGTCGTGTGTTTCGACCCGCACGCTAAACCGCATCATTTCCATTCTCGTTTGCCGCTGTTTTATCTGGTTAAGCGTGGCAGTGTTGCAGGCTCTCTGGATATGGCATTGAAACAGCAGGCGCTGGATGCCGGCGTAGAAATACGTTTTGGCGAATCGATTTCAAATTTGTCAGCGGGCGGCATCGTCACCCACGGCCCGCAGCGAGCAGATGTTATTGCAGCGGGTTATTTATTTGATACCGATATGGCGGATGGCGCCTGGGCAGTGGTCTCAAATGATCTGGCACCGAAGGGGTATGCTTATGTGCTGGTGCATAATGGCAGGGGAACCCTGGCATCCTGTATGTTTGCCGATTTTCATAATGAACGTGATTACGTTTGCCGATGTGTCGATTTTTTTCAGCAACACATTAACCTGCATATGCAGAATGAAAAACGCTTTGGTGGAGTAGGAAATTCGGTATTTCATAAGCCTGTTCATAAAGGCCGTATTCTTTATGCAGGCGAGGCGGCGGGATTTCAGGATGCGTTATTCGGTTTCGGTATGCGCTGGGCCATGTTGTCGGGTACGCAGGCGGCCAACGCCTTGTTGATGGAAAAACCTGATGACTACGAGCGACAGCTTGACCAGCGCCTGAGGAAATTTATGCAGACCTCGGAAGTCAATCGCTGGATTTATCAGCACCTCGGTAACCGGGGTTATCGCTTAATTCTCAATCGTCATAAAGAAGATGCCCGTGAATGGCTACATCGTACTTACCGGCCACGCTGGTGGAATTCACTTGTGTATACCCTGTTTGTGCGAAGACATACAAAGCCATTTTTACATGTACATGAAGGCTGTGACTGCACCTGGTGTAAATGCATAGGACACACGACATAGATGAGTGCGCGTGCGGCAATGCCGTTTTTATCACTGTTCACTGAGCAGAATCAGGAGAATTAAAATGAAAGTTATTTTTTCGGCAGTACCGAAATAGTAATCGGTTCCAAATATCTACTGTAAAGCGGTAGCAGCAAAATTCTGCTGGATTGTGGTTTGTTTCAGGCACCATCAGCAGCCGTTTTTTATAGCAGGACTCAACGTGACTGATCTACCGTGATCAGGCGTTGAGGTGATGAAAATTGTAAAGGTGAAAAAAATGAAGCGACTAAAAAAATATCAGAAAGGCGATGCCGGAGCAACTATGGTCATTGTGATGCTGATTGTGGCGTTGGGAATTTTCGGTGGCAGGGGTATGTGGTCAGGCGGTGGTCACCATTCCAACGCTCCCGGTGTAAGTCAGCAGGAAAAAACTGCGCTGGATTTGCTTGATGAGGTGTATGCCCGTGGTGAAATCAGCCGCGAAGATTACCTTCTCAAACGCGAGGACCTGCTTAAGCGTTAGTAGTATGCCGGAAATCGAATTGAAGTATGTATTGATGATTCTCCGAGCAGCGGCTTTTTGACTGGTGAGTAACAGAAATTAACTGAATACCTGCTGGAGTAGTGGATGGTTGTAGTTGCTTGAAGTTTCAATATAAGTTGAGCGATAGAAGATAGTGCAGTCTTCTAAGCGTAATAATTCTGCTGGCCTGGCATGGGTTGCCTCCGAGCCAACAGTAGACAACAGTATGGTAACCACATTATCGTAATAAGAGGTTAAAAAAATGACAACTGATCCAGTATGTAAAATGAATGTGGAAGCTGAAAAGTCAGCAGGCAAGGAAACCTTCGCCGGGCAGGAATATTACTTCTGCTCGGATATCTGTCACCAGAAATTTGTTGCTGAGCCGGAGAAATATACCAGCGGTACAACGCCGCCTGACCATTCGTGTTGCGGTGGACATAAGTAGCAGGTGGATTGCTGCGGGAGCAAAAAATGAGCGCTAAAGTGCCGAACTAAAACGCCTTTACGTAGATTGAGGTGCAATTATTGCGTGCTTTCCCGGTTGCCCCCGTTCCATCGACAGTGCTATGACTCGAGCAGGCGTGGCATAGTCGGTGGGCGTTGATAGATTCGACGATCAAAAGCTTTATTGGCAATCCGCTTTAGGTATTTTGATATAGGGGGAAAATTAGAATTTCATGGCGCTTTCAGTGTCTCTTGTTCAATCTTTACGCATCCACTGTAATGCCACACAGGACGGGCTCGCGGAAAGGTACTAGAAACATTACAAAATTGTAATGCGTCTGTCACCTTGGGGAAAGGAACTCCCTGTTATCTTTCACTCTAACACTAACATTCAACGACAATAGACGAGGCTGAATATCTTTCTCGCTGGAGGATAGGGCAAATATTGTACAAGCCTCCTTATCGTTCTCATTGCCTGTTTATTCAGGGATGGCTGAGACTGGTATATATGTTGAGGTATGGTTTTGAATGCCTGACTGATTTGAGTAATTTAATTTTAAATATGAGAGAGATAGTATGAAAAAAACGATTTCAATTTTAATTCTTGGTATTTTGCCTGGTGTTGCTCTGGCAAGTGGTGATCACGGTGGTGGGCATAGCATGAAAAGCGAATCGGCTACGAAACAGATGGATCACAGTTCACACAATATGGAGGGTATGTCACACCATATGGAAGGTATGTCACATGGCAGCCATGAAGCGGCTGCTGGTCAACCCGGTAATCCGGCCAACGTTAGTCGCACCATTAAGGTGACGATGGACGATACCATGCGATTTACACCGAATCAGCTTAATTTCAAGGCAGGTGAGACAGTGCGTTTTGTAGTACGCAATGACGGCAAAATCCGCCACGAAATGGTCATCGGCTCGGTAGCTGAGCTGAAAGAGCATGCGCAAATGATGCGTAATAATCCGACGATGCAACACACTGACTCGAATATGATCACACTGGCCCCGGGTGAGTCTGGCGATGTGATCTGGCAGTTTGACAAGTCAGGCAGTTTTGATTTCGCCTGTCTTGTGCCGGGTCATCTTGAAGCCGGTATGAGTGGCAAAATCAAGGTCAAATAATCGACGATTTGGCCGGGGGGGGTAATCACTCCCCGGCCAATAATGCAGGGTAGGGTGCACCGGGATACTGGTGACCTATCAAGTGAAAATAAGAGGTAGCAAACTATGCGTAAACATATTTTCTGGCGAAACCTGGTTGCTGGCGTAATGCTTGCGGGATTATTACCCCAGATAGCATTTGCCGAGTCCGGTCAGATGTTAACTCCGAAACCTGTAACCGTATACAAATCACCCAGTTGTGGCTGTTGCAGTAAATGGGTAACTCACTTGCAGGACAATGGATTCGAGGTTAATGCGATTAACCGGAATGACATGAATAGTGTGAAATCAGAGGCTGGAATTCCCCGCAAACTGGCTTCGTGCCATACCGCTGTCGTTGGCGGTTA
>Ga0316209_1002358_pt1 | contig 15447 bp, 14 predicted proteins | sample 6monopyrite_MG_FD_204945 | JGI IMG/M metagenome (GOLD analysis project Ga0316209, IMG submission 204945) | Microbial mat bacterial communities from mineral coupon in-situ incubated in ocean water Damariscotta River, Maine, United States -... | ecosystem: Environmental > Aquatic > Marine >...
TTCCATTTTTCTAGCACTTGCTGCATATCTTCGGGTAAGTCCGTTTCAAAGGAAAGCCGCTCCTGAGTTACTGGTTGTGTAAACCCTAACGATTTGGCGTGCAGTGCTGGGCGTGGCAATATCAAACGCTATACTTTCAAACAATTTGATACTTATAGTCCGTGGTATTATAGTCTTCATATTTGAATCTTCGTGGCCTAATCTGTCTGTATGGCCAACTCTTACAATAAGGAAGAAAAGATATTTCTGACCGACCTCGGAAACCGCATTCGAAAGGAGCGTAAAAAGCTGAATCGGTCTCAAGAAAAGCTTTCGTTCGAATGTGAACTGGACAGAACTTATGTGGGGTCTGTTGAACGAGGAGAGCGGAACATTTCAATTCTCAATCTTAGGAAAATTGCAAGCGCATTGGGAGTAAATTCCTCACAACTGCTAAACTCTTCTAATGAATAAGACTTTCAAAGAACTGCCAGAATCACCATCAAGTATTTCGGGTCTTGATGAATTAAAGGCAACACTCGAACCATTAATTGGGCAACCTTTCAAGCTGGTTTCTGCCTCCCGAACAAACGGCTCGAACGTTAGGAAAAGAATCGCAGGACAACTTGAAACCGCTACGCTTCCTGCCGCTGCATCTGGGACTACAGCAGAGATTGTTCCGCCTAAGAAAAAAGGTGTTCCTAAAATTACCCTTGAATTCATAGACACATATATCGTAACCAGCGGAACATCTTACAATCTACAGGTCTGGAATAGAATTCCTGATAGCGATACACTACTGATTCGTTACGAAAATGGGGAGGCGCTTAAATGCGATGATGTTCGATTTGTATTTGTAAAGATTGATATTGGAAATCAGACCATTGAGTCGATTGTCATTGCCAGCGTGGCGTATATCGTTGACACTTTTGGCAAGTTTGGAATTCCAACAGTAAAACACCAAATGCTCATCTCCTCAAAAGTCAGAAAATCCATTTTGGAGAGTGCCAATCGAATTCTGTTCTACAAAGACTCTAAAAAGCTGTCTTATCTTATTACAGATAGCTTTAGCCCACCTGATTCAACGATGGTAAATGAACCAACCTCACGGAACATTCTGTCCATTAGGTTGATAAAAACCATGGTTGCAGAAAAACTCATCGGTTTTGCAGTGCCTCCAGCGGACACAAAAACGCGAGGACAGGTCTTGGAAAGAAAAGTGCTTGAACTTCTTGGTTATCGCCATAATGATGGTGATCTGTTGTACGGAGCGTTTCCGGACATTCCAAATCAGTTGCTTGAAGTGAAAATTCAAGACACCCAAACCGTTGATCTTGGTTTGTTCACACCAGAAAAAGCGGAGATTATCAATAAAGACTTGGGACTCACCACATTTGATGTCAGGTACTTAATTGCGCTGACAAATCCAGTAAATGGGGTTATTGAAGGTGTAATTCTAAGCCCAGGTGAGCGACTTGGAGATCTGTTTTCTTACGTTAGTGACCAAAGCTAATGTCAAAGGTCAATACCGATGTCCTTCTTTGAATCACATAGAGGGAAAGTGGTCATCAATCCAACGTGAATACTGGTTCAACGCCATAAGCTTCAGCAACAATCTGCTCTAGTTTTCTTTGGAGCTTGTTTGTGGTTGATGCTTCCTCTGAACTATTCAATAGAAGCGTGGTTTCAATAATTGTACGTGAGGCTGGACTCTTAATATCAGGGAGCGGGTAATTCTGAACGTATTGGGAAAAATATCTTCTACGGCCCGCATAAAGCTTATTGCTGAAAACGAGGTCATGGTACTTGGTCATCAAATTCGTGTTAGCTATGCCCTGAACCAGTAGAAGCCTCTCATTGTCATCCGCTTTGGTGGCGCAGATCCAATAGCAATTGCCGTTCACCACTTTTCCAGATTCATCGTAATAGAATCTGGGAGTTGGACTAATATCAGGGAATACAAGCTTTGGTCTCTGCCAAGCATCAGGATTCTGTGGCACCCAGATCTCGTACCATTTGCGCCCAGACCTGATCACATAGTCTCTTCCTTCAAGAACTTCTCTGTGGCTTTGCAAAAACGCCTCTGCCTTCGGGAACTTCTTTAAGTCAATCGGCTGTTTTTTTCCAGCAACACATTCATGGGTATAGAGTACTCTCAGCTTTTTCTTTCCGCACAGGCTCCAAGGTTTCAGATTCTGCTGCGAGATCAGGTCAAACATCACAGATTCCTCAGGTTGCCTGTCTCCAAGTTCTTCCCATTTATCACCAATAAAAACTTTATCCGCAGTTGTTTTAATTCCTACTCTGACCTTGAAGTAATCAGCTACTACACCAACTGATGCTTGTTCGATCTTATCTACCCAGTTCTTCTCCATACTGGAAAGCATGGCCCATGTGTTTTCCTTGGTGTTCTTAAACTTCAACGAACCTGATGTTTTCTTATATCGCTTTGCTCCATCAGAAAAATATCCGTCAGCAGTCGTATTCAGCACGTTATAAACTGTGTCTTTGGATAGAGTCTTTCCTTCATATCCATTCAAGTCTTCATAGATTTTAAGGAATTTTGCCTCTTTATTTATTGCGTGCACTTTCTTTCTTCCTATGAAAATTGCAGGCAGAACCGCAGCTTCAAAGAGCTTCGTATCTCCAAGGTCGATCACTTCAAGGATTTCATAATTATCGAAAAGGAATTTTCTAATGCTCTCTCCACTCTTTGTAAAAAGAAACCTATTTGACGTAATTACCCCAAGAATTCCTCCGTCCTTAAGTGCGTGTGTCATCGAAATTAAGAATGGGTAGTAAAGATCGACCCTTCCTTTTAAGTTGAATTTAGCAGCCAAATCCTGTGCTCTATTGGCCCCAAGAACTTGTGTACGTACATAAGGCGGATTGGCAATTACCACATCGGCAAATCTGTTGAGCCCATCACTAGAATCAAAAAGTAACTGTGGTTGATTGTCAACCAGATCAATTTCTTCTAGAAAATCAGCCTGCTTCAGTTCAAGATCACCTCTGCAATTTGAACGAATAAGTTCTTCAGCTTTTCTCAAGTATCTGGCCTCCATATCAAATCCTTTGAGCGAATAGACAGCGTTTACCAGATCAAGCTTATGTCCGATTGACCTAAGCAACGCACCATCACCGCATGAAGGATCAAGGATTACTGGGCGATTCTTCTCAACATGAGTCAATATCCTGTCAGATAAGTAATCCGCAAGTCCTATAGGAGTAAAAGTCGCTCCAGTCTCCTTTATTCGATCAGCTGTCTCTATCACACCGGTAAGATACTTATAGGCATCATTTATTTAACACCCTTTCAAAGAATAATATTAACATTCCTTCTCCGAACAAAGACCTGAGGCCTACCTCTATATCACACACTTGAAACGGAGGAGGGCTCGGGAGATATGCGCCTCACTCTTTCCTGCTTGCCACATAGACCTTCCATTTTTCTAGCACTTGCTGCATATCTTCGGGTAAGTCCGTTTCAAAGGAAAGACGCTCTTGAGTTACCGGTTGTGTAAACCCTAACGATTTGGCGTGCAGTGCTGGGCGTGGCAACAAGTCAAAACAATTATCAATAAACTGCTTGTACTTGGTAAATGTGGTACCCTTTAAAATCTTGTCTCCACCATAACGCGCATCATTAAACAATGGATGTCCAATGTATTTCATGTGCGCACGAATTTGGTGCGTACGACCCGTTTCTAGTTTGCACTGAACAAGAGTAACGTACCCAAACCGTTCCAAAACTTTATAGTGCGTTACAGCATGTTTTCCTTGCTCACCATCTGGAAATACACCCATTTCCAAGCGATTCTTTACGCTACGGCCAATGTGACCTTCAATTCTTCCTTCGTCTTCTTCAAAATCACCCCAAACCAAGGCGTTATATATACGGTCGGTGGTTCTGTCAAAAAACTGCTGAGACAAATTTGCAATCGACAATTCGCTTTTGGCGATTACCATTACTCCCGAAGTTCCTTTATCAAGTCGATGAACAAGGCCTGGACGAGGTTCGCCATGTTTGCCTATATCTGGCAGGTTCTTAAAATGGAACAGAAGTCCATTTACCAGTGTGCCATCAAAATTTCCGTGTCCGGGATGCACCACCAAACCAGCCTGTTTGTTGAGTACGACCACATCGGCATCCTCAAACAAAATATCCAACGGAATGTCTTCCGCATGAATGGTCTTATCTCTTGGTGGATAAGCCAAAACCACTTTGATTACATCGCCCGGTTTTACCTTGTAATTAGGTTTTACGGGTAAATCGTTTGCTAGAATATTGCCAGCTTTGGCCGCCAGCTGAATCTTGCTTCGCGTAGCGTTTGCAATCCTATCCGTAAGAAATTTATCTACCCGCGTTAGTTCTTGACCGGGGTCAGATTCTATACGGTGATGCTCAAATAGATTGTCCTGTTCGTCTGCCTCTTCATAAAGTTCACTTTCTCCGCTCATGGTTGTAGCACCAGTCTTTCGGTAAAAATGCCATCGTTGACATCAATCCGTAAAATGTACGTGCCGCTGGTTAAATGTCCGAGCTGTAATTGCCCGTTGTAACCTGTGGCGCTATACACACTTCGTCCTGATAAGTCATACACAGAAATCTGCGCATTTCGGAATTGGCCAGAAACAATCTCTTCTAAATAGACATTTCCGGTAGTAGGGTTAGGATAAACCTTTACATGTTGTACCGATGGTTTTTCGTCCACACCAACCCAATTGTACGGCTCTCCAAACACAGGACGAATCATTACTGCTCCCGGAATTGTGCTTTGAAACCATGTAGAACCTAAATTTAAACGCAGCTTACTAGAAGCATCTGTCCGCTTATCAAACCCAAAGGAAAAGCCCAAATCTGGATTCGTTGATGGCTGCTGCACCCAGCCAATCCAAATGTTTTCAGATGCAATAGTCAGGACTGTATCGTTAATGGTATAATGATGGAAATAGTTATGCTGATTGGTGTAATACAAATTGGTGTCAGGAGATTCCCAAAGAACAGTTTCTGGCTCTTCATTTCCTGACCAAACCACCAAACGAGCGGGCTCATTCTCTAAGTTAAACTCAACTGGATTGAGGTAGTACTGAATAGCAACCAACCTATCTCCTGTTTTTTTTATGTTGTATTTGAGTGCCACCATGCTTTCGCTATCGAGATTTTCTAGCCCATAACCGGCCTCGGCTGTACCATCATCATACGCGTAGTAATTGTAAAATAATTGGGGATGAGAAGTCCGATCGTTTGTAGTTACCTCATCAGATAGTTCGGTAATATTATGAACCACTTCAAAAAACATGGAATCAGTACTTAACTCAACATCTGTCGGTAAATCATAGTCCAAAGCTCTGTATAAAAGGTCTTCCTCTCCATCAACGGTTGCACAATCGTTTTCTTGATTACCACAAATAATGCTTGGTAGCACCTGTGGCGAAGCCTCAATACCAGTATACAAAAGTGCGCCACCTGCGTTGTATATCTGCATTGTGTACTTACCAGATGGACTGAGGGCATCGGTATTATTTCGAATTGCAAAAAAAGAAGTGTCTCCCATAAACGCTGCTGGATTTTCTTTATAATGCGTCCAAGGCATATTATTGTATTCTCTTAATATTGAAGAAGTCATATTAAGCACGACACCGTTAAAGTCGATAGACGTTTGTCCAAGAAAGGAAACGTCATTTACTATTGTATCATTAACTCCTCTTCCTTCATCCAATTTAATGTAATCTACATGCCACTGATCTACATTCCCACCCCAAAAGGCATAATTCGTAAATCGAAACTGAAACCCTGAATACAAGAATTTTTCATCAGTAACCGGAATCATAATCCGATTAAAATCAAACACTTCTAAATCAAATCCTTCCGCTTCCCACTGCGTTTCCCAAAGGTCGGCAGTATCCTTAAACTCCAACACGAGCTTGTACTCCGCTCCGGGAGCATAGGGTGCCATTCCTTGTGGTTGATAATAGAAACTGAGGTAAACCGTATCGGCAGCAGCACTCAAATCGAGCGGTTTAGACGTAAGACTATCGGCTGGTTGTGGACTTGGGTTCTGTCCTTGTAAGAGAAAGCCATAAGCTCGTCCGCGCTCATCCAATCCATCAAACGTGGCAACTCCTTGAGAAATAGGATTGATAGCCATGTGATTGTTGATATAGACCTTATCATTCACCCACAAATCAGAATTAGGATACATGTCGGCCGCAGTGCGCAAGCGCGAAAAAGGTTCAGAGAAATCATCGAAAAACGGCAGGTTTAATGTGTCTCCTACGGCTGCCCTACCAGAGAAAATTTCGGCTCGTTTGTATTCATCATATGCCGCCATGGACGGGTTCCCTTTCATAGGAACCAACACCTCTTGTGCCAACATTTGAGGAACAAAAAGTATGGTTAGCAACGCAATTACAACGTTAGTTTTCATCTTCATATTCAATGTTTTATTTATTCAGCAGAGAATCGCCTAAAACTAACGGCACTGCGTATAGTGTAGAGTCGTATTTGATTGAAAGTGTGTCGTCCGTCAGATAGAGAATCACGGAGGTTCCCATCGGAACCAAGTTCTTCTTATTGAAGCTCGGAATCTGCTTATAAACTCTCACCAACCCCGTATCTGTTACAGGCGTATCAATCTTAAAAGTTGCCAAATTCAAGGATGATAAGCTTAATCTATCCATCGCTTCTTTCAGCTTGTAATGAAGCAAATACGGAATTGGCACTCGTGTATTGCTCAAGCCATCTCCCAAAACCAGATCAACCACCGTTCCGCTAAAAGTCATTTCGCCTTTCTTGGCCTCTTTCCCGCCAATCTGTTGGGCTAAAACCGCATTCTTAGCAATGTCTGGACGATACTCTAGGTTGCCCAAATTCAACCCAACGCTTTCTAAAACCGCCTTTGCTTGTCTCAAAGAAAGATTCCGAACATCTGGAATTGACACCTGCTTTGGGAGCAATGCATTAATGGTCAGATAAACCTTCCTACCACGCTTCACCTTGTAACCTGAGACTGGTTCTTGTGCTGCCACTGTTCCCTTGGGTAAATCATCAGCATAAACCGAGTCTACAACCTCTAGCTCCATTTCGGTGGTGTCAGCAAATGTCCTTATCTCGGCCACAGTCATTCCGATAAGATTTGGTGTTTCAATCGTAATGTCATGTTCCGTATAGTGGTCAAGCCAAAAGAACAGTCCAATGCAGGCTGGCACCGCCAACACACCGACAATTGCCAGATTGACGAGAAACAATTTACTGAAAATGAACCTGATAAAACCCATCGGCCTGAATGGAAAGCACCGTTAATGCAACGGGCGGCAAAGATATAAATTATGCAAGCCTGCCTGTTTAAGCAAAATTGGGAGAAATTGCACGACCGAAACGAAATTAAACTACATTTCGGAGCGTTACTTGCTCACATGAAAAAGACAGTTGCAATCGTTTTTGGCGGATACTCTTCAGAATGGGTTATTTCTGAAATGAGCGCCAACGTTGTTCTCAAAAACCTTGACACAATCAAGTACCGTTCGTACATGGTAAACATCGCTGAACAAAGCTGGGATGTGCTGCTTGATGATGGCAGTAAAAGCACCATCAATCGGAATGATTTCTCTTTTATTGAAAATGGAGAAAAAATTGTTTTCGATGTAGTTTTCAACGCCATTCATGGCACACCAGGCGAAGACGGCAAACTGCAAGGCTACCTGGACATGATTGGAATTCCGTACACATCTGCGGGTGTACTGGCTTCTTCGCTAACCTTCAGCAAGAGCTATTGCAACGGATTTCTCCGTCAGTTCAGCGATGTGAACATTGCGGCTTCCATCATGATAAGGAAAGGCGAGAATGTGGATTCGAAAGCCATTCTCAATAAAGTAGGACTGCCCTGCTTTGTAAAGCCTAACAACATGGGTTCTAGCTTTGGAATAACCAAACTGAAGGCAGCCGAAAACTTTGACAAGGCATTGGCCAAAGCATTGGAAAATGATGACGAGGCCGTGGTGGAACAGTTCATCAACGGAGTTGAAATTGCCAGCGGTGTTTATTCATCAAATGGAAAAATTATAGCACTTCCACTCACAGAAATTGTTTCTAAAAACGAATACTTCGACTATCAGGCCAAGTATGAAGGCGCCAGCGAAGAAATAACTCCAGCACGAATTGATGATTCGGTAAAGCAGTTAATTCAAGAAACAACCCGAAGAGTTTTCACACGCTTGAAGCTGCGTGGCATGTCGCGCATAGACTACATCGTTCGAGATGGCAAACCATATCTAATTGAAGTGAATACAATTCCCGGATTATCAGAAGAAAGTTTGTTGCCGCAGCAGGTAAAGCATTCGGGTTTATCCCTTAAAGATTTCTTTGGGCAATTGATAGATGACACCGTAGGGGCGTAAAATTTTACGCCCCTACGGTGTCAGAAAATCAATCAGTTTGGCCACGGCCAATCCTCTGTGACTGATAGCATTCTTCTGCTCCATTGTCATTTCTGCAAATGTTTCCTCGAACCCGTCCGGGCGGAAGATCGGGTCGTAACCAAAGCCATCAGTTCCTTGTTCTTCTGTCAGCATTTCGCCATCCACACGACCTTCAAAAAAGTATTCCTCTCCATTTAGAATAAGGCTGATAACGGTCCTGAAACAGGCCTTGCGGTTGTCTTTGCCTTCAAGGTTTTTCAGCACCTTGTCCATGTTATCCTGAAAAGAACAGCCTTCGCCAGCGTATCGAGCAGAGTACACACCAGGCTCGCCATTCAATGCGTCAATCTCTAATCCTGTATCGTCTGAAAAACAGTTCTTTCCCGTCCGTTCAAACACATAGCGCGATTTGATGCTGGCATTTTCATCCAGCGTTGTGCCTGTCTCGGGAATATCCACATCGCCCAGCACATCTTTCAACGATAGTATCTTAAACGCAGCAGGAAGTTTTGAGCGAACCTCCTCCAACTTGTGCGCATTATTGCTTGCAAAAACGATTTCCATGGAGCAAATGTACGCGCAGCGTCATTGCGACTGACCGAAGGGAATGGAGAAATCTATTGTTCTGTCAATGCCGTCTCGGCTTCGCGGACTTCGCAGTCATCAGACCTCCGAGGTTTTGAAAACAGGGGTGTCCGAAAAGACTAAAATCATGCTCGACAATGATAGATTGAATACAAAATCGTTCAATAATTGTGTCGTCCCTACAGGACTTACCCCACATACTCCGACTGTATGCTACCATAATTTCGTCCCGCTGGGACTTGGCAAAGTTCCGTAGGAACGACATTATGGTAGAAAATGACTGCTGTTACTCCCCAGCTCCGTAGGAGCGACACACAGAACATGACATATTCGTTCTTAAAATCCGCACTCCGGACACCCCTGTTTTCAAAACCTCGGAGGTCTCTTCGAGCAGATCTGCGTCAATACTGCCGTTCTTAAGATTCTCGCAATGACGGATTCTTTGCTGCTCTTCGTTACTTAGCAGCATGGATTTTATTCGCCATAACCGATTCGTGTTTCACTTCCTCATGGGAATTGCACTCGCTATCGTTTACCCCATGCAGGAGTTGTTCTCGGGCAATCAGAACATCTATTTTCTGTGGGGAATGGCCGATCTGCTGCCCAATGCCTTTGCTGCCGACCCATTGCTGAACTCGCCCGACCCGTACCCGCTTTTCAGTTGGCTGATTTCGGTTTTCCCAATTCAATTCCTCAGCATTTGGACGACCATTCTATATGTTTTTCTGAATTCGGTCTATTCATTCGCGCTGTTCGGAATAGCAGACAGAATCGCTCCATTGTATGGAAACCGAACTCACCTTTTTTCCTTTACCGCATTATTTCTTTTCCTCCACTCAGCTCCAATTTGGGGAACGTATTTTCAACTGGTGTTTGATGTGGACCTGCGCTGGATGTGGGACAGCGGCATTGCCGAGCAGGGCGTATTGCGCGGTTACCTGCAGCCCAGCGTGTTCGGGGTTTTTCTGCTTCTCAGCCTTTATTTTGCTGCGCGAATAAATTACGCTGCCGCCATTCTTTGCGTAGTGCCAGCAGCCACCATCCATGCCAGTTACCTTTTTCTGGGTGGGATACTCACCGTCCTGTTTCTCTTCCGGTCCAACTTCGGGAAGAAGGACTTGCTTGCGGCAGCTGTTCTTCTGTTGCTGGTTCTCCCCTACTCGTACTACATTTTTCATCATTTCCTCCAACTGGATGAAGGCCTGAAAACCTCGATAAATGATGCGGTGATGGCAGGGTTTGACCAGAACATTCACATCAACCCGAGCAATTGGGCCGGGCCGAAATTCTACGCGCAACTGATCATCATGCTTGCTGGCGTGGCCCTGCTTTGGAAAACACAGCTCCGCCCTATTATTATCGGAATCATCACCATTGGGACCTTGCTCACCGCACTTGCTTACGTTCTGAATAACGCCACGTTGATGAGCCTCAACCCATGGCGCGTTTCCATCCTAGTAATGCCGATTGCTTCCATTGCGCTTCTCGCCAAAATAGTCAGCAATGGTGTTTGGCACACTATACGTCCACACATCTTGAGTATCATCCACATCATGGCCATCGCACTTATTTTCTACCGCATTTTCGGCAATGGTTCTGCGGATTTCCTTAACAGATGGAAACTGATTCAAATTGCAGCATTTGTGTTTATTCTGATCTCGGCAGGTTTCATTTTCAAGAATGAAATGCTGAACAGGCTGCTTCATCCATGCATCATCCTTCTGCTCATCGGTGTGGGGATAACTGACCGGTATGCTGATGGCATTTCAAAGTCGAGCACGGAGCAGTTTAAAGTAATTGCGGCCATTGAAAAAAATGAAGAGCCGAATACCATTTACATCATTCCTCCCGAATGGACATCGTTTAGGATGAATGCGCAAAAATCCGTTTTTGTGGACGGGAATCTGGTTTACGGCCCCGCGCTGCCAAGGTTGATAGAGCGTTTGAAATTGGTTTCTGATGTCTCGAACAGTGGTGGTCACCTCCGCATTCTAGAAGCAATTCCCTCTGATGTCCGGGTAAAATTGATAACGGCCGACCCCGCCCGTTTTGGGAAAAATGTAGAACGAATAACGGATTCATACACATGCGTTACGCTTCGCTGAAGAAGCTGAGTACGAACAACTTCGCAGCATTGCGCCAGACCTTCAAGGTTTTCAAAACCTTGAAGGTCTTTTTACCCATGATGGGTTCTTAAACTAAAACCATCAGCGAATAAACTATTTTTGGCTACAATGCCGTTCCAAAAACCAATCCGTATAATTCGTGCAGGGCAGCCGTTCTCCGATTGGCTGAAACGACTTTGGCAAAGGCGCGAAACACTCTGGTTCTTTGTGTGGAAGGATCTGAAAGTCCAGTACCAGAAACCGATTTTCGGACTGCTCTGGTCGGTTTTTCAGCCACTTGTTTATTTCGCGGTCATACTCAGCGCTGTCCGCTTTTCGGCAAGGGCCACTTCGGAAACAGGAATGCCTTTTGAGCTTTATCTGCTGTGCGGATTGGCCATCTGGAACTTCACCACTTCGGTCATTCTGGGGTCAATGAACAGTATGCAATCGAATGCTGGCCTCGTTACCAAAGCATCGTTCCCGAGGTTTTATCTGATCCTTTCTCCATTGATCAAAAGCCTGTTCGATCTTGGAATCGTTCTCATAATCGTATTCGCTGCTGCCTTGTGGATGGAGGCGGAAATATCCGTTCTTCTTCCTATTTACCTAGCGGTTTCGCTTTTGCTGATTCTTCCTGTTTCACTGGGATTGGCGTGCATTTCAGTCTCGCTCGTGGTTTGGAACCGCCACTTCCGTCATGCCATTCCCATCCTGCTTTACGCAATGCTATTTGTGCTGCCCATCTTTTATTCCATGGATGAAATTTCAAACGAATGGCTTCAGATCGCTTACGGTTTCAACCCGATCGCTGGCGCGATGGATGTGCTGCGGAGGGGTTTCCATTCCCCCGATCTGAGTTTGAACCTGCTGCTTTTCTGGGACATTTCATCAACCATTCTTGCGGTGATCGGAATCGGGTTTTTCAGAAGAACGGAACAGACCCTGGCTGACGAATTATGACAGCAATTGAAGTCATATCGCTTTCCAAATCCTATCGCCTCAAAGGCAATGGAAAAGAGAATTTTGAGGCTTTGAAGAACGTTTCCTTTTCAATCGATGAAGGAGAATCCGTAGGAATAATTGGCCGCAACGGTGCAGGGAAAAGCACGCTTCTGAAACTGCTGTCGGATGTTACTTTTCCCACTTCGGGCGAAGCGAGAATTGCAGGTTCATTCTCCAGCCTGTTGGAGGTCGGGACGGGATTTCACCCTGACCTAAGCGGGCGCGACAACATCTTTCTCAATGCTTCCATCATCGGAATTCCAAAAAAGGAAGTGAACCATGAACTGGACAGCATCATTGCTTTTTCGGGCGTTGGAAAATTCATAGGAGAACCGCTCCGCACCTTCTCCAGCGGCATGAAACTGCGCTTGGCGTTCTCGGTATTGGCACATCTGAAAACGGACATCATTGCCTTGGACGAAGTGCTTGCCGTGGGCGATTCGATGTTCCAGATCAAGTGCATGGAGCGCATTTTCGACTTCAAAAAACAAGGCCGGACCATTCTTTTTGTATCGCATAATCTGAGTGCGGTAAAAAAACTCTGCGAACGGACGTTGGTGATTGAAAGCGGAGAAATTGTGTTTGATGGAAAGACGGAAGAAGCAATCAGGTTTTACTTGAGCAAGCAGCGAAACTCAGTTTCGGACAGCTCCCGATTTCTAAAAACAATTGAAACGAAAGCCTCCCCCAGCCCCTCCAAAGGAGGGGAGCAGCGCACGCATCCGAGATTGACTGACCATGTTTCAATCACGATTGAAATAAAATCGCTGCCCACGGATTCTGAACTGGACTTTGGAATCAACATCTCGGACACGAACGGCAACCGACTGTACCATTTCAGCAATCGGTTTATCGGCAAAACCCTCATTCCTCAAAGCGGAGCATTGAAATTGCAACTCGATTTCAAACACGCGTTGAAACCTGACAACTATCCTATCTCCATCTATTTGGGTCAGAACCATGAAGAACTGGCTTGGCTGGAAAATGCTGCTGAATTGCTCATTCCGCCTTACAATCCGCACGGGTTCCACAATCCGGAGGCCATTCAGAGTGCGGTCATTACGGATTTCACTATCACTTCTTTGTGATGGAAACGCCCGTCCTCCTTTTAGCATATAACCGTCCGACACAGACAGAACAAGTCCTGCAGCGGCTGAAAGAGTGTGGCGTTACGACCGTATTTGTTTCTGCCGATGGGCCGAAAAATGCTTCTGACAGAATCAGTACTGACGAAGTAAAATCGCTTATCAACCGCTATGGTTCCATCATAGCCGATTCGCGGTTCTCAGACAGGAATCAAGGTTGTAAGAAAGCAGTTATTGAAGGAATCAATTGGTTTTTCGATAATGTTGATGAAGGAATCATTCTGGAGGATGACTGCCTGCCGTCCGAGTACTTTTTTCCGTTCATGAACGATATGCTCAACCGCTATCGCGAAGCAGAAAAAATATGGATGATAAGCGGCAACAATCTGCTGGGAACCTGGGAATCTGAAGGCGGGCATTTCTTCTCGCGCATCGGCCACATCTGGGGCTGGGCAACATGGAAAGACAGTTGGGATGATTTCCGTCCGGAATTGCCGTACATCCAATCTTTTATTGATGACAACGGGTTTGAAAAAGCATTTGGCCCGACAAAATTGGCCGAGAGCCGAAAGCAACTGACCCTGCAATCCAAACGGGGGGAAATTGATACGTGGGATTATCAATGGATGGCGCAAATCCTCACCGAAAACGGGCTGGCGGTCATCCCTTCCCAAAACCTGGTTGAGAACATTGGTTTTACCGATGAGGGAACCAATGTGACTGAAAAGCCGAATTGGATTACTAACGAAATTACACAGGCTGCGAAACAGACTGACCTGTCCTATCCATCTATTGCGAACTCAATAGATGGCGGTTCCCCCTTTGCAAAGGGGGTGTCGAGGAACGAGACGGGGGATTTTGCACGGTTTAACAACAAAGAATCTTTCCAAACCGACCGCGAATATGAGATGGAATTGGAATTGTGCAAAAGGTCAAATACAATCGCCAACAGATCCGCTTTTCATTTTTCAGAACTTGGAAAAGCCGCTGACAGAAAACTGAAGCTCGTTCTAATAAACTCTACGGATGTTGGTGGTGGTGCAGAAAAATTGACTTTTGAACTCCATCAGGAACTTCTAGGTCGCGGATATGATTCGACTTTGCTTGTTCAACACAAAAAGTCGGATTTAAATTCCACCCTTGAATTGACCAGTAATCCGCTGGAACAAATCCGACAGTTGAGACCAGATGTGCTGCACGTGCACAACCTCCACGGAACAACCTTGAAACTGAATGAGGTTGCAGATCTTTCTCAAGAAATCCCAATCCTATTCACTTTGCACGATTCTTGGTTAACTACCGGAAGTAAAAATCATCCATTTGAATTAGAAAGCGCTGCTCTTTCGTTCCTCGAAATGAGAGAATGGAAGAACGAATTGGAACAGCGACAAGCAGCAGTTCTGAGCTCAACCATTCGTTTTACGGTCCCAAGCCAATGGCTGCGCGAACGGTTTTTCGATGCACACAGGATCAAAGCCTATTCTGTCCCGAATGGAATAAAAAAGACCGCTCCTTCAGCCGTTGACATTCCCTCCAATCGGTACATTCTTTTCGTGGCAAACAATGCTATAAACAACCCATACAAGGATTTCAGAACATTGAAAAAGGCGTGGGCCAAAGCGAATAAAAGCCTCGAAAAGAATGGCGTTGATCTGGTCTGCGCAAGTGGAGTTCCTTGTACGGAAACTATCGGAGACAGAAGATTCATCGTGCTCCCCAAACTCAAAAATGAGGAGGTTTTAGGGCTGATGGCGAACGCTCTTTTTGTTGTTCAGGCAAGCAGACAGGACAATGCACCGCTTGCCATTTTGGAAGCGCATTCTGTGGGGAAATCTGTTATTGGATCGCTGGTCGGTGGCATTCCAGAAATGCTTTCTGAGGAAATTGAACTGTGCTGGCTATACGAATCTGAAAACGCCATGGATATGGCAAAAAAAATGGTGAAAGCCATTACGTCTGAAAATGGCGAAAAAACCAATCTTCAACCAACTTTCAAATCAATAGTGCAGACCTATGTCGGCCACTACGTTTCTATGTCCAAAAAAAAATCGCTCTAAAAAACTAGCCCCTTTGTATGTCAGGGCAAACGCATCTAAATAATCGGTTCTACTGTTATATTAATGGAAATGGGATTTTTTGTGGTAGTGGGTCACTTCCATGAGGCTGATACGAGTTCCACTAAATTCGTGGTAGAACCAAATAATCTAATGCAGAAGAGAATTTTCGTCATATACTTCACGTTATCGGCCAGTTACGTCAGTGCGAGG
>Ga0316209_1002359_pt1 | contig 15446 bp, 13 predicted proteins | sample 6monopyrite_MG_FD_204945 | JGI IMG/M metagenome (GOLD analysis project Ga0316209, IMG submission 204945) | Microbial mat bacterial communities from mineral coupon in-situ incubated in ocean water Damariscotta River, Maine, United States -... | ecosystem: Environmental > Aquatic > Marine >...
TTAGATATCAGCGATGCTCAACAAGTTCAAAGCTACTTTTTAAGCAACAATTTCAACTATTGTATAAACTGTGCTGCCTATACCAATGTAGAACAAGCCGAAAAAACCCCAGAAATAGCGTTTAAAGTGAATGCTAAAGCGGTAAAAAATTTGGCTGAAGTATGTAAAGACACAAACACGGTTTTAATTCATATATCAACAGACTATGTGTTTGATGGACAGAAAGAATCTCCGTATACAGAATTGGATACTCCCAATCCCATTAATGAGTATGGCAAGTCAAAACTTTTAGGAGAACAATTTATTCAAGAAAACCTTGATCGATATTTTATTATCAGGTCGTCTTGGTTGTATTCAAAGGAATTTGGACATAATTTCTATAAAACTATTTTAAAAAAGGCGCAGGAGGAAAAGGAGTTAGCTGTAACTGACGCACAAAAAGGATGCCCAACAAACACCGTAAATTTGTCGAAGTTTATTTACAAACTTATAAAGGAAGAATTAACAACCTTTGGAATCAAACACTTTTGTGACAAAAAGGCAATGACATGGTATGAATTTGCACAACAAATTTTAATTGAGAATGGTTTAGAAACCAAAATAAAACTTGTTAAAGCAAAGAAATATCATACTTTTGCAAAGAGACCCAAGAACTCTATTTTATTAAATAATAATTAAAAAACTTATGTTTGATTTAAAAGGAAAATCTTTATTAATAACAGGGGGAACAGGTTCCTTAGGAAAAGCCTTAACCAAGCACATATTAAGTAAATATCCAGAAATAAAGAAACTTGTCATTTTTTCAAGAGATGAACAGAAACAGTTTCAAATGGCTCAAGAATTTCCAATTAATGAGTTTCCACAAATCCGTTTTTTTATTGGAGATGTCAGAGATAAAGAACGTTTAATTAGAGCTTTTCAGCATATTGATTATGTGATTCATGCCGCAGCGATGAAACATGTTCATATTGCTGAGTACAACCCAGATGAATGTATAAAAACTAATATTGGAGGTGCCGAAAATGTTGTAGATGCGTGCTTTAAAACCAAGGTCACTCGAGTAGTTGCTCTTTCTACGGATAAAGCTTGTGCGCCAATAAACTTATATGGAGCTACCAAGCTTACCTCAGACAAGTTATTTATAGCAGCAAACAATATTAAAGGTGAAAACCCAATTAGGTTTTCAGTGGTTAGATATGGAAACGTTATGGGATCCAATGGGTCGGTCATTCCATTTTTTATTAATAAAAAGAAAGAAGAAGGAAAACTACCTATAACCGACCCAAACATGACACGTTTTAATATTTCTCTTCAAGGAGGTGTAGATATGGTCATGCATGCCTTAGAACATGCTTGGGGTGGCGAGCTATTTGTGCCTAAAATTCCATCGTATAAAATTATGGATGTAGCAAATGCCATAGGCCCAGAATGTGAAAAACCTATTGTTGGGATAAGACCAGGCGAGAAAGTGCATGAAGAAATGATTACACCTTCCGATTCTTTTTACACCTACGATTTAGGGAAATACTATACTATTTTGCCAGCAACACATATGTGGAAGCTAGACGATTACTTATCAACTTTTGAAGCAGAAAAAGTACCTTTAGGATTTAGTTATAATTCTGGCGAAAATACAGATTGGGAAACTGTAGAAAGCTTAAGAGAATTAATAAAAGAACATGTAGATTCTAATTTTTCAGTATAATGAAACCTATACCTTACGGAAGACAACATATAGATCAAGAAGATATTGATGCAGTTGTTTCTACTTTACAAGCCGATTTTTTAACTCAAGGACCAAAAGTCAAGGAGTTTGAAGACAAGTTTGCAGAGTATGTTGGTTCAAAATATGCAGTGGCTGTAAATAACGCTACTTCCGGATTACATTTGGCAGTTTTGGCTTTAGGTTTAAATGATGGAGAACGTGTAATAACAACACCAATTACCTTTGCAGCATCTGCAAATTGCGTTAGGTATGCAGGAGGTGAAGTTTGGTTCGCCGATATTGATCCAGATTCTTATTTGTTATCGGTAGAAAGCACAAGAAAACTTATCGAGAGCAAACCTAAGAGTTTTTTTAAAGGGATTATACCTGTTGATTTTGCTGGTTTGCCAATAAATTTAGAGGCTTTTAGGGAACTAGCAAACGAACACGATTTATGGATAATTGAAGATGCTTGTCATGCTCCAGGAGGACATTTCACAGATTCAAAAGGTACTAAGCAAATGTGTGGTAATAGCAATTATGCAGATATTGGTATTTTTTCTTTTCATCCAGTAAAACATATAGCGTGTGGTGAGGGAGGCATGATAACCACAAACTCTGAAGCACTTTACAAAAAACTATCTATGCTTAGAACCCATGGTATAACCAAAGAAAACATGGTCGAAAATCATGGAGGTTGGTTTTACGAAATGCAAGAATTGGGTTTTAATTATAGGTTAACCGACATACAATCGGCTCTAGGCATTAAGCAACTTGCAAAAAACAAAGCAAGTGTAGTTAGAAGAAACGAAATAGCAGACAATTACAAGCAAGCATTTAAAGGAAAAATCAAGTTTCAAAACTTAGAAGAAGGCACTATAAATGCGCACCATCTATTTGTTATTGAAGTGGATGATAGAAAAGGCTTATACGACTTTTTAAGAACACACAATATTTTTGCCCAAATACACTATATACCTGTACATACATTACCTTATTATAAAGAAATAGGTTACGGAAGTGCCAATTTAAGCCATTCTGAAAACTACTATTCTAAGTGTATCAGTTTGCCAATGTACCCCACATTGAGTGATGAAGAACAAGCATTTGTTATAGAAAAAGTGTTATCTTTCATCAATGGCTAATCTAGCAATAATACCTGCAAGAGGAGGAAGTAAACGTATACCTAGAAAAAACATAAAACCTTTTTTAGGAAAACCAATTATTGCATATTCTATTGAAGCTGCATTAAAAAGCAATTTGTTTGATGAGGTTATGGTATCTACAGATGACGAAGACATTGCCAAAATCGCCAAAGAATATGGTGCAAAAGTCCCCTTTTTAAGAAGCAATAATAATGCTAATGACTTTGCTGTTTTGGCAGATGTTGTTGAAGAAGTGGTTTCAAATTATTCTCAAAACAATCAAATTTTTGATAACATTTGTTGCATACTACCAACAGCACCATTTGTAACGTCAATTAAAATTATAGAAGCATATAAAACACTTTCCAATAATAATTTTGATAGTGTGTTTCCAGTCTTAGAATTTTCGTTTCCTATACAACGTTCTTTAAAAATCGAAGACAATAAAGTAGCTATGGTTTGGAGCGAGTACTTAAATTCTAGGTCACAAGACTTAGAGCCAAGATATCATGATTCTGGCCAATTTTACTGGATAAAAACACAATCTTTTTTAATAGAAAAAAAGCTTCTTACGAATGACTCTGGAGCAATAATTATTTCACAACTTGAAGCACAAGATATTGATACTGAAACAGACTGGAAGTTAGCCGAAATTAAATACAAACTCATGCTTAATGACCAAGAAAGTAATTTTTAGAGCCGATGGAAACGCAGCAACAGGATTAGGTCATTTATACAGATTATTTAGTCTGGTTGAAATTGTTAAAGATACTTTAGAGTTTGTCTTTTTAACACATGATACTTCAACAGATTTAGTTATTCCAGATGCCTATAACAAAGTAATTATACCTCAAAATATTAGTGCTGAAAATGAACCAGAATGGCTAGCAGTAAATTTTTCACCTAAAGAATATATAATTATTGCTGATGGTTATCAATTTAATTCAGAATATCAAAAACAAATAAAAACCAAAGGGTTCAAATTAATTTATATAGACGATTTAACTACAGAGCATATGTTTGCAGATGTTGTTATAAACCATTCTCCATATATACAAGAAAAACATTATAAGAAGGAATCTTATACAAAACTAGCATTAGGAACCAAATACGCATTATTAAGACCACTATTTTTAAAAGAAGCAAAAGAAGACAGAATAATAAACACAATTGACAGTGCATTTGTATGTTTTGGTGGTGCAGATCCATTTAACTTAAGTTTAAAAGCAGTTGAAGCGCTCTTGCAAACACCAAATTTTAAAAATATTCATATTGTTTTAGGTGGCGCATATAAACACAAAGAGATTTTTGATTTAGAAGAAAAACGGTCTGATAAAATAAAAACATATCGAAATCTTTCTGAAGAAGCCTTATTAAAAACAATGCAACAATGCAATTTTGCAATTGCACCAGCGAGCACCATTTTGTATGAGCTTTCCTGTGTTAAAATGCCTATTTTAAGTGGATTTTACGTAGATAATCAAGAATTAATTTACAAAGGGTTTTTAAGTAATCAATCCATTTATAAAGGTGAAAACATGAAAGATTATCATGTTTCAGATTTTGTAAACAATATAAAAACCATTTTAAAAGAGCAAAATTTTAATTCTCAAATTGAAGCTCAAAAAGCCACGTTTGATGCTAAAATAGCATTAAGACATCTAAATTTAATAAAAGAAACAATGTTAACAATTGGTGTACTTTGTAGTGGTGGTTTAGGTTTAGATACACTAACAAAAATAGCAAAAGAACATGCCATACAATTTGTGTTAACAGATAATAACTCTACCGGAATTATAGAGTTTGCAACAAAAAACAATATTCCTTTTTATGCAGGTAATCCAAGAAAGGGGAAGGGTTTCAGTTTTATTAAAGATATAAATGTTGATGTCATTACATCAATTAATTATCTATTTTTAATAGATGAAGATATAATTAATCATTCCAACGTACTTACGTTTAATATTCATGGTTCGTTATTACCAAAATACAGAGGTAGAACACCTCATGTTTGGGCTATTATAAATGGCGAAGACAAAGCGGGAATAACAGCCCATATTATAGACGTTGGTTGTGATGCAGGCAACATAATACACCAAATAGAAATACCCATTGAAGATGAGGATACAGGTGGAATAATGCTCACAAAGTATGCAAAAGCGTATTACCCATTAATAAAAAAAGTATTGAAGGATGTTGCAAATAATCAGTTAACCTTAACCAAACAAAACGAAGAAGAAGCAACATATTTTGGAAAACGTACACCAGCAGATGGAGAGATTAATTGGAACTGGTCTAAAGAAGACATTCGAAATTGGGTTAGAGCGCAAGCAAATCCATATCCTGGGGCTTTCACGTTTTATGACAATCAAAAAATAATAATTGATAAAGTGTCGTTTTCAAATATGAAAATAACCAATAATGAAGCTAACGGAGAAATTATACAACTTAAACCTAATGTTATTGTTAAGACCAAAAATGGAGCTATTAACTTAGACCTAATAAGAACAGAAAATTGTACTTTTGAATTAGGAAACAAGTTTCATAATGAAAATAGGAAATAAAACCATAGGAGGAGATAATCCATGTTTTATAATAGCAGAACTCTCTGCAAACCACAATGGTAATTTAAATGTTGCCATAGATACTATTAGAGCAGCAAAAAAAACAGGCGCAGATGCCATTAAACTTCAAACATACACTCCCGACACTTTAACTATTGATTGTGATAACGAGCACTTTAAAATTGAAGGAGGAACGCTTTGGGATGGTAAAACATTATATGAACTTTATGGAGAAGCCTATACACCTTGGGAATGGCACAAACAACTTTTTGAAGTTGCCGAAGAAGAGGGTTTAATCTGTTTTTCGTCACCTTTTGATTTTACTGCAGTTGATTTTTTAGAAGGGTTAAACGTTCCTGCATATAAAATTGCATCTTTCGAAATTCAAGATATACCGTTAATAGAATATGCCGCTTCAAAAGGAAAACCTATTATTATGTCAACAGGAATTGCTGAGGAAGCTGATATTCAATTAGCTGTAGATGCCTGTAGAAGAGTAGGGAATGATGACATTATTTTGCTAAAATGTACATCATCTTATCCTGCGCCTTTAGAGTTAGCAAACTTAAATACTATTCCAGATTTAAAAGAACGTTTTGGCGTTGAGGTAGGTTTTAGTGACCACACCTATGGCTCTTTAGCACCTACAGTGGCAGCTACTTTGGGAGCTACAGTTATAGAAAAGCACTTTATTTTAGACAAATCAATTGGAGGGCCAGATGCAGATTTTTCATTAGATGTTGAAGAGTTTAAAGAATTGGTAGACAAAGTTAGGGATACAGAAAAACTATTGGGAAAAGTGTCTTATGAAATATCTGAAAAAGTAAAGAACAACAGAAAATTTGCAAGATCGCTTTTTGTAGTTCAAGATGTAAAAGAAGGAGATATTATTACCGAAGAAAATGTAAGATCAATTAGACCTGGAAATGGAATGCATCCAAAATATTATAATGAAATTTTAGGAAAAAAGTTTAATAATGATTTAAAAAAGGGAACTCCTTTAAAATTAGATTTAATAAATTAATAACAGGTGTTTGTTAAAAATATAAATAGTTTATATTCCTAACAGTCACATAGATTCAATTAGAATTGAATATTAACTCCATTTTAGCAAAAATTGACCTTATAAAACTATTAACATTAATGGTTAGAGGATTAGGAATAGCCTCTAGATTTCTATTAATGTTTTTGATTACAAAATATATTTCATTAGAATTTCAAGGTGAATATACTCTAATTATTTCAACGATTACTTTACTTATAATATTTTTTGGATTTGACTTTTATGTTTATACAGGAAGACTAATTATCAAAGAGAGTAAAAACGAAATTTTTTTTTTAAAAAACATGCTTGTGTTTTGTTGCTTCTCTTATTTAATTTTATTAGTATTCTTGTGGATTGGTTTGAATTTATTTAAATTAGATATAGCTCCTTTTTGGTTACTATATTTTTTAATTATTTTCGAACATCTAGGGCAAGAATTTTTTAGAATGTTTCTTGCGTTAAGAAAACCCTTATTAGCAAATATTTTATTATTTATTAGAACTGGTTTATGGGCTTCAATAATAGTTTTTGGTTTTCTTTTTATAGAAGACTTCACAGTTACTATCATTGATATTTTGAGCTTATGGTTTATTTGTGCGGTTGTAACATGTATACTCGGATTTTGTTTTTATCCAGGAATAGAAAAGTTCTTTAAAGTAAAAATAAATGCCACATGGATAAAAAAAGGAATTAGGGTTGGCTTAACAATGTTTGCTTCTACAATTTGCTTGAAAATTATAGAATATTCAGACAGGTACTTAATAGCATTTTTTTTGGATAAAAGGGAGGTTGGAATATATGCTTTTTATTTTCAACTAGCGAATATTATCAATGTCGTGATTTTTACTATGTATATTTCGTTTCTATACCCAGATATTGTAAAAGGTGTTTATGATAAATCGTATTCAAAAGTTAAAAACACTCAAAAAACAATAAAGAACAAAACCATAATTATTGCTGTTTTCTTTGGAATTGGGTTTGCCTTATTTTCCTCTTTATTTTTAGACTATATTGATAAGCCAGAATTGAATGATAATATAATGCTTTATTATATAATGTTAGTAAGTACTGTATTTCTAAATTATAGTTTTACTAGCCATTATGTAATAATTGGAGAAGAAAAAGAGAATTTAATTTTTAAAGCCACTTTTTTTGCGTGTATTTTTAATTTAATTTTAAATCTTGCTTTAATTCCCCTAATTGGCATTTATGGTTCAGCGATAGCATTATTATCTAGCAATATAATCTTATTGCTACTTAAAAGAAAATACGAAAAATCGCTGGTTGCATTATGGTACTAAAATAATATGAAGAAGAAAATAAAGCATTTATTCATAATTTTAACTCCGCTTCAAAAAGTAGTTATTTATCAGCTTTTTGGTGATGTGTTAAACAGAAAAGACTCTTTAGTTTTACTAAGTACTATAGTAGATGAAAATGAGATATTCTGTAAGAAAGAGAAATTGACCAATTATGAATTTTCTAGAAGAAAACTGTTCACAAAACCCTTAAAATATTTAAAATCCACAAGATTAAATGTACAAGACGCAAAAGGTAAAATAGAGAATTTAAAAAACAAGTATAAATTTTATGAAGAATTAGAGATTGTTTTGGGAACAGATAAAGATATGTTTACTCAGTTATTTTTAAACAACCTTTATAAATTCTCAAAAAAGCATCATTTGACTTTAGTCGATGAGGGAATTGGTTTTTATATGAATTTAAATTTTAAAGACAAGGTGTTATCTATAATATATAGATTAATAACTCCCATACTTTTTGGAAGCCGATTATATTACATTAGAAGAATAGGGGTTTATCCAAAAATTGACAAAATCTATCTAAGAGCCCCTGAGCTTTTAGAGTCAAAAATTAAAGGCATTAAATACATAAAATTCAATTTAAAAAACAAAAACAATGTAAAGTCTAAAATTGCAAAAGGAAATGTACTTTTATACTCTTTTCCTAATCAAGATGGTAATATTTCTTTCTTTGAAAAGGTGTCAATAATAACTGATATAGCGAATCATTTATTAAAGTTTGATAGAAACCTAACCATTAAACCACATCCTCGAGAAAACATAATTGAACTTAAAAAGGAACTTAGTAAATTTAAAAATGTACAAATTCTGGACAATAAATTTTCTGGAGAGTATATTAATTATTTTAATTATGAATTGATAATTAATTTCTTTTCTTCAATTATAATTGATTTATTGGACAAGGATTATCCCAAAGAGAAAATTCTAACTATTGGATTTAGTAACAAACCAAGGATTCATTTTGATAAGAGTTTAAAATATTGTTATCTAAAAAATTTTAACGCTTCTGTTTTTATTAATTTTGATTTATGGGAAAGGTTTTAAAAATAAGGCTTAACATAAATACTATTTTATTTTTGGTAATGTTGTACCCAGTTATATTGTTTTTCCCTAATCTTTTTGGAAAGGAGGTTTTTTATTTAACAACACCATATTTTTTTTTAATTTTCTTATTGTTGATAGGTATAATAATCCTAAAAGGGATGTTTACCTTGAATAGAAATTATAAGCTAATTATTTTTTTGATTCTTGTTGTGCTTTATAATTTTTCTTCTCTAAGATATTCACTGCCTGTTTTTTTTATAGCCTATATTTTTTTATTACAAATAGTTCTAAATACTGTTAGGAAAGATGAAATTAACATGAAAATTGTAGAACTCTTCTTTTATTTTTTTATACTTATTTCGATCCCATTTATTTTTTTACCTCAAGGGTGGAATCTTGTTGGGAGGTTTGTTGGTTTTATTGGTTCTCCAACTGTTTATGCAGGAATAATGGCCACCATGTTTTCAATTGTCGCAAAAAAGTGGGAATTAAAAACGTGGAAATTTGCCATTACTTTTATAATAATTGGTTACCTAATATTTATAAGTAAAACAAGACTACTATTAATATTTTTGGTTGTTTTTCCATTGATTAAATATTTATTGGCCAATAGAATGTGGTTTACAAAAAAAAGGATTTATGTCATATTTTTAATAACAACAATTTCTATATATCCTCTATATGGTGTTGTCACAAATATGTTTCCGTCGTTGGTTTCAATTAGATATGAAGAGGGTTCAAAAGATAAATCCTTCGGGTTAAGATTGTATTTAAATGAGAAGCTTTCAGAGGACTATAAAGACGGAACCATAACCCAAAAGCTATTTGGAAAGGGTAATGAATATTCTAGGAACTTAGTCAAAAGTGAATTTAATGCTGATATTTTTCCACATAATGACTTTTGGAGAATTATAACAGACTGGGGCATTATAGGTTTTTTGCTTTTTATGTGTTTTTTATACATTCTCGCTGTTAAAAACATCGATACTTTTTATATATCATTAATTTATATTCTCCTATTTTATTCAAATATGGTATTTAATATTTTCATGATGTCATTGCTAATCATATTTTATTATAATAATCGTAAAATGCCTGTTAAAAATGAAATTCAGAATTAAAAACATTTTAAATTTTTTTTATTCGGAAAATTATTTCTTAAAGTCAACTTATTTAATGGCATTTACATTTGCCTTGACCCCCTTTCTGTCTTCAATGACTTTAATTGTTTTTTCAGTTTTCGGTTTATTTCATTTTCAAAACTTGTCAAAACTAAACCTAAGAGATTTATTCATACTATCCTTTATTTTTTTTTTATATTTCACAAGTCTGTTGTTTACACCTTCTTTAGATAGAGCCTTAAAATTAACCATTCGGATTTCCCCTGTTTTTTTAATTCCTGCGGAAATATATTTTACTCAACTTTATTTAAAAGTAAACTATAGTACTTTAAAAAAATATTTTATAGTTGGAGTTGTAATATCCTGTATTATATCTATTATAGTTGGATTGATTAATTGTACAATTAACATGGATTTACAATATTTGTTTTATTATGAATTAGGATATTTTTTCCATACTCACCCAACATATTACGCTTTTTTTGTAATTGTTTCTTTCCATTTTACTATTAATCATCAAGGCCCAATTATCAAAAAGAATAGAAAATGGATCCTTACATTATTTTTTGTTTTCATTTTTTTATTACAATCTAAAATAGCGTTAATAGTTTTGTCTTCATACCTTGGTTTTAGATTAATAAAACTTAAAAACAAGAAGAAGGCTTTAAATGTGCTTTTCGCAGTATTATTTTTATCTATAATTCTGTTTTTTGTTGGTTCAAAATTAAATTTTAATAGGTTTAATGAATTGATTAAACCAAGAACATCGGTTGAAATTGGAAATAAAAATGAAGACGGTATCTCACAAAGAATATGGCTATGGACAGAAGCCCAGCGTCAATTAAAAGAAAAACCAATTTTTGGTTATGGTTTGGGTTCGCAAAAATCAATTTTTAAATGGAAGGTTGAAAAATACACATTGGAAAATGAGGTTCCCTATACTTATTCTAGAGCTGTAAAAAGATTGTCTAATTTAAATTTACACAACCAATATATTCAAACTTTTTATGAATTTGGAATTGTAGGTGGACTGTTTTTTTTGTTATCTATAGTTTTTGTTTTTTACAAAGCAGCAAAAGGAAGAAACTATGATTTTTTAGTCATATATCTATTTTTTTTAGTTTTCATGTTCTCCGAAAATTTATTAGAAAGACAGATGGGTATTTATTTTTATGGTTTTATGTTATCATTATTTTATTATCAGAAGAAGCATTAGAAGATTTAGAGTAATAAACATATAAAACGCTAATCACATAAAATTGAGCTGAAAAATTCTCAAAAAAATAACCCCCAGCAAAAGACAAACCAACTATTACTAAAATCATTAGATTTCCAAAATTGTCCAAATTCAATTTGTTGTATATCTCAGTTTTGTATAAATAGAAATAGTAAGCACTTCCTAACACTCCAAAAAACAATAGAATATCAATTATAGACATTTCTGTAATACAGTTCAGGTTTATGCCGCCAAATAGATAATTTAAAAAATTTAAGTCTGAAGTTTGACACATCAATCTGTCTTTTAATAAACTTAATCTTAAACTTAAAACAGTGTCAAGTATTCCTTTTTCTCTGTAAACATCAACTAATGTCTTAAAATGATTATCAAAAAACATAAATATTACATTTCTAAGTAAAAAAGTAAATACTAAAATCAACCCATAAACGATTGCCGCTTTTTTGAATTTTAAATATTTAAATATCAAAAAAGTAATAAAAATTAAAATAAAAATATAGATTGCTTTCGTTCCTACTAGTAGCCCACTAATTATTGAAAAGCCCAAAAGAACTAAATTTATTAATGAGTTTTTGTTTAAAAAGGTTTTAAAAAAATATACTATAATAGCGATCATCATAAAGGAAAATTCATTTTGAGAGCTGAAAAATGGCATATAGCCAAATCTATAAGAACCATAGGTTTTTAGAAATTTTATTTCAAAAATGGCAGCAACTATGATTGTGCCCATATAAAAAGCAAAAACACAAAAAAGCAATTTATCTAAAAATTCGCGTTGATTATTTAAAAACAAATAGTTAAATATTAGAATACCAGAAATATATTCAAAAAACAGAGAAATTTTAGGAATAAAATTGCTTTGATAGTTTAAAACACCTACTAAAAAAATGATGGCTAACAAAATAGATAGTTGTATAAAAAGTTTCTTTTTAAAAAAGAACAGATTAACTAACAATAAAAATGAAATAGAAGCTTTAAAACACCAAGCATAACTAATGGAATCGTTAAAAAAAATTTTTGTCAATGTGTCTCCTGTTAGCAACAAAATCATAAACAAAATCAAACTAAGCTTTGTTTCAAAAATTTTTATTAAAGACATAGGTGTTAAATAATTTCATATTTTTACTAAAATTTTATACATGACAAAATTAAAGATTATTGTATTAACTTTTATTTGTTTTTTCTCTTGTAAAGAAAAGGAAAATAAAGACATTAAAACTATTACTAATTCAGAGCGTGTTATAAAACGAGCATTAATTAGTGGTTATTTCGCAGAAATTAATGAAAATATTGGAGTGTCTTTTTATCAAGATAATATTTTCTATTTTTCATCGATTCCAGATGGTTTTACAGAGGGTTCATTTATGCTGCATTTAATTAAAGAAGATAATAGCTTTGACAATCATAGTTTTTCTAAAGATAAATATCTTTTAAATGACAGTTTAAAAGGTGGTTTTTCTTCATTAGAAATTATACAAAGAAAAATATATTACGAATCATATAAGTCTATTAGAATAGGTCAATTTATTAAAAACGAAGACAAAAGCACAAAAAACATTTGGATAAAACAAATTGCGGTAAAAGATATATTAGATTCAAAACAGCAATATTTAAATCAGTTTAATTCTATTTTAAAAAGAAACTTACTTAACGAGGATTTTAAAAATGATTTGAAATTTGGTAAATTTTTTAAAACAAAAACGGATTTTTATGTTTTATTATCTGATCCAAATATCTTTTTTATAGCGAAAAAAAACAATGTAATAAATGAAAAGTTTATGCTGCATTTTATTCGAGAAGACAACACTTTTAATAATAAGTCCTTCACGTTTAAAACTAAAGAGTATCAGCAGTATTTAGAACCTCCATTTAGTAATTTTTCAATAGCTAAAATAAGCATCCCTAACGAGGAGGATTACAGCAGAATTCGAATTGGACAATATAATTCAAAAGGAAATATTTGGGTTCAAGAATTTAAACTTCAAGAAGTTCTTGCTAATGAGCTTTTAAAATATAATCAGGAGTTAGAAAAGTAATGGAGATAAAGCCCTTATTTAAAAAGTTAAATTGGGAAATAGATTCCTTACCGCTAAAAGCGACAATTACTTTTCTTAATCCATACTCTTATTTATTAATCAGAAAAAGTGAGGCTATTAAAGAAATTGATTTTATTGGAATAGATGGAGTTCTATTAAAAAGGATATTTAATTTATTTTTAGAAAACAAAATTGAAAGAAGGAGTTTTGATGCTACCTCACTAGCCCCAGATTTATATCACTATTGTCAGAATCAAAATAAATCGATTTTCTTTATAGGTTCTACAGACGATAATATTAATGCTTTTTTAGAAGTAATTAGAGTAAGTGAACCTGAACTAGATATTAAAGGATTTCGTAATGGATATTTTAACTCTAATGAAGAAAAAAGGAAGACAATAGAAGAAATTGTTAAAATAAACCCAGATTTTGTAATTGTTGGCATGGGTTCCCCCCATCAAGAAAAGTTTATTTTAACCCTAAAAAGGTCAAATTACAAAGGTATTTCGTTTACATGTGGAGGATATTTTCACCAAACAACTAAAAGAGTCGATTATTACCCAAAGTTTTATAATAAATATAATTTAAGATGGGTTTATAGAATTATTGATGAACCTAAACTTTTTAAAAGATATTTTGCTTTCTATCCAAAATCTATGATTTATATTTTTTATGATTTAATTAGATTTAAATTGAAAAATTGAGATTGTATTAAAAACGATGCCTTATTTTTTATTAAAGCTATAGCCTGTTGAGATGCTGTTTTATGAGTTATTAACTAAAAGTTGTTTTAACATAAATTTATTGAAGTCTTATCAATTTAATTATTGTTAAGTTTCCTATTTTTGCTCTATAATAGTTTGAGAATGAAAATAGCAGTAATAGGTACAGGATATGTAGGCCTAGTCACAGGAACCTGTTTGGCTGAAACAGGTAATGATGTACTTTGTATAGATATTAACCAAAGGAAGGCAGGACCAATGCAACAATACATGGTGCCAACCGCTTAAAACTTTACCTCTTCTCTTGGTAAAGGATTACAACATAGCAAGATTGTTTTTAGCATTACCAATGTGGGAAGATGATAAAATCATAACATAATCGAAAAAAAACATATAATTTCACGAACGTAATCGAAAAACATATATTATATTTACGAACGTAATCGGTAAAAATCAATTAGTAATGATTGCTAGAATCTTAGAAAAAAATATAAAAACCAAGTTTTTTAAAGGGAAAGCCATTATACTTTTGGGACCTCGACAAGTAGGCAAAACAACACTATTAAAAAAAATGGCAGCCAATTTAAAAGATACGCTGTGGTTGAATGCTGATAACTTTGAAGTACAAACCTTATTTGAAACCCCTTCTTCATCAAGATTTAAAGCTATTATTAAAAAGCACAAAGTGCTTATTATTGATGAAGCGCAAAATATTAAAGATATTGGTTTAAAACTTAAAATTATTACAGACGAATTAAAAGAAGTACAATTAATAGCAACGGGTTCTTCTGCTTTTGATTTATCAAATGAGTTAAACGAGCCGTTAACAGGACGGAAATTTGAATATCAAATGTATCCCATATCTTTCGAAGAAATGGCAGCTTACCATGGTTTTTTAGAAGAGTTAAGCCTGCTAAAACATAGGATAGTCTATGGGTATTATCCCGATGTGGTTGTAAATCAAGGAGAAGAAAAAGATATTTTAAAACTATTGGCAGACAGTTATCTGTTTAAAGATATTCTTATCTGGAATAAAATCAAGAAATCAGATAAAATTATAAAATTATTACAAGCACTTGCTTTTCAAATAGGGAATCAGGTGTCTTATAATGAATTGGGTAAAATAGTAGGGCTAAATAGCGAAACAGTAGAAAGTTATATTGAATTATTAGAGAAATCATTTATTATTTATCGTTTAGGAACGTTTAGCAGAAATTTAAGAACTGAATTAAAAAAAACCCGCAAAATCTACTTTACAGACAATGGTATTAGAAATGCGGTAATAGGAAATTATAATCCTCTGGAATTGAGAAATGATAAAGGAGCATTATGGGAAAATTTTATTATAGGAGAGCGTAAAAAATATTTGGCATATCACAACATATATGTAAATTCTTATTTCTGGAGAACAACAGCACAACAAGAAATAGATTATATTGAAGAACGCGATGGAAAAATTTACGCCTTTGAGTTTAAATGGAGCTCACATAAAAAAGCAAAAATAT
>Ga0316209_1002361_pt1 | contig 15431 bp, 16 predicted proteins | sample 6monopyrite_MG_FD_204945 | JGI IMG/M metagenome (GOLD analysis project Ga0316209, IMG submission 204945) | Microbial mat bacterial communities from mineral coupon in-situ incubated in ocean water Damariscotta River, Maine, United States -... | ecosystem: Environmental > Aquatic > Marine >...
GCTTGTTACGCACAATGTATGACCCGCGCAATAGATTGGCAATAGATGTATCTGAGCAGCTTGTTGAGCATTTTGGAGACAAAGTTTACCGTACTGTAGTGCCACGTAATGTGCGGCTTGCAGAGGCACCCTCACATGGCTTGCCCGTAATAAATTACGATAAAACCTCACGCGGTGCATTGGCGTATTTTGCTTTGGCGGGCGAAGTGATTCGCAAGCAGGTAAAAGTTGCGCACCCAACTGGAGAAGTTGCCTAGCTATTGGCTGGCCTTCCCGTTTTTATTAAACAGATTACTGCTGTCCCGCTAACAAAATGAAATGACTGCTGATACGCTTATATAGTAATCTATATTATTGATTTCATGTTGCAATAGACATGAAATCAAAAAATTGACTCCGTCATACCTGCGCAGGCAGGTATCCAGTGTCTGCAGGCCTTTCAACGTCACTAGATTCCTGCCTGCGCAGGAATGACAAGTTAACGGGACAGCAGTGTAAACAGATAAAACATTAGAGTTATACATGGCAGCAAAAAAACGAGGTTTGGGTCGCGGATTAAATGCATTACTGGGTGGTGCGGCAGACGTTAAGGAGTTAACCGATCCTAAGCCGGAGCCTATATCACCTACATCAGATTCAGCTGCATCGGGAAACAATGAGCTGCAGCATCTGCCTGTTGAGTTGATTCAACGGGGTATATATCAGCCACGTGTACATTTTGAGCCTGAATCACTGCAGGAACTGGCAGAGTCGATAAAAGCGCAGGGTGTAGTACAACCCATTGTAGTAAGGCCGATTTCAGCCGGGCGTTTTGAGTTAATCGCAGGTGAGCGCCGCTGGCGTGCGTCGCAGCTTGCTGGCTTACATGAAATTCCTGCTGTAGTTAAAGATTTAAGTGACCAGGCCGCTGCCGCGGTTTCTTTAATAGAAAATATTCAGCGTGAAAACCTTAATCCCTTAGAGGAATCCCGTGCTCTTCAGCGCTTAATCGATGAGTTTGAAATGACACATCAGCAGGTGGCCGAAGCGGTAAGTCGTTCAAGAACCACGGTGACAAATTTACTGCGTCTGAAAGATTTAAATGAAGACGTAAAGCTGTTGGTTGATGAACGTAAAATAGATATGGGGCATGCCCGCGCGCTACTGGCGCTAACTGGGCATGAGCAGAGCTTGCTTGCTAATAAGGCGGCTGAGCAAGGCTGGTCGGTGCGTGAGACTGAAAAGAAGGTTAAGCATCAGTTGAATCCTGCGGCCAGGGCAAGTGAGTCGACGAGCAAAACAGATCCAGACATTAAGCGCTTACAGGACACTGTGAGTGAACGCTTAGGCGCACAGGTGGATGTGCAGCACAAAAGTAATGGCAAGGGTAAGTTGGTTATTAACTATTCCAGCCTGGATGAGTTAGACGGTATTCTGAATAAAATTCATTAAATTAGACGAGAGGTTTTTTCCTCTGCCTTATCAATGACCTGTAGCAATAGTTGCAGTGTCCGGTGAGCCAAATGAGTGAGGTACGTGGGGTGAAATAACCCTACAAGATAGCTGGAAACCTTGCTCTGCCCACTATATTAATATATTTGGTTTTTCTTAAATAAAAACGTCTTATTCGTAGATTAAGGTTGACCGTGCCCACGCAGACTCATATAATTTGCGCGCATTTTCAGCGATGTGATTTGCGCTTTGTCAAAACAATGCTAAAAACCAGCACCACACAAATAAAGAAAATATTATCGATTCAATTTGCTGCGAGCCTTATGGCCGGTGCAGTTGGCTGGGTAATCAGTGGGCCTCTTGCGGTATCTATCGTAGCAGGTGGTTTAATTGCCAGTTTGTCGAACGGCTATTTCGCATGGAAGGTTTTCGCAAAACAGCGAGAAGTTGAATCTGCACAAATCCTTAAGACCTATTATGGCGCTGAGGTCGGCAAAATTATTTTGACCGTAATGTTGTTTGTATTCGTGTTTAACACGGTCAAGCCATTAAACGTGATAGCGCTGATGAGCGCTTACTTGTTAATCACAATGATTCCCATGTTGGCGTCATTCTTTATTAATAAAGATGACGACGACAAGAATTGGAGAGAAAAGAATGTCAGCTGAAGGCATAACTTCCGGTGAATATATAAAGCATCACCTCCAGAACATGACTTACGGAAACCACCCCGATCATGGCTGGATGTTTGCACAATCTGCAGAACAAGCGAAAGAAATGGGTTTTTGGGCCTTTCATGTTGATTCACTAGGCTGGTCGATTGGCCTGGCGTTTGTTTTCTACTATTTGTTCCGCGGTGTAGCTAAAACGGCAACAACTGGCGTACCAACTGGCTTTCAGAACTTTGCAGAAATGATCATTGATTTCATCAATGACAGTGTTCGAGGCTCATTCAGTGGTAAAAACGATTTAGTTGCTCCACTTGCACTCACAGTATTCGCCTGGGTGTTCTTGATGAACTTTATGGATTTGATTCCGGTTGACTGGTTGCCTATGCTGGCACAGCAAATTGGTGCGGCCTTTGGCGCGGATCCGCATCACGTATACTTTAAAGTAGTACCAAGCACAGACCCCAACGTTACCTTCGGTATGGCCTTAGGTGTATTCTGGTTAATGCTTTACTACAGCATCAAAATTAAAGGCTTCAGCGGTTTCTTTGCTGAACTTGCTTTCCAGCCATTTGGTAAAGCCGGTGCGCCGATTAACCTGGTATTGGAATTAGTGTCTTTAATCTCTAAGCCAATATCTCTTGCCTTGCGACTGTTCGGTAACATGTACGCGGGTGAAACCATTTTCATCTTGATTGCAATTATGTACTCAGCAGGATTGGCCACTGGTCTATTTGGCGGTGTGTTGCAGTTAGGTTGGGCTATATTCCACATCCTGATTATTACGCTACAGGCATTCATTTTTATGACCCTGACTATCGTGTATCTGGATATGGCACACCAGGATCACTAATCAGATAGCGGTAGACGCTAACGATTAATGTATTAATTTTTGAAATTTTAAATTTAAACTATTCTCAACAGGAGATTAACAATGACTGAAGCACAAGCATTTCTATTCATCGCCGGCGCTTTAATGATGGGCCTAGGCGCATTAGGTGCAGCAATTGGTATCGGTATCTTAGGTGGCCGTTTTCTTGAAGGTGCTGCACGCCAGCCTGAATTGATTCCAATGCTACGTACACAATTCTTCATCGTAATGGGTCTTGTTGATGCGGTTCCAATGATCGCTGTTGGTATTGCTCTGTATGTTCTATTCGCTGTAGCTGCCTAATTTTTCGGTTTACTTAGCTCGTATTTGAGCGGTATACCTGAACAGTTAACGAAATAGTTACCGAGGAACACACATGAACATCAATGCAACTCTGATCGGACAATCAATCGCGTTTTTCGTGTTTGTATGGTTCGTAATGAAATATGTTTGGCCACCGCTTATGACAGCGTTGGAAGAGCGTAAAAAGACGATTGCCGATGGACTCGCTGCTGCTGAACGTGGCATGAACGAGCAAAAGCTAGCTGAAAAAGCGGCTGAGAAACATATCAAAGAAGCCAAAGATCAGGCATCTGAGATTATGACTCAAGCGCAAAAGCGTGCATCTGAGATTGTTGAAGAAGCTAAAGATACTGCGAAAGAAGAAGCGGGTCGTGTTAAAACGGCTGCGGACGCTGAGATTGAACAGGAAGTTAATCGTGCAAAAGAGGCTTTAAGACAACAAGTTGCAGGCATAGCTATGGCTGGTGCTGCGAAAGTCCTAAACCGTGAAGTTGACGAGAAAGCGCATAGCGAAATCGTTGATGACATGATTGCCCAAATATAGGTGATCGAACATGTCTGAATTTACAACTGCCGCAAGACCATACGCAAAAGCAAGTTTTGAAGTAGCGCAAGCTGAATCAAAGCAAGTAGCATGGTCTGAAGCACTGCAATTCATTGAAGCCATAGTATGCAACGATGAGTTTGCAGCCGTGATTGACTCACCCACATTGGGTGCTGCTGCAATAGGCGATATTTTAATTGATATCTGTGCTGATAAGTTAAGCGATACACAGCGTAACTTTGTAAAAGCACTGGCTGAAAATAGCCGCCTGGCGTTACTACCAGAAATTGTTGTTCTGTTTGAGGCATTACGTGCCAAAGCAGATAACACGGTAGAAGCAACTGCGACATCTGCTTATCAATTAACTGATGCGCAGATTCAATCAATGACCGATGCCCTGAAAAAGAAATTAGGCTGCGAAGTAAGCTTAACGACTGCAGTTGATGCATCGTTAATAGGCGGCGTAGTAATTCAGGCTGGCGACTTAGTTATTGATGGTTCCACAAAGGCCAAGATTGGGTCATTAACCCAGGCGGTCTCACACTAAGTGGGCCATTAACGAGGATCTAAAGAATGCAACTGAATCCATCAGAAATCAGTGAACTGATTAAAAAGAGAATAGAAAGCTTTGATACGGTAGCGGAAGCTCGTACCGAAGGTACTATTGTAAGTATGGCTGACGGTATCGTGCGTATACACGGTTTATCGGAAGCAATGCAGGGCGAGATGATCGAACTGCCTGGCGAAACTTATGCACTAGCACTTAACCTTGAGCGTGACTCAGTAGGTGCTGTTGTACTAGGTTCAGATAAGCACCTGAAAGAAGGTGATATCGCCAAATGTACAGGTAAGATTTTAGAAGTACCAACAGGCGACGCACTATTAGGTCGTGTTGTTGATTCATTGGGTTCACCTATCGATGGTAAAGGCCCAATCGAAACTACTACTTTTGCACCTATCGAAAAGATTGCACCAGGTGTTATCGAACGTAAGTCAGTTGATCAGCCAGTACAAACTGGTTTGAAATCAATCGATGCGATGGTTCCCATCGGTCGTGGCCAGCGTGAGTTAATCATCGGTGACCGTCAGACGGGTAAAACAGCGGTAGCATTAGACGCAATCATCAATCAGAAAGATACAGGCGTTAAGTGTGTATATGTAGCGATTGGTCAGAAAGCATCTACTATTGCTAACCTGGTTCGTAAGCTTGAAGAACATGATGCAATGGCTCATACAATCATCGTTGCTGCGGCAGCGTCTGATTCTGCAGCTATGCAGTACATTGCTCCTTACTCTGGTTGTTCAATGGGTGAGTTCTACCGTGATAGCGGTGAAGATGCACTGATTGTATATGATGACTTAACTAAGCAAGCATGGGCTTACCGTCAGGTATCTCTACTGTTACGTCGTCCACCAGGTCGTGAAGCATACCCAGGTGACGTTTTCTACTTACACTCTCGTTTATTAGAGCGTGCAGCACGAGTTAATGCTGACTTCGTAGAAAAAGCTACAAACGGTCGTGTTAAAGGCAAAACTGGTTCTTTAACAGCACTTCCAATTATCGAAACTCAGGACGGTGACGTTTCTGCTTTCGTACCAACTAACGTAATTTCGATTACGGATGGTCAGATCTTCTTAGAATCTGATTTATTCAACGCAGGTATCCGTCCAGCAATCAACGCTGGTTTATCGGTATCTCGTGTAGGTGGTGCAGCACAAACTAAAATCATCAAGAAACTGGGTGGCGGTGTTCGTTTAGCCTTAGCTCAGTATCGTGAATTGGCGGCTTTCGCACAGTTTGCATCTGATCTTGATGAAGCGACTCGCGCACAGCTAGCTTTAGGTGAGCGTGCGGTAGAGTTAATGAAGCAGGCTCAATATTCACCTATGGGTGTATGTGAGATGGGCTTCAGTCTATTCGCAATGAACGAAGGTTTCATGGATGACGTTGAAGTAGCTAAGGTTTTATCTTTTGAAGCAGCAATGTGGGCGTATGTGAAAAGCAATAACGCTGACCTGGTTGCTAAGATTGAAGAATCTGGTGATTACAACAACGACATCGCTGCAGAAATGAAAGCAGCTGTTGAAGCCTTTAAAGCTAACGGTGTTTGGTAGTCGGCCAAGGGTTCGGAGATAAAACATGTCCGGTGCAAAAGAAATACGCGGTAAAATAAAGAGTATTAAAAACACTCAAAAAATTACCAAAGCAATGGAAATGGTTGCCGCTTCTAAAATGCGTAAAGCGCAGGAAAGAATGCAGGCTAGCCGTCCATATGCTGAGAAAATGCGCAATGTAATTGCGCATCTATCTCAAGCTCATGCGGAAATTAAACATCCGTATATGATCGAGCGTGAAGTTAAGCGTGTTGGTTATATCGTTGTCACATCAGACCGTGGTCTGTGTGGTGGCTTAAACGTTAACTTGTTTAAGAAAACAATTAACGATATGAAAGCTCATCACGACAAAGGTGTAGAAATTGATGTAGTAGCAATTGGCCGTAAAGCGGTTGATTACTTTAAACGTCAAAATGCCAATATGGTTGCTGAGGCAAGTCAAATAGGTGATAAGCCTAGTATTGATAGCCTGATCGGTTCTGTAAAAGTAATGCTTGATGCATTTACTGAAGGCAAGATCGACGCGCTTTATTTGGTAAGTAATGAGTTTGTTAATACCATGACACAGCAGGCAGGTGTTCAACAACTTCTGCCTGTAAGCGGATCTGATGATGCAGAATTAAAGCATCATTGGGATTACATCTATGAGCCGGACTCAAAAGAGATTCTTGATGGCCTGCTCATGCGTTTTGTTGAGTCTCAGGTATACCAGGGTGTTGTTGAAAACATCGCCTGCGAAATGTCTGCTCGTATGGTTGCCATGAAAGCGGCAACAGATAATGCGGGTGACATTATTAGCAACCTTGAAACTGTTTATAACAAAGCGCGTCAGGCGGCAATCACTCAGGAAATATCTGAGATTGTTGCAGGTGCATCTGCGGTTTAATTGTCCTGGCGGTTAGTTGAAGGCTAACAGCAGGATAAAAAGAATTTAATTAAGAGGATCAGTCTATGAGTGCTGGAAAAGTTGTTTCGATTATCGGTGCGGTAATCGACGTTGAGTTCCCAAGGGACAGCATTCCCAAGGTATACGATGCGTTAAGAATAGAAAGCGCAGGTCTGACATTAGAAGTTCAGGCTCAGTTGGGTGATGGTATTGTTCGTGCAATTGCCATGGGTTCTTCAGAAGGTTTGAAGCGTGGTGTTGAAGTAGTTAACACTGGCGCAGCAATCTCGGTTCCTGTTGGTATTAAAACTTTAGGACGTGTAATGAACGTTCTTGGTGAGCCAATTGATGAAGCAGGCCCTATTGGTGAAGAAACACGTTTACCAATTCACCGTGCAGCACCTGTTTATGAAGATTTATCTTCAGAAGTAGAGATTTTGGAAACAGGCGTTAAAGTTATCGACCTTGTTATGCCAATCGCTAAGGGTGGTAAAGTTGGTTTATTCGGTGGTGCGGGTGTTGGTAAAACCGTTACATTGATGGAGCTTATTCGTAACATCGCGGTTGAGCACAGCGGCTACTCAGTATTTGCTGGTGTTGGTGAGCGTACTCGTGAAGGTAACGATTTTTACTACGAGATGGAAGAAGGTGGCGTACTTGATAAAGTAGCGCTAGTTTACGGCCAGATGAATGAGCCTCCAGGAAATCGTCTACGTGTTGCATTAACCGGTTTGACTATTGCGGAAAACTTCCGTGACGAAGGTCGTGACGTATTAATGTTCGTTGATAATATCTACCGTTATACACTTGCGGGTACTGAGGTATCTGCACTGTTAGGTCGTATGCCTTCAGCGGTAGGTTACCAGCCTACACTTGCGGAAGAAATGGGTGTTCTTCAGGAACGTATTACATCTACAAAGACTGGTTCGATCACATCGTTCCAGGCGGTATATGTACCTGCGGATGACTTGACTGACCCATCTCCAGCAACAACATTCGCTCACTTAGATGCGACATTAGTATTGTCTCGTCAAATTGCTGAACTAGGTATCTACCCAGCGGTTGATCCATTGGACTCAACTTCTCGCCAGCTTGATCCACAAATCGTTGGTAACGAGCATTATGAAATTGCACGTGGTGTACAGGGTACTTTGCAGCGTTATAAAGAGTTAAAAGATATCATTGCAATCTTGGGTATGGACGAGCTTTCTGATGACGATAAGTTAGCAGTAGCACGTGCACGTAAGATGCAGCGTTTCCTTTCACAGCCATTCTTCGTAGCGGAAATATTTACTGGTGCACCTGGTAAGTACGTAAGCTTAAAAGAAACTTTAGCTAGCTTTAAAGCAATCCTCGATGGTGAGCTGGATGATATTCCAGAGCAGGCGTTCTACATGGTAGGCGGCATCGACGAAGTTAAAGAAAAAGCGAAAAACATGTAAGGAAAGCTTATGGCTATGACAACACATGTAGACATCGTTAGTGCAGAACATGAGATCTGGTCTGGCAAAGCCACTATGGTTTTTGCTCCAGGTGTTATGGGTGAGCTTGGTATAGCGCCTCGCCACACTCCATTACTTACCAAGCTTAAGGCGGGTGAAGTACGAGTACGTGGTGAAAATGGTGAAGATGAATCATTCTTCATAACTGGCGGCATACTGGAGATTCAACCACATGTAGTGACTGTATTATCTGATACAGCAATACGTGCGCACGATCTCGATGAAGCTGCTGCGATCGAAGCTAAGCAACGCGCTGAAGAAGCTATGCAGAACAGAAGTTCTGATATGGATTTTGCGAAAGCAAAAGCTGAGCTAATGGAAGCCGCTGCGATGGTAGAGACTATCAAGAAGCTTAAAGGTCGTTAATAAAGGCATAAGTCTTTATCAATGATTGAAAGATCTTAAAAAAGCCGGACATTGTCCGGCTTTTTTATTGCCATAAGAAAAATCAACGATACACTAGAGTCAAAATGAAAGTGCAAATAGCAAAGCTATTTAAATAGCATAATAAAGGAACTCAGATGTCACTAAGTGTTGTTATCCTGGCCGCCGGTAAAGGCACACGAATGAAGTCTAATAAGCCAAAAGTATTACATGAGCTTGCCAAAAAATCATTAGTTGAACATGTTTATGATACGGCTAAGTCACTGGGTGCTGAAGAAATCGTTGTTGTTTATGGGCACGGCGGGGAAATGGTGAAGCAAGCCTGCGCACATTTTGATGCTAAGTGGGTAGAACAAAAAGAGCAGCTAGGCACTGGGCATGCAGTAAAACAGGCGTTTGATTCTGTTAAGCTGAGTAATAATATCCTGGTTTTATATGGTGATGTTCCGCTGACATCGCAGCAAACATTAGAAGATCTCTTAGAGGGTACAGAAAATAAAATTGGTTTATTAACGGTCGATCTTGATAAGCCGTTTGGATATGGTCGAATTATCCGCAATGAAAGTCATAAAGTGACAGGTATAGTAGAGCAAAAAGATGCTAGTGAAGAGCAGCAAAAAATAAAGGAAGTAAATAGTGGAATATTGAGTTGTCAGGGAGAAACATTACAGCGCCTATTAAGTGAAATAAATAATCAAAATAGTCAGGGCGAATATTACCTGACAGATATTTTTGCATTAGCAGCCAATGAAGGCATAGAAATTAAAACATCTAAGGCTACACAAAGTTATGAAGTGGAAGGCGTAAATAACCGGCTTCAATTAGCAACATTAGAGCGTATACATCAGTCTAATATTGCAAATGCGTTGATGACAGAAGGTGTTGCACTAGCAGATCCGGCTCGATTAGATGTGCGCGGAAATGTGAGTATTAGCAATGATGTATATATAGACGTCAATGTTGTACTTGAAGGCGAAGTAAAAATTGGTAGAGGCAGTAATATTGGCCCTAACTGTGTAATTATGAATTCAAGCATTGGTGAAAATGTAAACATTAAAGCCAATTGTGTTTTAGAAAATGCAGTTGTAGATGCAGGATGTGAAATAGGGCCGTTTGCACGTTTAAGGCCAGACACACACTTATTTGAAGAAGCCAAAGTTGGTAACTTTGTAGAAATTAAAAAAGCAAACATTGGTAAGGGTAGTAAAGTAAACCACCTTAGTTATGTTGGCGATACCGAAATGGGTGAAAATGTGAATGTAGGCGCAGGAACAATTACCTGTAATTACGATGGTGCTAATAAACATAAAACGATAATAGGTAATAATGTTTTTGTGGGCTCAGATACACAAATAGTAGCACCAGTGAGCATTGCAGATGGCGTAACCATAGGCGCAGGTGCCACAATAACAAAAGATGTAAATGAAGAAAGCTCCTTAGTAATTAGTCGTTCGCCACAAAAAACAATTGCAGGCTGGGAAAGGCCAAAGAAAAACAAGTAGAGCATAAGATAATATTTACTAGTGAATAATCAATACGATGTGATCATTATAGGTGCAGGTGCAGCGGGATTATTCTGTGCCTATAATACAGCTCTACGCGGCAAACGCGTGCTGGTACTTGATCATGCAAACAAAGTCGGCAAAAAGATACTTATGTCTGGCGGCGGGCGATGCAATTTTACAAATCTTTTTACTAGCGACGAAGATTTCACATCTAAAAATCCACATTTTTGTAAGTCTGCACTTAATCAGTATTCACCCTATGAATTTTTAGCATTAGTAGAAAAACATAATATCGAGTATGTAGAAAAATCTGCAGGACAATTATTTTGCAAGCATAGTTCAAAAGATATTTTAAAAATGCTATTGGATGAGTGCGCAAGCGCTGCGGTAAAAATATATAAAAAATGTACTATTGATAAAATTGAAGAAGATGAAGGTTTTTTAATAAAAAGTAGTTGCGGTGAATTTTCATCAGCATCACTTGTTATAGCAACGGGAGGCCTGTCTATACCAACATTGGGCGCAACAGGTTTTGGTTATGACATTGCAAAACAATTTGGTCATAAAATAATTGAAACATCGGCTTCTCTAGTGCCGTTTACCCTAACAGAAAGGCAGCTAGAAGAAATGTCTGGTATGTCGGGTGTAGCATTGCCCGTTACAGCGCAATGTAATGTCGACAAACAAACTATAAAAATAGAAGATGATTTATTGTTTACGCATAGGGGCTTAAGTGGCCCGGTTATTTTAAAGCTTTCCGCTTACTGGCAGTTTGGAACAGAAGTTGAAGTAGATTTTTTACCAACTCAGCAGATAGCTGATTATATCGTGGAGCAGGTAAAATCAAATGGTGATAAGCTTTTTATAAATCATCTTGCTCAATTACTGCCGAAGAAAGTTGCCGCATTTATATGCGGAGATGAATACAAAGACTATAAAATAAAGCAATTAAATAAAAGTGATTTAGAACATTTAGAAAATAAAATACATCATTGGAAATTTGTACCTAATGGAACTGAAGGCTATAAAACCGCAGAGGTTACTGCTGGTGGTATAGATACAGATAATATTTCATCCAAAACTTGTGAGTCTAAGCTAAAAAATAATTTATATTTTATTGGCGAAGTATTGGATGTTACAGGTCAGTTAGGCGGTTATAATTTTCAATGGGCATGGGCATCTGCCTGGTGTGCTGCAAATAGCATTCGTTAAATATAAGATAGAATATTTAGAACTTTACCCAACCACCAACAGATTGAAGTGGTTTAAGATTGTCAGGTTCACTAACCCATATTGCTAGTGCGTATTTCTTTGCATCAGCATGTTTAGGTCTGGATAATTTTTCTGACCATTTGCCATTTTTAGACAAGCTTGTTTGATGACTTAAAACAATAAAGTTTTCTGTGAAAGAACGATCCTTGTTTTCGCCTGTAAGTACGTCTGTTTTTATATCAAAACCCAAGATAGCAACATTCAATATAAGTTGTTTATAGCTTTCATACTTTACATCAAGTTGGTTGTTCATGAAAGAGGCGCTAAGTACTTGTGATGGATTAGATTCAGTAGGGATACTCTTACGTAAAAACCAAGTACGCCATTCAGATCCATTTAAAATAAAACCGGGAGTATAAACTGAACGAATGGAGCCTTGTTGGTGATAGGTTCTCTGGCGTTGTGAATAAGCAGGCTTAGAAAAAGGATCGCGCCAACCTAACTGATTCCAGTAATCGACATGAAAAACTATGGGTACGAAATCTATCCATAATGATTTATGGTTAGATAAGTTTGATATCCAGCGTTCAGCAGGTGGGCAACTGCTACAGCCTTGAGAAGAATATAGCTCAAGTAATGAAGTTTGATGAGTAGTGCTTTGAAATTTCTCTGCGGATGCAGAAAAACTAGTAAAGAAAATTAGAAGTGGAATTAGTTTCATAAATAAGCTCCAACACTAGCTTAGTGTGTAGCGAATTATAATGGTTCAATATTATTCACTCTTCTCGTCAGAACTCTCTAATAAGGACTCCTCAATAGCATATTCCGGTGTATCGTGTAAAAACGCGCCATGCAGAGGATATAAAGCATGTAGCTTTTCTATATATTGAGCCTCATCTTTTTCCACAAAAACAATGGTTTTAGTATTGGGCGAATATTTGGGCAGGCTGGAGAGTAATACATCAAGATTGCTGACATTTACGCCAGCATAATTATTGCCATAGCCATAAAAAAATTCTGCAACGATAAAATCAGGTTGATAAGTTTTTAATGCTTTCATAGCGTTGCGAGTAGAGTTTACCTTGATCTCGCGTGCGCCCATGCCAGTAAATAAGCTGGAAAGCTTTGGATGTGTGGGTGACTCGATTATGGACAGAATAGTGAGCATAGGCCTAAATGTAATAACTGTTTAAAAAACCAATAATACTACCCGGGTCTGATAAAATACACGGGAATTAAATAGAGCATCATTATGGCACTTCTAACACTTAGAGATATAAAGCTGGGCTTCGGTGGCCCAAATCTGCTGGACTCACTCAGCCTACAAATAGAGCCGCGTGAGCGCCTATGCTTATTAGGTAGAAATGGTGAGGGTAAATCTACATTAATGAAGCTTATCGCTGGCTTTATTAAGGCCGATGAAGGCAATATTGAGCGTAAACAAAACCTCAGAATAGCTTACCTAACGCAGGAAGTGCCCAGCGATATCGATGGTAGTGTTTATGATGTTGTTGCATCTGGCCTGGAAGGTGTTGGTGAAATATTAAAAGATTATCACCATGCCAGCCTTGCACTAGCTGATGACTATTCAGATGAAAAAATGGAAGAGTTATCTCGAATACAGCATAAGCTTGAAGCGGTCGATGGCTGGAGTCTTTCACAACAAGTTGAAACCACTATATCGTTACTGGATTTGCCAACCGATGAAGAATTTAGTGCGCTTTCGGGCGGGCTTAAACGACGTGTTTTGTTAGCTAAGGCACTGGTAACTGACCCAGATTTATTATTATTAGATGAGCCAACCAACCATTTAGATATCGAAGCGATTCAGTGGGTAGAAGAGTTCTTGCTCAACTGGAATGGCAGCTTGATGTTTGTAACGCATGATAGAGCCTTCTTAAGAAAAATGGCAACGCGCATTATTGAACTTGATCGAGGTAAGATAAGTTCATGGCCGGGTGATTACGAAAACTACTTAGTGCGCAAGCAGGAGGCGCTGGATAACGAAGAAAGAGAAAATGCCTTATTCGATAAACGACTCGCACAGGAAGAGGTGTGGATTCGCCAGGGCATAAAGGCACGACGTACCCGAAATGAAGGCAGAGTGCGCGCATTAAAAGCATTGCGTGTAGAGCGTTCGCAGCGACGTGAGCAGAAAGGCCAGGTCAATATGGAAATATCTGCTCAGGAGCGTTCAGGTAAACGCGTTATTGAAGCGGAAAATATTAGTTACAGCTATGGTGACCTGCCAATTATTAAAAACTTTAGCACGGTTATTAGTCGCGGTGATCGCATTGCCATATTAGGGCCAAATGGTGTGGGTAAATCAACGCTCATACACTTACTACTGGGTAAGCTAACACCGGATGAAGGTACGGTAGAAATAGGTACAAAGCTTGAAGTGGCTTATTTCGATCAGTTTAGATCAGATCTGGATTTACAAAAAAGTGTAAGAGAAAATATAGTAGAAGGTTCAGATAGTATTGAGGTCGGCGGTCGCACAAAACATGTCATGAGCTACTTAGGTGACTTTCTTTTTTCACCGGATAGAGCCAATTCGCCCGTGAGTACATTGTCCGGTGGAGAGCGCAATCGTTTAATGTTGGCTAAACTATTTACAAAACCGTTTAACTTATTGGTAATGGATGAGCCAACCAATGATCTTGATGTAGAAACATTGGAATTATTGGAAGAGCTGTTAATGGATTACGAAGGCACCTTAATTCTAGTAAGTCATGACCGGGCCTTTGTTGATAATGTAGTTACCAGCACCCTGGTTTACGAAGGTGATGCCATTGTTAATGAGTATGTTGGTGGCTATGAAGACTGGTTAAGGCAGTATAAAAATAAACAGTCAAAAATAAAATCGGCTGAAACAAAGAAAGTGCTAAAAGAAAAACCGTCACAAAAAAAAGATACAAAGAAATTAAGCTTTAAAGAACAGCGCGAGCTGGATGAATTGCCGAAAGTAATAGAAGTGCTGGATGCAGAATTGTCTGAGTTAACAGAAAAAATGGCTAATGCTGATTTTTATCAGCAGGAGAAGGATGTGGTCGCGGCGGCAACACAACGCTTGAGTGAAATTGAGGCGGAGTTGACTATAGCTTATAAACGATGGGAAGAGTTGGAGGAGTGATTGCTTTCGGATGACAGTATTGAAATTTTTTTTGTGGTGCTTGTTAAAATATTTAAGCTACCGCAGCACTGTCATATTTTTATTTTCATGTCCATAACTCTTTAACATTAATAACAGTGTGCTATTACAAGTTAACGCTAGAGATAAGTATGCTATCTTATAACTGATATTTGAACCATGATTCTGTAAATTAGTATTTGGATGAGCAACTGGTCACATGTGATTCTAACACTTTGCAACAGTTGTGATTGCAAGTTACCTTTATCTTAAAATACATAAAGGGCTACTTTAGGGTGATGTGCGTGATTCATGCCAGCTGTGAATAAGAGTATTAACTTTAGGAGACGAAAATGAATGTAATAATAATGGCAACAAAAAATTGTAGTCACTGTAAAAATTTTTCTAGAGAGCTGGATGATATCGGCGTAGAACACAGTGTGGTTTATTGCGATGATAATCCAGAGCTGGTTCAGAAATATAGTATACGGCATTCACCTAATTTGATTGTCGATGATGAAGTTGTCTTTAGAAAGCAACCTACGGAGGGAGAATTAAAAGAGTTTTTTAATTGCTAAATTGATTGTGTTATAAAATTCTGTGGTTGCGACCCAGATGAAAAATTAATGCTTCGACTTTTCACTCGGCTATGAAGCGAAAGAAGGTTTGCATGAATAACCGCGGGGTTTAATAAATAAACAGCAAGCATTCATATATTATGACTGTTTATACTGCTGAAGAAAGTCTATACCTGAATTAAATATTACGGCTTTATGATGATGACAAGGTAATCGATATGATGCATAAAAGCTTTCACTATAAGATGTTCATTCAACATTTCAATATTAATGCTGCATAGCGAGATAATAGGTAATGC
>Ga0316209_1002363_pt1 | contig 15428 bp, 20 predicted proteins | sample 6monopyrite_MG_FD_204945 | JGI IMG/M metagenome (GOLD analysis project Ga0316209, IMG submission 204945) | Microbial mat bacterial communities from mineral coupon in-situ incubated in ocean water Damariscotta River, Maine, United States -... | ecosystem: Environmental > Aquatic > Marine >...
TCGATCAACGTAACAACCCAAACCAAAATATCGTAACTGCTGTTAGTGGACAACAAAAGCAAATCATTTTACAGCGCAATCCATACGGTCACTATGTTTCCAATGGAACCATAAACGGGTACGATGTGGTTTTTCTACTGGATACAGGTGCCACCGAAATTGCTATACCAGAATCGGTAGCCAATAAAATAGGTTTAATTAAAAAACAATCGATACGAGTCAAAACAGCGAACGGTACTGCAACAGCTTACCAAACCAGAATTGACAGCGCCGCACTAGGCGAGATAAGACTGCATGACCTTAACGCCACGATCCTGACAAATATGACCGGTAATGAAATATTGCTCGGCATGAATTACCTCAAACATTTTGAAATTATTCAGAAAGGAAAAACGTTAACAATAAGGCAATAATTGCATAAAACGTGTGCTGACTGTATGACACCTTACAATCCGTAGAGTTATACGGAACCGCATAACTCTGCTAGCTGAGCGTCCGCCTATGTACCTAAAATCAAGAGTTTTTCGGAGCTATATATTTAACTGTTACGCCAGCGAACGATAAGGACATAGGAGCGAGTATTGTTGATATCATACTCACAAAAATACTATTTATTTACTCACTTCACTAACAGGCAAAGTCTGAAACATCTCAGCAATAACACGCTGTATACGTTCTTTTCGTTGTGCCGCTTCCATATCAAACTTAACACCAATCTGTGCCGCCGAGCGCCACACAACTTCATCACTTCTTGTGTTAAATACATATATAATCAAAGAGCCTTTTTCTACATTGGCATCATTCTGCGGGATTTGTGAATTACCCGGTAACAGCCCATAACGACGAATAATAGATTCGTCATTTAACGATGATTCTAACGCTGCTGTATAGCCAATTGCATAACTTGCGCCATTGACCGACTCAACCAGCAGCATTTCCTTAGCTCTTAAATTGTTGATAATTTCTTCTTCTATTAGCGGTTTAAGTCCGGCTTCCTGTATTCGTTCGTCTTTATAAAAATGAACTGCATCAGGTAACCAGGCGAAAGTAGAGCCCACCAATATAGACGAATTTGGATTTTGTACAGAAACCACCGCTGTGTCTGAAAATTTCATTGATGTGGGAGACTCAACGGTTTCCGTCACGCAAGATGCAATTAAAAAAGCCCCAATAACAATGCTTGCACGTTTACTTATTAACTTTAGACTGTTATTCATTAATTTCTCCCAGACATTATTATTTTTCAAAATTATCAGGCATACTTTTAACATGTAAATCACGCTGCGGGAATGGAATTTCAATTCCTTCTTCTCTAAACGCTTTATCAATTGCAAAATTTAATTCACTTATAACACCTAATCTGCTATCAACATTATGAAGAAAAACGCGCAGTTCAAAATTTAAAGAGCTATCACCAAATTCTCTAAACAAAACCAGTGGCTTTGGCATTAAATTTGATTTTGAAACATTTTCATTTTCTTCCGCTATCGCTAATAATATGTCACGGACTTTTTCTGTATCAGTACCATAGGCAACACCAACTGGAACAATGGCACGCCCGCTTTTACTGGACAACACCCAGTTGGTCACCTGATTGGAAATCAACTCGGAGTTAGGCACGATAACATCAGAACGATCAAAGGTCTGAATTATGGTTGAACGAATATGTATGTCTTTTACAACACCTTCTGTTCCACCAACCGCTATCCAGTCACCTTTTCGTATTGGGCGCTCAAATAGAAGGATAAGGCCAGACACAAAATTATTAACAATATTTTGTAAACCAAAACCAATACCAACCGATAATGCACCCGCAATAATTGTAATATTACCAAAATCAAAGCCTGCTACCGATAAGCCAGAAAACAACGCAATAACAAACATGATGTAACCGATGATAGTTATCATCGCGTCACGCGCACCCTGCCCCATCGTTGTCATTTTCAGCCAGTTATGCTCAAGCTGCGAACGCACCCAACTGGAAAGAATTACGATTACTCCAAAAACAAGTAACGCCCACAATATACGTCCAGGTATAATTCGGAAGTCACCAATATCAAAACCATTTACGAGGTAACTTCTAAGCTGTTCGATTATGCCGCCACTATAATCCCATGCATTAATAAAAAGGAAGGTAAAAGAACCCCAAAGCACAATCGTAGTCAATAATCGCAGCCAGATAAGGCCGGGTACTTTATCGTTTTGATTAACGCCTAACACACGATGTAAGCGCCGACACCAGCGGTAAGTGCCTTCATCAATTGCATTAAACAAATCTCTGAATAATTTTGATAGCCCAACAAATAATATGAATACTACGAAACTGGAAATAATTACCTGGCGCCCCGTAAAGGCAAGATTTCTATAGCCCATCCATTCCGCAACCAGTGTCAACGAAACAGCAACGATGACTAACATGGAAAGATAACGAAGTTTTGGCAAACGGGGTGACTTTATAATAACCCGCAATGTCCAGACTATATTGACAACAAAGAACAGAGAAAAAACATTTCTTAATAATAATAGATTAGATTCGACGATGCTTTGTGAAAAAACAGTATAAAAAGCCAGATAACCGATTAAACCTAATATTGATAACACTTTTAATCGTCGTGCGAGACTCTCTGCGATATGTGGTGATAGCAATATAAATGGTTTAGCGGGTAATGATGGTGCAAACAATAAACGTATCGTGGTCGATGCCAGAAAGAATAATGATAAACCAATAAAAAACTCTGTTATAAAAGGAATTTCAGTCACTTCGAGTGTAATAACAACCGAACTAAGTGCAGCAACAGCCGAACCAATTAAATATGGCGCTGAAGTGGCGAACGTAGTTAATACCGCTCTAAGTAGATTCTCTGAAAAGTCATCCTGCCAGTGACGCCTACTTTCCAACGCTAACAACTTTCTTTTTAACCAAACACCAAAAAAGATGGAAAGTAAAACTATTGTTATACTTAATACAAGATCAATGGTATCAATTTCACGCAAACCCGATTGCATAAAAACAAACTTACCCGACTCCTCTACTATCGCAACCGGATTTGCCATATAGGCATATAGCAACTGAAGCATGTCTGGGCTTTTTGCCAGATACTTTTTCTTGAAATAGGACTTTTCAGAATCATTAATCAGATCTGCAACTTCTTTACTGCTAGCCATATATAAATTGCATTTTGCCAGTGCTTTATCTAAAGTTTCTTTTTCTTTCTGGTAGGCCGCTCGTTTTTTTGTAACCTCAATGTCCTCACCTTTTACTTCGTCACCTAAACCATCCATTGCAGCTTTCAGTTCCAGCAAAGCCGCTTCATTATTTGAAGCACATAATGAAGCGGCGCTCTTCATTTTAATTGTCAATTTTGTCCAGGCCGCGAGATCTTTGCCTTTAAACTGTCCCCGACTAAGGTACCTCTTTATTGTTTTTAATTCGGCAGACATCTGTTGCATACCTTCTATTTCGTCAGATTGAACAGGCGTTGGCAAAGAGAATGCAAATAGCAGAAAAAATAATGACAGGAAATTTTTGATCATGATCATTTATATGTACAATTAGAACACTGTGATTATACAGCATCACCCTGTGTACGATGTAACGGCACACTCTGGCAATAGCTGTTCAGTACCAGAGTCTATCGGATGTATGTAAGGAGTAACAAGGTGTAAGTTACAAGTCGGAACTTAACCTACAACTTGTTACTTATAACTATCTAAACCTTCAATAACCAAAATCACCACACCACTCGCCTTTTTTGAAGTCCAGCTTCAGCCATTTGGGCACGTAGGACTGTGGCTTTTTGATTGGGAAGTCACTTAGTGGCGGCGCTTCACCTTCACAGGAAGAAACGCTGCATGTTTTGGTCATCACCGGTCTAAAGCTGATGTGCAAATTATCAGACAGTTGAGCAGTAAAAGCTTCGTCTATATTGTTACGAACGCTTTCGCGTATACGAATCTCTTTACGCAATAAACAACTAAAATACAGCTCCATTTCGACGAATAACGGATGCGGCCTGTTACTCAATTGTTGAGCCGCTTTCTTCGAGATTTCGACCTGAATCTGCTTACCCATCATTTCAATCGTTTGATTATTCATGATTAACCTACTTTTATAAACTAAGCATATGCGACACCAACACATGCTTTAGAAGCCAATGTAACTGTTTCTTTCTTGAAGTCTTCCGTTGCTAACCGAACAAACTCTTTACCCGCACGTGCTGTATTTTCTTTACCTAAAGCAGAAAATAATGCTGTCATCGGTGGAGATGAGGCTATAAAAACAGACCAAAAATCTTCTACCGAATCCAGTGTTAATAAACCATCAATTGTGGTGACTTCTACATTATCAAATCCAGCCTGTTGAAATTTGTCCTTTAATGCCTCTTCACCGACTAAACGTGCCCAGACGGGTGTTTGCGTTGGCATGTCAAAATCAGGTACCGCACAAGCTATCGATTGTTTAAGCAATCGCATCATGTCAAAGTTTTCCGGATGATCCCAGCAGACGACTGCACATCGACCACCCGGTTTCAATACACGTTTCAGTTCAGCAAATCCTTTATCAATATCAGGAAAAAAGATTAAACCGACTATCGATACACTAATATCATAACTGGCATCTTTCACTTTCAACGCCTGTCCATCCATCACGCTGGTTTTGATGTTGTGTAACAAACCATCATCAATTCGCTGCTGTATATGATCGACCATACCTTGTGCAAAATCGGTGGCTAATACATCAGCGCCCAGCCTGGCAGCACGCAGACTGAATGCGCCTGTGCCTGCCGCCACATCCAAAACAGACTCGCCCGTTTTCGGCGAGATTTGTGAAATAACTTCATCGGCAAACTGCGAGGTCAGTGTTTCAAACGCTTCACCGTACGCTGAGGCAATATCACCCCATTTCTCAGGTATTTGATCGGGTGTTAAATTAGTCATTCATTCACCTTTTGTTATTTTTTATAGTTATTGAATTGATAATACGCTTTATTCCTTTATGCCTAAAGCGCCCAGTATCTTCCTTGATACTACCAACCCCGGACATAAACCTGTAGCTGCAGCAAAAATCAAGAAGGCTGGTAGCACATAGGAAAACCAGTGCACCTGATAAAACCCGCTCAACCCTATCGCGACTAAATTAACTAACGCCACATTAAACAAGAACAGCCGCACCGAATTACTTGCACTAAAAGAAATCGCTGACATAATTTTCTCCCTGAATATTAAATAAATAGTGTGACATCCGCGTCTTTAGCTGTCGGTAGGAAAGAGGCAGCCCCAACCCAGTCTGCAACCTCTGGTAAAAAGTCATCCATCTTCCAGCCAAATAAATCAACCGTCATCTGACAGGCAATCATTTTGACCCCGGCCTCTATATTAATTCACGCAACTCCTCAATTGTCGCCACACCCTTGTTAGCCATAGTCTGCTTCATTAAACTTGAAGCCATCTTCTCAAAACCGGGGACATTGCTGCTAACGGCATTTGGCACATTCCAGTTAATATTTTTAAACCACTCTGGTCCAAAAGGCATCTTCATTGGCATGGCAGGATTACCCAGCGGGCTTACCTCCAGATCCAGATCTTTCTTCAGCAGACTTAAGCCATAAAATGTAAAAAACAGCTCGACATCCCAACCGAGTGCTGCCGCAGATGACGCTAATATAAAAGGTGGATAAGCCCAATCCAGACTGCCCTTGGTAACAACGATGGCCATAGAGGGTGTTCTATTTTCTTCCCGCTTTTTCATGTTTGCTTCGAACTTTTGTTCGAACCACAAATCGGGGTCGGTGGCGAAAGTGATATCTTTTGATGGATCTAACTGATTGGTTTCTACGCGTGCGATTGTACTCATAGTGCTCTCCAGTTGATAAAAAAGTTTTAAGATTTTTTGCTTACAAAAGCGTTACTCATTAATTCACTTTATGGATACATTAGACTATTCTTATATGAAAGGTATATGTTATAGTCGGAATATCACTCATTCCGAAATGGAATATATAAGCGTTTACTTATTGCTATAAAATCTTATAAAGCCCGACACATGGGCGTTTCAGGTGAGAAGTAGTATGGATGTAATGCACAGTATGGCGGTGTTTCGGCGCGTTGTAGAGGCCAAAAATTTCTCTGCCGTAGCACGAGAAACCAACATGTCTCAGTCTACAGTAAGTAAACATATTGCTGCCCTGGAAGAGCGCCTGGACACCAAGCTCATCAATCGCAGCACCCGGTCTCTGACACTCACTGAAGCGGGTAAAGAGTATTATCATCACTGCATCCGAATTCTGAATGACTTTCAGGAAGCCGAAGCCAGCATCGGCAAAGGTAAGATCAAACCCACTGGCACGCTACGAATTTCGACCAGTGCATCCTTCGGTCGAACATGCATGCTGCCACACCTCGACGAATTCTTTGCCACCTATCCGGATATCGATGTCGATCTGTTATTTGATGACCATTATGTAGACCTGGTGAAACAGGGCGTTGACCTGGCTATTCGAATAGGTCCACTGGCAGATTCTTCGCTCATCGCAAGAAAGATAGGAACCAGTAAACGTGTCATTGTCGCCAGCCCGGATTACCTGGTCAAACATGGCCGACCCAAGAAACCTTCCGACCTTGAAAAACATGAATGTCTGTTTTATTCATTACAGAAATCGCCTGATCTATGGTATTTCAACAGCACTCAGGAAGGCGACGAATCTATCCGCGTTAACGGGCGCTTCAAAGCTAGTAGCCCGGATGCTATATGTGATGCGGCGGCAGAAGGTCTGGGAATCGCTGTCATTAGTGAGTGGAATGCGAGACAGTATATTAAAAGTGGCCGCTTAAAAACCATCTTACCTGATTACCGACCCACGACTTATGACATACATGCTGTATACCCGGAGCGACGTTTTGTCCCACAAAAAGTTAAACGAATGATTGAATTTCTAGCAAAAAAAGTGAAAGAACTGGACCAATAATTTACTTTTTAATTAAAAAGTAAAACTGATCATCCATCTCACCCTGGTCGATTAACTGTAAATCTCGCTGTCGGCAGAATGCCGGGATATCATTTTGCAAAGCCTGTTTTCTGGATACAGCCAATAGAGACTGCCCTGGCTGCAGCACATCAAGCGCATCGTTTAGTTTTGAAAAAGGCACGGCGCAATCAGCTCCTGAGATATCGACGAAAAGGTCACAGGGGATGGAATCAAATTTCATAATGTCGGGTTAAACTCTATATATTCTGGCATCGCGGTTTACAAACCGCTCTACGGTCGGGGTATCTGTAGGAGCGGTTTGTAAACCGCGATTGAGGCCTACAGATAAATACATAACTAAAATAAAAATTCTATTGGCCTAAGGTTTTCTTTGCTCTTGTCAAACCCTGCCCAAAGCGCAGCATAATTTTCCCCGGCAACAGGGTGAACAAGATCAGGCGCAATCTCAGCCAATGGCCATAACACAAACGCATTTTTTAAAATCTCACCTCGCGGTAACACCAGGCCACGCTCATCGAGAACCATATCATCATACAACAGTAAGTCTAAATCCAGGGTACGTGATGAAAATTTTGGCCCGCTACGATCACGACCATTAGCATCTTCAATATCACGCAATATTTGATTGCTATCATGTACCGGCTGATCGACTTCGCAGGCAATGACCATGTTATAGAAGGCATCACCATCAAACCCAACCGCTTCACTCTCGTATACAGAAGACAGTGTTAAATCACCAAACGTCCGATTCAAAGCCGCCACACCGGCGCGCGTATTCTCCTCGCGATTAATATTACTGCCCAGACTGATGTAAATAGCGGCCATTATAAAATCAGTATCAAACCTGCTCCCCACGTTCAATAATAACGCCAACTGACTTAGAGCCGGTTACCGCACCTAATTTTCTCAATTTTATTCTGCACCAGGGTACATCAAATTCAGCCATAATTATCTCTGCCAGCCGCTCTGCCAGCGTTTCAACCAGCTGAAACTGGCTATCCTCGGTAAAAGCAATCAAACGCTTGGCTACGGCCTTATAATTCAATGCATCATCAATATTCTCAGTGGATGCGGGCCTGGTATTATCCGAAGCCATCTCGATATTCAGTGCAATAGTCTGTTTGACTTCTCGCTCCCAGTCGTAAATACCGATAATGGTATCTATGCGTAAATCTTCAATAAAAACAATATCCTGGGGCATGTAATGGAGCTCCAATTTGAAGTAAAGAAGGGGTATTATACATGGCTGTTAGTATTTCGAGTGGCTGCAATTTGCCATTTTCAGACACTTGAAACAAAGTCAAAAGATTATTCACCACAGAGGCACAGAGGACACAGAGAAATAATTAGGGGTGTTGAAACCCGATGTAGGTGTGAGTCTTTTGGTACGCACCTACATACAGCGTCTTTTCTCTGCGCTCTCTGCGCCTCTGTGGTGAATAATCTTTTAAAGCTTTTAAGAGTCGAAATCCGCCATACGACGCTAGATTCGACCAATAATAGACAAAATAATACCCCACACGCCCTTGCCAGCGGTACATTTCTCCGATAGAATTGCCGGCTCAATTTTTCAGAGGTCTCGTGCTTTATCGAGGTCTCGAATTTATTAATTAAGTTTATTAATCATATTAGTTGGTTTGGAGTAATTACAATGTCTAGAGTATGTCAGGTCACTGGAAAACGCCCAGTCGCCGGTAACAACGTATCTCATGCTCACAATAAGACAAGACGTCGTTTCTTGCCTAATTTGCATACTCATCGTTTCTGGGTCGAGGGCGAAAACCGTCACGTAAAACTACGTGTTACTGCTAACGGTATGCGCATCATCGACAAGAAAGGTATCGAGGCTGTTTTATCTGATATTCGCTCACGCGGCGAAAAGGTATAAGGAGAACACCATGCGCGAAAAAATTAAAATGGTTTCATCTGCAAAGACGGGTCACTTTTACACTACGACCAAGAACAAACGCACCATGCCAGAAAAACTGGAAATGAAAAAGTTCGATCCAGTCGTTCGTAAGTATGTGATGTACAAAGAAGCGAAAATTAAATAATTTAAACGATTTAGTTAGCACTTCTCAAAACCCGGCCATGATTACATCGGCCGGGTTTTTTATTGCCCGGGATTTATCGCATTTGCATAAAAGGCAAAAGCTTGTTTACCACAGAGACACAGAGAGCGCAGAGAAAAGACGGTGTATATTGGTGCGTATGAACAATGTAGGTGTAAACAAATTTACACTTATTATTTTCTCTGCGCTCTCTGTGTCTCTGTGGTAAATAATTTCTTAAAGCTTTTTATGTTACGTTAGAAATTATTTTTTCGTGACACGCAACAAACCGGCATCGACGGAAACAACCACCACTCGTTCACCTTTTGTTAGATTATCAAGCTCACAACTCTCATCTATTTCTACCTTCCAGTCGACACCCGAATATCGATGACTGCCCGTGTCAGTGCGACTGATATCACTCGCCAGCATAAAATCCAGTCCAACGATGTCACTGGTCGGTTTCTGTGGTGGTGCCGCCTTATCCTGCATGTCTTTCAATGGTCTCCACAGAAGCGCACTGCTGATACCCGTGGCTATTCCAAAACTGGCAGTACCAGCAATCCAGGTTTCCGGAATAACACCGGCGCTCATCAGCAAGCCCGATGCCAATGCACCTAGGCCAGCGAACAGAAATATTATGGTGGTAAAGCCAAATAACAAAACTTCGGCGGCCAGCAAAGCAAAGCCGAGGGCAATCCAGAATCCCGACATATGGCTATTGATGTACTCGATCATTACTGGTTCACCCCGTTACCACTGTCATTTTTCTTATTGATAGCATTAATGATAGTCATGGCTTCAGCTACCATATTGGACGCACTAGTCTTTTCGTCACTAAGCAGAACGACTGACGACTCGCGCGCAATAGCCTCTTTAGCCCTGATGGCACTTTCTGCCAGATCCAGCTGAATCGCTTTCTGTCCTTTTTCTTCTATGGCCGCAGCACCGACGACTTCCAGTGCTTTAGCCCGGGCATCGGCCACTGCAATAATGGCCTGCGCTTCACCTTCAGCTCTTAATATCTGCTCTTCCTTGTCTGCTTCAGCAGATAGTACGATAGACCGCTTCTGACCTTCAGCCACATTAATCGCTGATTGTCGTTCGCCTTCTGACTCGAGAATAACCGCCCGTTTTTCTCGCTCAGCTTTCATCTGTCTTTCCATCGCTTCCAGAACGGTACGCGGTGGCTCGATATCCTTAATCTCATAACGCAGTACCTGAACGCCCCAGGGCTCGGCAGCCTCATTAATCTGGGCAACAATATTGATATTTAAAGCCTCACGCTCTTCAAATGTTTTATCCAGTTCAATCTTACCAATCTCGCTACGCATGGTTGTCTGTGCAAGTTGTGAAACTGCGTAGATATAGTTATCAACACCATATGATGCCTTGTAAGGGTCCAGTACCTTTAGATATAAAACGCCATCAACCACCAGTGATATATTATCGCGTGTTATCGCACCCTGACTCGGCACATCAACTGCCTGCTCTTTTAGTGAACGGTCATAAGCCACTTTATCGATAAAGGGCACTAAAAAATTCAGCCCGGCTTCCATCGATGTATTAAATTTACCAAATCGCTCGACCACAAAAGCCCGGTTTTGCGGTACAAACTTTATGGATGCTTTCACCAGCACGATACTTAATACGGCAAACCCAACCCAGAAGTTAAAAATCAAATCAAAAATATCAGTTTCATTCACGGCGTCTCTCCCTATTAAATTCGGTAGATTGATAATGACTACAAAGCTTCAATTGTTCAAGCCTTTATAGATAGTTTATATTTCGCCTCAAAATATTGGAAATATTAGATTTAGTATTATTTATATGACTTCTATCAAATAAAACATAATGAGGGGTTTGCTAAACTGTAGTTTTGCCACACCAAACACAACGGTAGCACTATGGATACAAAAAACACCAAAGCCAAAACAGCTGAAAAACGCACTAAAAAAGATCTCAAGGAAATCCTGGCCGATATGTCTAATCCGGAAAAAGTTCTGGCATCACCGGATATCATCTCTGCCGATGATTTACTTGAAGTCAGTTATGAGCTAGGTGAATTCCCTTACCCGGAAAAAATAGGCAAAAAAGAATACGAACACGAAAAACAATTACTGCAAGCCGAACTGCTCAAAGTTCAGGTGTGGGTAAAAGAAAAACAGAAGCGAATCACCGGTTTTTTTGAAGGCAGGGATGCGGCTGGTAAAGGCGGAACCATCAAACGTTTTATGGAACATTTGAATCCTCGATCTGCAAACGTGGTCGCGCTTGAAAAACCCACTAACAAAGAACTCGGGCAATGGTATTTTCAACGCTATATTGAGTGCTTACCCACCAATGGTGAAATCGTACTGTTCGACCGCTCATGGTATAACCGCGCCGGCGTCGAACGAGTAATGCACTTTTGCACCCCGGAAGAACATCTGGAGTTTTTACGCACAGCACCCGAACTGGAACGCATGCTGGTCCATTCAGGTATGATTATGCGTAAATACTGGTTCTCGGTCAGTCGCCATGAACAGCTACGCCGCTTTCATTCACGCTCGCACGACCCACTGAAACACTGGAAACTCAGCCCGATTGATCTGGAGTCACTGGATAAATGGGACGACTACACCGAAGCCAGGCAAAGCATGTTTTTTCATACTGACACGGCAGACGCACCATGGGTAGTAGTGAAATCAGACGATAAAAAGCGTGCCCGGATTAACTGCCTGCGACATTTTTTATACAGCCTGGATTATCCTGCAAAAGACCCTACGATTGCCTATAAGCCGGATGAAAAAATAGTGGGCACGGTGAATTCCTTGTATCCGAAGAAACAGGCTAAATATGTTTAATAAATAGTTTTAAGTAGTAAGTTACAAGTAAAAGCTTGTAACTTACTACTTAAAACTTACAACTGTTTTCACGCAGCATATCCTTGCGACAATGCTGCATAAACATCATTCTGAAAAGTCTGACTATCGGTATCGAGTTGTTTCAGTATGTCAGCAAGATACTCGTTGTCTTCTCGACCATTCCATATTTTTTTATAAGTCCCTTCCTTATAGCCGTTATCCTGACGGAACATATTCAAAACATTTTTACCTACATAGATTTCATATAACTCATCAAAAGTCATATCGAGCTGTTTCATAATGCCCGCTATAAAAGTAAAGTGCGCCCCCTGATCGGTAAGTGTTAGCAGAGCCAGACATTCGATGGATTTTTTAATATCTTCAGCCTGCATCGAATTTTCAAATTCGCTAGCAATCAATGCTGCCGATTCATCTAACGGTTTGTTTTGCTCCAGTCGGATACTCAAGGCAAAGTGCACAATATCCACCACTTCCAGTTTCACCTGCATGACTTCAGGTTCCTGCTTTTTCCACCACTTCCAGCCATAATGCTCAAGCATTTCAGAGGCTTCCATCCAGATGGCGCGATACCATTCATTACCGGCAGATCGCCATTCTGTATTTACTTTAGTATTCATCGAGTCCTGCAACTCGAGCATGGTGATGATTTTCTGTTTCATATCGATTTCAGCGTAATTTTTTAGTACGCTAATAATAAATTCATTATTACCCTGAAGCAATCGTAAATCGATATATCCATGCAGATTATCTTGTGCACAATCAGCTTTACTTAATAACAACAAATACTTGCATCCAGTACTATATCTGCACGGCCTGCCAGAAGAGAAATCAGGCCACAACTCCCGCCCCCAGATAGTTTTCGTATACGGAGAAAAATCACGATATAATATTCAAATATGAATAATATCAATTGGGATGGTTTACGTTACTTTCTTGCTGCTGCTGAGGCGGGAAGTTTGTCGGCCGCTGCAAAAACACTCAACTCTAATCAGCCCACCATCGGTCGACACATAGATGCGCTGGAAACGACACTTGGTGTCAAATTATTCCAGCGCTCAGTAAAAGGCATCAGCCTCACCGAACAAGGCCATGCAGTATTCGAACAGGCTGGGAAAATTCAGCGATCAGTGGTGAAGATTCAACGTGTCGTTGAAGGCGATGAAGACCATGCTTCAGGAACGGTAAGACTCTCGTTACCAGAGGGTTTGGGCCAGGAATTACTTATTCCCGCACTCGATAAATTTTACAAAGCCTATCCAGACGTAAAACTTATTTTCAATGTCTCAGCCACCACAGCGAATCTGACACAGAGTGAAGCCGATGTCGCCGTGCGATTATTTCAACCCGAAGAATCCGACCTGGTAATTAAGCACCTTGGCGAGATGAAGATGGGACTGTACGCTTCAAAAAAATATGAAAAAAATCACGGCCTGCCCAATCGACTAAAAGACCTGCGACAACATAAAGTCATCACCTACGGCGACCATCTATCTATTTTGCCAGAAAATCAGTGGTTACTTAATCACACCGATGAAGCACTACGCATCTTACGTAGCGACAGTACGGTAACCCGGTTCAAAGCAGCCACTTCGGGTGTTGGCATTTCAATTCAACCCGTCGTGCTGTCCAGGATCGACAAAAACTTAATCCGGTTATTTAAAGCAGCCAATTTACCCGCGCATAAAGTCTGGATGGTATATCACAAAGATTTGAGAAACATGTCACGAATTCGAGCGGTAGTCGACTTTATTTCTAGCTATTTAACAGAGGCATTAAAGAAAACGTCTTAATCTCCCGATAACTAGGATTAGGTACTTTCGATAACACATTGAATTGCAAGAACTTAGGTCTCTATGTCATTTTCTCTTCACATTAATCAGTTTATTTCTCGCTTTTTTTGCTGGATTTACCGTCTCCCTCACCCCTTTTTTGAGTTTTTCTTTCGAAATATCCCATCAACCTGTGAACCACTTCAAGCTTCTACAGCCAAACCTCAATTACCTGACCAGAAACGTGAACCCGTTCAAATCAAAGTGTCACTTTTTCGACTTTAATCAATATCAACAAAAGCGAAAAACATTAATTAATAACCTGGGGAACAACATGAACACACCTACATCATTAAAACAGAACGTATCGAGAACCGCAGCCATCCTATTAGTTCTGACACAACTGGTTGGCTGTTATGCAGAAACAGGTGCTGACTCTAAAGATCGCACCACAGCATTTGACAACGAGATTGTCGATGTTGAAAGCGAAACAACAGTAGTGTCAGAAGCAATAACATTTAGCTGGACTGCACCAGTGGCACGTGAAGATGAATCACCCATTGCTATGTCTGAAATTGCTGGTTACCGTGTTTACTACGGAACTGAAACTGGTAATTACTCACAAAGCATCCAAGTAAACGACGCTTATACCGATGCGATTACTTTAGATGAAATAAACACCGCTGGCACTTACTACATCGTAATCACAACAATCGACACAGACGGTCGTGAAAGTGCTTACTCAGAAGAAGTTGTATTAAACGTATAATTAAAATTAAATAGAAAAAACGGAAGAAACATATAACGGACCTACCACACTGCACCCTTTCCCACTCTTACCTTTAAAACCAGTACAACCTACGCCGATTTAAATTAGTAACTACAATACTTCGATATAGATTTTCGAAGACGCTTCTCACTTTTTGCACGTTCTTTGGCTGAGTAATACTTTCTTTCCCCTTTGGTATCGACTTTATAAATTGCGCTGGCTCTCAAATGTTGATTCAGCCGGTCTTTAGCCAATAGACACTTCCGTCTCATTTTTTTCTTTTTGGCCTCATACTTTTCTTTCTTTTCAGCTTTTTCAGCTCTGTCCTCAGCACGATTTTTCAACAAACGATCACGATCCTCATTCCGACCCGATGAGTGCGTGACACCAGACCTGGACTCCGTATCTATATTTAATTCTGTCGCCTTTTCTTTATTATTCGGATTATCTCCAAAATGGACATTGCCATCTTCATCAGTCCATTGGTAGATCTCAGAAAATACAGACGTCGAACAAAATAATAATAGCGCGAAAAAAAACTTCATATATAATTCCTTAAATATACGGTAAACATTGCATAGACGATACATCTTAACGCAAGGCATGACATTATTCGATGCTTTTGGTATCTGGTGAACAAACGGCTTATAATAGATTCCTAATACATATTACGGATCCAGCACCAATGAGTAACCCCTTTCAAGACCAACTTCTTAAAGCAGGCCTGGTCAATAAAAAACAGGTAAAAAAGGCTAATCAGGATAAAGCCCGAAGCAATAAGAAACAACGACAGTCAAAGGACAAAGTCGTTGATGAGGTGAAATTAAAAATTCAACAAGCCGCTCAAGAAAAAGCCATACGTGACAAGGCTTTAAATCAGAAAAAACAGGAACAGGCTAAACACAAAGCCATCACTTCCGAAATAAACCAACTTATCACGAATAACTGTATAGAACGCGATGAAAGCTGCGACATTCAATACAATT
>Ga0316209_1002365_pt1 | contig 15420 bp, 14 predicted proteins | sample 6monopyrite_MG_FD_204945 | JGI IMG/M metagenome (GOLD analysis project Ga0316209, IMG submission 204945) | Microbial mat bacterial communities from mineral coupon in-situ incubated in ocean water Damariscotta River, Maine, United States -... | ecosystem: Environmental > Aquatic > Marine >...
TTTTGCTCTATTGGTACCAATATTATACTTCTCAGAAATCTCAACGGAATTAAGTTTTCTATCTTCTAAGAGGTAAAATTCAATAATTTCTATACTTAATTTATCTTCCATATATTATCTACAACGTCTCTTGTATGGTGTCGTAGTATCCCGTAGGGCGCTATGCACTATACAAATTGTTAGCCTTTGTTTTCATTCATTCTATTTTGAAGGGCAGGCGTTCCAACATCTATTTTCGCAATCGTGCCAACACTTATTATGTTCATCTCTCGCCATTTCCTCATCAAAAAGTTCAAGGTACAAATCTTTAGTATTCTCAAAAGAGTTTTTTAAATCTTCTGCGTCTTGTTCGCCTCTCATACCAAAATAAGGATAATGGTGCATATAACCACCAAAAAGTTTATCGCAGTCTTTATGATATGAACGGGTATCCAAAATATGGTAATGCCAAGTTTGGTCCATTATTTTGTTAGGAACAATTCCTTTTCCATACTTCATACAAAGATTTAAGTACCTTTTATATTCAATTTCAGCACTATCAACTTGTTCAAGTGACCAACCCATTCCTTCTTCAGGGTCTTGAAGTTTCTGTTTTAATAATTCCATATCAATTTCGGCGACTTCAGGTGCGATTTCTTTAGTATTAATGAGAAATGAAATACGTACCGCACTAATTGGGTCTGGGTAAATAAGTTCAGTTGCATTGTGAATTACTGGGTTTTCCATAATTTTTAATTTTGATTATATAATGTTTTAGTTGGTTTAAAGTCTGGGTTTATCCAATACCTTTTTAAATTTCGTTCTCCTTTTATATCTGTTCTTCCGTGAAAAATCCTATGATTATCTATTATTAGCAAGTCGGATTTTTCAAGTTTTAGTTTAGTATGATTTGAATTCTGAATTAACTCTCTCCATTTTTGGAAGACTTCAAGTTTTCTATATTTTTCTCTCGCTAACCAAAACGAGTAATAAAATTTTCTTTTTCCGTCAGTTTCTCTCACAATAGGGTTTGAGTTCTTATTTTCAGGATACATCTTATGCTCGTAAACGTGAATTTTAGATAATTCATTCTTTTCTTTTTCGTTTAGTTGCTCAAATATTATTTCTGCATCACAAAGTTGAGAATACCCACCTTCTTCAGCGGGTTTTATACAATGCCAAATAATGTATTTCGCTAAATGATTATCGGTATGAAAATCTAAATATTTGTCAGAGGTAACTAAACTTTTGCTTTCTGAATTAGCAATAACATCAGTTTCATTTATAACATTACCCAACTCAAATATTATGTCATTTAATTGACTCTCTGTTTGATTTTTTATGTGGCAAAAACCAAGTTCCTTAAGTTCGATTTCCCAATTTTTCATTTATTGCGGTTTCTTTTTTAATAAAGGCTAACGACCCGGCTATGCGTAGTTCGGGTTTAAAAGCTCTGAAATTTCAAATTAGCACTTAGCTAAACCAAAGGTTTAGCAATTTTCATTAATTGCTCCAAACTTTCAATTTACTAACAAAACCCGCATTACGTATAGGTTTTGTTATGGGCTTTTTTATTTTACCAAACCCAATCATTATTCTTGCTATCAAAAACTTTTATTCCAGCATCTTTATACCGTTGCCATACCTCTTCATTATTATAAATGCTGTCATTTAATGTTTTATGTTCTGCTTTTAATACGAGGCAACCAATACACTTTTCGTCTAAATATTTATTAATATCTTCTTCAGAGCTTAATTTAAGAATTTCCTCTATTATCTTTTTTCGTGGAGTGACATGTTCTAGTTGCACTTTACAATCTTTTTCATCAGAAGTTACGATCCCACTATTTAGTTGAAAATCAATATTGTCTTTCAAATATGTTACAATTTCTGAAACCTTTATAGCATTTGGAGACATGTTAAGCTTATCGGCAATTTCTTTAATGCCTGATGAAATGTATTGCCCCTTATACTTCCCATTAGCTTCAACTATTTTCCATAGTGGCTCATCTAACATGCCTTTTGCTTTGAAATCGACAATATCATCATATGTTGTTAATCCATAATCCCTCATAGTCTTTAGAAGATGAGCAAACATGTGTTTTTGAAATGCAATAATTTCTTTTGGTTCTTTTTTCATTCGTTTTATTTGGATTTTTTTTAAAAGGAGGAGGGCTAAGTCCTCCTTTTAGTTATTTATAAGTATTCAACAAAAAAAACACAAAAACTAATGTTTATATTGAGCCTTGATATGCACCTCCAAAACTATATTTTTTCATATCGCCATTGTTGTGGGTTACAATAATACTCTCACCATTAATCTTGACTTTTTTAGCATCTCTAGTAATACTTCCTTGATATGCTCCTCCACAAGAGTATTTTTTTACATCCCCATTTGAATGCACAACAACAACAATATTATTGTTGTTATCTGAATCAATCACGTCTCTTGTTATAGTGCCTTGATATGCACCACCTGTAGTGTATTTCTTCAATTCCCCATTATTGATTTTGAATACCATATCGCCACATTGCGCATGTGCAAATCCAAATGATAGCAACATTGTTGCCATTAAAATAAATGTTTTCATAATTTTAAGTTTATTAAATTGTCCTTACTCTTTTGGATTTTCAGAATACTCCCTGTTTTTTTAATGGTTTTCTTGTCTCCACTTTTTTTGTCATTTTAGGTGGTCAGCCTGCTTTGAACCGCTATGTTGTTTTTAATTGCCCATAACGTTTAGCTATGTTTAGGAAGGGGTTTTGAAAAACTGAGTTATCAACTACCAAATGAGCCTAAAAATAATATTTTGTTTTTAAATTTTCATATTTTAACACCAAATTTATTTTTAGGCGGACTTTCTATGAAAAAATGAGCTGTCAGTTTATCTCTGAAACCCTTATTAAATATAGTTTTTGTTACCCAACGTTTTTATTTTTTCTACGTGCCTAAGTGTGGTGGCAAGACATACTCTTTGACAAGTTAGGGGTGTGTGCAATGGCTTTGTGCGACTTGGCAATGTGTATGGCTTTAGGGTGGGTTTCAAGTGTTATTTTCCAAAGCTTAAATATATTGAACCAAAAAATCCTGAAAAGTCTAAATTAATTGGTTTATTTAGTGTTTTCCATTCTTCTTGATATATGTTATTTAGTGTTTTTGTTTTTAGTTGCTTATATCCAAATTTTAAACCAATTGTACTAACTAAAGGTTGTTTTACAATATCATACTCAAATTTTAAAGCTAATTGCAAATCAAAATCTTTTGATGTGTAGAAGTTGTAAGATGATGCTAATTGATAATTAGTAAACCTATAATCAGTTGTTGATTTTGAAAAGGCGACACCTATATTAATTTCAGTTGCTATTCTGAAATTTTGTATGAATTTACTTTTTTTAGATTTAAAATTTAAGATATGACTAATGTACCAACTGTTTGTAATACCAAAACCAATGCTTTCAGCATATAGTTTGAAATTACCTGTATGAGTATTTAATGGTGTACCAAAATTGTCTGTTTCAACAAATTTTGGATTTCCATTTGTTTCACCATAAATATAATTGGAATAAAAGCCAATGTCAAATATTTCTAACGGTTGATATTTTATAGCAACAAATGAATTAAAGCCTTTTTCTATATGATTATCAAGGTAATCTAATTTTGAAGCAAAACTATCAATATAAAACTGGTTTAAGTTTTTCATTGAAAAATTATTTATTCCATATCCAAAATCAAATGATAATTTATTTTTTTGTGCATTTACATTAATTGAAAATGTTGTTAATACAATTACTATTATTAATTTTTTCATTTTATTCTAAATTAATTTTGGCTTCTTCTAAAGTTTCTAAATTTATCAAGTAAATGCTTGAGTTTTGTACGATTTCACCTGTAGCATTACCCTCCGCATCTTTTATATTATAACTATCTATTCTTTCTCCAATTAACCTTTTCCCATCAGGTGAACACGAGATTTTATTATACCTTTTACTATCACAGTATTCTATTAGCAATGTGTATTTTTTAGTGAAAATATTAATTTCAAATAAACCTTTGTTTGGAATAGAAAAATAGACTATTTTATTATCATTTGACCATGTTAGTCCTCTACAAAAATCTGTTTCAAATTCTTGAAACGTATTAAATAGACTTGTAAATGAAATATTATTGATATCTGTGTAGGCTAAGTGCTCTTGATTATTTATGTAAGTATTTGTAATTAGTATATTGTTATTACCAATTTCACTATAACTTGTATAGCCATTATTTACATCATTAGTGTACATAATAGTATCAAGTACTGAATTATTTAATTCTTTATTTACAAAATAATAAGGATGACCAAGTACCGGTGAATACTGCCAATACAATTTATTACCTGATAAATTCCAAGTTGGGAAAATATTATATTCAGATGTTGATAGTTGGGTTAAACTATCTCCATTATCTTTAATAATCCACATTTGATAGTTTTGATTAAAGACATTATCAAAAGCAATCCATCCTTTTTTACTCCATTTAGGTTGACTAATGATTTTTACATCACTAATAAGTTCAAGTTTAACACCTGTTTGTATATTATATTTCATTAACTTATATTCGTTAAGTTCAAAATCTTTATAATTATATACAAATTCATTAGTATTATTTGGATTAAAATATGGTGTTTGATATTGGTACCTTTCTTTTGAAAAAAAAGACCAATCCAAAGTAGGGAATTCGTAACATTCTGTATCTATTACAGTTGTTATTGGAATAATTGGCTTGTCTTTACGACAAGCCAATATTCCAATTACTAATAGAAATAAATAAATGTTATTTATATTTATTCTATTTTTCATTATTCTTTAATTAAACGTTTAGAAATTATTTCAGAACCAATTGTTAAATTACATATATAAAGCCCTTTGGCTAAATGTTCTAAATTAATTACAACAGATTGATTACCGCTATTTTGATTACCTAAATTGTGATTTGCTACAACGTTACCCAAAGCATCAATCACTTCTAATTTTACATTAGAAGAATTTTCAAGCGCATAATCAATAGTTATTTGATTGTTACTTGGATTTGGATAGATGTTCAAATTGTTAGATTTATCAATTTCTTCAACACTTGCAGAAGGGTGATTGTCTTGCACGTATAATGAATAAGCCGTTTTTAATTGACTTGGTGGTGCAGGAATCCATTTGTTAATTGTTTGTCCTGTCATACTTGTATTAATATGCCAACAAAAAGTAGTTGTGGTAACAGAAGCAACATTTTGATTTATTGTTGAAGTATAAGTAAACCAAGTTTCACCAGAAATTGGATTTGCAGCGGAGACACCAACGCTTGAACTAAATCTTGTCCAATCACTTATTACAGTTTGAAGAGGAGCAAAAATATCAATAAATGTTTGCGTGACTTGATATCTGTCTGCAACATAAGTACCAGCTGATACACCATTCATATTTGTGCCAATAACAACTGTTAAACCAGCTGCTGTTGTTTGTAAAGGTGATGCTGATTGTCCTCCTGAATGTTTAACATGAAATTCGGGTAACGATAATCTTGTTAGAGATAAATCGGTATTTACTCTACCAAAACCAGAAAACTGGTCATAACCATTTGCATGTACATCTGTTGCAAAGCTTTGTAAAAAAACTTCTACATCTTCTGTCGAAAGGTTATTAGGATATCCATTGTTTACATTATGTTCACTATATAATAATGCTGTAACACCGCTAACCATTGGCGCAGAAAAAGATGTACCATCACCGCTATACGTATAAGCAGAATTGTCATCATGGTCTAATGTTGAGTAAATATCATTAGTGCCAGGTGCAATTACATCAAGGTTGTTACCATAGGTCGAAAAACCTACTCTATTACCACTTGCATCATTTGCACCTACCTTAATAACCCAATCATCATTTAAAGAAGATGGATATTTAATTATAGTAGGGTCTGATGTATTGCCATCATTACCACTTGATGCTACAAGAATACAATTATTTTCGTAACAAGATTTGACAGCATCACTTAATAGAGTTGAATAATCTTCTTTACCCCAACTATGATTTTGAATATGTAATCCATATCCAAAACCAGTATTTGGATTATAAGCACCACCCTCTAAAATAGCTGGTACAGCATTAGAATAAGGAATAGAACCAGTTGCACCTGTAGAAATTTTAAAAGAAAAAAGTTGACAACCAGTATTACCATTTAACATATCCCCTCCTGCAACACCTGCAATTCCAGTATTGTTATTTCTTAATGCACCAATAATACCTGATGTGGCTGTGCCATGGCTGTGTTGGTCAGGATCCGTTTCTGTAAATGGAGATACATTGTCATCAAAATTCCAGCCACCAACAACTTTAGAACCTGTAGATGTTCCATCTCCATAGTCTTCATGACGCCAATTAATACCAGTATCAAAACCACCTACTTTGGTGTAAATTTGTCCTACTTGGTTATCCCAAGCGTCTTCTACTTCTATACCATGTATAGGGTCAAATAAACCAGATTGTTCAGTAGCATATAAAGTGTCATTAGGTACATCCATTAATTCACCAATATAATCACGTTCAGAATAATGAATGTTTGGGTACATTGTGTTTAAACTGTCAGCCATTATTTGTTCGTTATTATCTCCACTTGGAATATAAACAGCTAAAGTTGCCCAAAAATCATCTAATTTGATAGTTTCTCCTAAACGTGTAACAGAAACACTATCAGCTGTAGTCATTCTTAAAAATATTTTATAAGCATCTGCTTTTGCCCAATCTAAGCCAGTTTTTTGATTCATTTGTAAAATCACATTTGGTTTAACAAAATCAGTTAGTTTACCTGCTGTAAATTTTTTATCATCAATTTTATCATAGAACATTGCCGTCTTATCAAAACGTATGATTAATTCGTTTTGAACAAACTCAGTACCATTTGCATCAGAAACAATATTGATTGGTCTAATTTTAGTACTATATTTAACAGTAGCATTTTGATTAACACCATTAACTTCTGCAATTCCACTAACATAAATGTTATCATTTTTTACGATAACCGATTTAGCTTCATTGTTTTGATTTCCAGCATCAAATTTTTGAACAAATTTTAAATCTCCAGCTGATGTATATTTAACTGTTGCAAATTCTTTAACATTGTTTTTATCTAATGTTCCAGTTACAACAACATCTCCGTTACCTAAAATAGCTAAATTTTCGGCAGTAGCAACAAATTCATTTCCTTCTGACCCAAATTCTCTATTCCAAACTTCATTTCCGTTTTGGTCATATTTAATGGTGATATAATCTTTACCTCCATTTACATTTTCCTTTGTACCTGCTATATAAACATTTCCAAAATCATCAACTCCAATTGCTCTGGCTACATCTTCTAATCCACCTTCAAAGTTTTTAACCCATTCTAAACCAAAATTTGAATTTAATTTTACAGTTTGAATATTTCTGTTTCCATTAACTTCAACATAACCAGTAATGTAAGTGTTATTGTTAGCGTCAGTTGTAACCGCTACGGCATTGTCTAAGCCAACACCTGCAACAACTGTTCTTTCAGCACCTTCAATCATACCATTTGAAGTATTTAATTTTAAAGTAGCAAAATCCCAATTTGTTGGAGTAGATGCAGATGCACCTGTCACAACAATACTATTAGAATAAATATCTAAACTTGAAGCTACATCATGTAAATTGGCATAATCATAATTTGTGTGCCATTGATACGTTCCGTTTTCATTGAACTTTACAATTGCATAATCAGCTGTTCCATTTGCTGTACCTGAACCACCAACAAGGTAAATGTTACCAGAATTATCAATATCCAAATCTGTAGGAACATCAACGCCATTTGCAGAACCGTTCCAAGAGTTTGACCAAGCTAATGTTCCGTTTGAAGAATACTTAAGTAGTCCAAAATCAACTCCTGTATTTTCAGTTAGAGTTGAAGCTACAAATATTTCATTGTCATTATTTACTTTTAATTGTACTGCATAATCGTTTCCGTGAGCAGAACCATCAAAATTTTGTTGCCAAAGTACAACACCATCAGGATTGTATTTTGTAATTAATACATCTGTATTATTTGAACCATTTACAGTATTACTCACAACAATTAGGTTTTGGTTATTATCTAAAGCAGATGCTGTTCTGTGGATTGCACCAACAGTACCTGTTGTGTTTTCCCATTCACGGTTTACATATGTTTTTTGTGCAAACACACTACTCCCAAAACATAAGAGTCCTGTTAGTAAGAATGATATTTTATATTTTTGTTTCATTTTATTGAATTTTAAATTTACAATTTATTTATTAATAGTTAAGTAGTTTTTTCTTAAAATAATAGTAAATCAGAAACGTCAAGGAGGATATTGTTGTAAAACATCAAGAAGTTTAATCCATTCGTATTGAGTACAGGTAAAAACAAATGTGTGCCTTTTTCTGGCACTCTTTTGTTTTGAGTATTTGGTAATCTCCGTTTTTCCTTTCATAGGGACCATCTTTTTTAATGTTGGGTAACGGTTTGGTGTAAGGAACGTTGCGGTTTTGTGTGCGAGGATTTTCCGAAGGAAAATCAGACGTAACAAAAATGCAACGACCTTTGGTTTAGGCTAAAGTAAGCAATGTTTTTTACACGTTGTTGCCCACAGTAGTTTTTTTCAGTTTATAATTCATTCCGTTTTTTTTGATTTCGTAATTTTTATTTTTCCGAGTTTGAGAAAATTCAGCAGTTTTCGATTCCGCAAACTTGCTAAATTCCGCAAGAGTATTTTCAGCGTTCAGTTCCGTTTTTCGCAATGTTTATAAATTCCGTTTGAGTGAAAAATCCGCAAAGTTGCTCAAAATCCGTTCTGCTTTTCATTCCGATTTTGAGTAAAAATTCCGCAAGATTCATTCCACGTTTTAAATGTCAAATTCAGATGTTTTCCAATTCCGAATTGCTTGCGTTTGAGTAAGTTCCGCTATTGTGGGCAACGTCTCGGCTAAGAAACGTAGGGGAATTTGAAACACTGCACTTTCAGTTTACCACTTAGCCAAGCCAAATATTTTTATAATTATCTTACTTTTTTTATTATCAAAATTTTGGCTTGGCGGACTTGATTAAAAGCCCAAAACCTTCAATTTACCACCGAACCCCCTATGTTTTTTTAGCCATTGTTGTGCTTTCGTGCTTTTATTTTCGGTACTTAATTTTCTTACTATAAAAGTAGCAAGCTCTTTTGCAATTATGGTAACGTGTTGGCTTGTGTGAATTGCAAATGTACTTGCGGTTACCTTTAATTTAATCAATTATTTTATGAGTAGCTTTTTCTCCATCCTGTGTGCCTAATATCATATCTTTAAAATCAGCAATAGTAATGATGGATGCACTATCTCCATCTTTAACTAAAATGTTATTTTCATTATCAATATTTATTGCTATAATGTCAATTATTGAATTGTCTGAGATGTTTTGTATTTTAAATTTGCTCATTGTTATTTTGAATTAATATGATTAAATAATGTTTCTTCAATTATATTCATAGGATTATCTATTGAATTAAACCATATGTCATTTTCTGATGAAATCTCTTTAAGAATATCATAAATCAGTAAACTGCGATAATTATACATTTCAGGAGAAGATATAATAGGTTCCTTCTTTTTAAATTCTCTTGTCATACTCTTTTTGAAGTTATCATTCTTTCCTTCAAAGATTTCTATTACTCTACTTTTTATTTCTTCCATAATATTACTTTTTTACTATTCTTGATAAGTATACTAATGGTTTTACAATAAGTAAATAGCTAAGCTTCTTTAAAACAAAACTTTTATCTATAACCTTTGCTGCTTTTTCTCCATAATGGTAATACCATAAAACAAAACTGTTGCCCCAGTTTTTAGTTAAAATCCACTCATCACGGAAATTACGCAATTCCATTACATGTGGATGGTCATAACTACCCATTGCTGCTGTTGCGATAAAACATTTACCACTTTTATTTATTGCAGATTGTTGTTTCGTAGCAGTAGGCTTCTCCTTTTCCTCACTTTTATTTTTAGGTGGGGAGTAACTAATTTCAATAGCTTTTTTAGGTACATCTTTATGAAAAATTGAATTAATATCAGAGAAGAACCAAGACATATCTACCTCATCAGTAGTTTTATGCCCCGCCTCATTTTCTAAAGTAATTGTAAAAAAGGTTGCAATTGCGAAATCTGGAAAATTATTCTTGTTTAGACTAATTGCTTCCGTCAATAAATGCACCGGATTAAATTCATTTCCTCTAAAATCAAAAAGATACTCACAATATCCAGACTTACCTCTGGATATTAGGTTTTTAAGTGATTCTTTAAGGTTTGTTGGAGATGAATTAATGTTACAGTTTCTCAAGTCAATATAGCAACAATCAACTCTACCACTAGACCTTTTTCTATTAAAATTAAACTCTCTGATTGGGTTATTGCTTATATCAAGATGTCGCAGCTGCTTTAGTTGATCAAAAGAAGGAATAATCTCAATTTTATTTTCACTTAAAATCAAATACTCTAAATTTTTTAATTTATTTAATTCATCAATTTTTTTTATGTTGTTTACAGATAAATCAAGCGTTTTTATTAACAAGAGTTCATCATCAGTATACCAATCAAGTAATTCTTTTACGCTATTTAATTGTTTGTTAGTTAATGAAAGTATTCCTCCCCCTGAGTTTTTTCTATATTCAAAAGGGATAAATTCCCAATCTCCCGCTATATCGAGGAAATTGGTACCTGAAATATGCTTTTTAAATATTGGTCTAATGTTATATCCATTAGTGGCTTCTGTATGTTCTAATGAGCTAAAAATACCAGGTCTTAAATTAGAAGGGAGGTCTTTATAAACCATTCGTTTGATTTCAACTTCTCTCATTTTATCAAATTGTATTTTGACCCTCTCTTGAACAGAAATAACTGGTTTAGATTTTATGCTACTCGTAATTTCGCTTTTTGAAGAAGGAGCTCGTTCTATTGCATTCCCACAAAAAGAACAAAACATAGAGCTTTTTCCTTCGGGCAATTGGTTTGAACCTCCACATGAAGGACAGTTTAGTGCGTTGCTCATAATTTTTATTTTTAATTATTCAAATACTTTTTTTGCTAAATCCTCAAAGGTCAATTTATTACCATCAATGATAATGTATGAATTATGATTGTATGTTTTTAACTTAGCTAGTTCTTTTATAGCTTTTTCTTCATTATTTAACTCTAAATATGCAAACAGACAAGAGTAATGACATTTAGCAGCAGTTTTACCAAATTCATTTGCACTTTCTAATGCTGAAATTGTAGCATCAGGGTAATTGATGATTACTTGATTAAATGTTTGAATAGCAAGTTCCATTTGTTTCATTTTAAAGTAGCAAAGTCCAACATTATATAATGAATCATCAGCTAAATCGCTTTGAGGAAATTCGTCAATTAGCATTTTAAATTTGTTGATTGAATCAAGATAAAACTCATCTTTAGCAAGATTAAGTCCTTCCGTAAAGTACTGTATTTCTTTATCGTGCATTTCGTTTGTTTTTTTGTTCTTGTTTATAATCAGATGCCGAAAAGGTTTTGGCTTTAGAAACTTTGATAATATATGTTGCTCCACCTAAAAGTAAAGCAAGAGCACCTCCCAAACCTGTGTCGTACCAAACTTGTTTGTAACAGATATAACCACCTACAATTAAAATAGAACTAAACAGAAATACTGCTACTTTTCCGTTTATAGATGAAATAAAAGCGATAGGTAGAAATAATATGCTAAAAGCAATAATTATTTGAGCAAATGAACGGTCAGTTTCATAAGCATAAATTAATAACCCACAACTCAATACTGCTAATAATATTCCGATTATAATACTTGCTGTTTTACTCATTATAAGTTATTTAATATTCGTTTCTTAGTTTCGTTAAACTCTTCTTGGTCAATTGCTCCCATGTCAAGTAATTCTTTCAGTTTTTTCAATTTTGCAAAAGAGTCTTCCTCTGCGTTTGCTGATTGATTATTTTGCTGCATGGTTTGATTCATCATTTGCGGAATCATAAAGCCCATTCCCATACCTGCACCAAGCCCCATTCCTTCTCCTGCATTCCCAGTAGGGTTTTCGGCTGCTTTTTCCATAGATTGCCCCATTTGAAATTTCATAAAATCATCCATGTTGCCAACAGCAGACATTCCCGAACGAGTGTCAATCATTTTTTGTACTTCTGGTGGAACTGAAACAGAATTAATTAGGAAATCATGCAGTTCCATACCAAGACCTTCAAAGTCAAGATTTAAACTGTTTTTCACCAATACAGACAGGTTGTCAAAATGTTGTGGTAAATCAAATACCGTTTTTACGTGTTGTCCAAGAGTTACGTGTAGTTTTTGAAGAATGATTGATTTTAAATAATCAGAAATATCAGAATCACGAAAAAGACCTTGAGTACCGACAACTTTATTTAGAAATAATGAAGGCTCTTTAATTGTAATTGAAAATGCTCCAAAACTTCTTAACCGTATCATTTTTAGTTCAGAATCTCTAAATAAGATTGGTTCTTTTGTTCCCCACTTCAAGTTTCGGAACAATTTCATGTTAAGGAAATAGACTTCCGACTTGAAGGGCGAGTCAATTCCGTAACCTAATGATGTAATCAGTTTTGTTAGAACTGGTATGTTTTGAGTCTTCAAAACGTGTCTACCAGCACTAAAAACATCTAAAGATTTTCCATCTCTGAAAAAAACTGCTTTTTGACTTTCTCTAACAATGAGTTGAGCACCCATTTTAAATTCACCACTACTATCTTCAGGTACTCTTTGTACCATAGTGTCTCCTGTGTTATCAAGGAATTCTATTATTTCCATCAGTTTTGCCATGTTACAAGTCTTTTAAGTATTGATTTCTTTTATGAATTGAGTTTTCAAGAGATTGAATATCTTGTTTAATATTCTCCAAATTGTTTGCTGTTAGTCCTTCTTGTAAATTTTCTGTAGCATCAAAAATATCTAAATCCATTTGGTAGATATTTTCAAGTTCATCATTTTTAATAACAGAATCTGAAAAGAATGCAGAAGCACCATAAGGTGAGTACTTGATTAAATCTTTTAAATTATTTATTTTCTTTCTTGTCTTTTCGATTTCAGCTAACTCAGATAGTTCAGAAACTTCAATAAATGAATTAATTGATTTTTCTGTTTCAGAAAGCTTATCTGCAATTTGTTCTCTTAATTGTCGGTCGCATTCTCTTCTGCTATCTCTTTCTTGATAACCTTTGTACCCAGATATCAATGTTCCGATTTTGTCAAATATGTTTGTTTTTCTATTCATATTTATCAGTTATGTAAGCGTTGGCAAAAAAGCAATGTGTGCGTAGCACTCTTTGCTTTGTGCGTTTGGCTTTATTTCGTTTTTTTGTCATGAAGCACAACGACCCGGCTAAGAAACGTAGGGGCGTTTGAAACTCTGCCTTTTCAGTTTAGTACTGATCCAAGCCAAATATTTTTATAATTAGTTTTCTTTTTTCCGTTATTAAAATTTTGGTTTGGTGGTTTTCATTCAAAGCTCAAGACTTCCAATGAACCACCAAATCCCCTATGTTTTTTTAGCCATTGTTGGCAAATCGTTATTCTATTATCAGCTTATATTTTTGTTTTTCATTGTTTGAATTAATCTCAATAAAGTAAACTCCATTACTTTCTTTAATTTCAAACTGGTAAGTTGGTATGTTAATGTTTTCGTCTTTATATATTAGTTGGCCAGTTACGCTATACACTTTTAGAGAAACATTTTTCAAACTACTTAAATCTATCTTTACTAGACCTTGGCTTGGATTTGGATAAATGGCTACTTGTTTAAACAATAGATTTTCTCCGATACTTACAGTGGTGATAGCGACACAAGAAGATGTGTCCGTGCAACCATTTGCTGTTATTTCAACGGAATAATTACCGTTAGTTGTAGCTGTAAAGATCTGTGATGTTTCTCCTGAAATAATTGAATTATTATTGTCGCAGTCAAGCCATTGATAAGAAGCATTGTTTGTGTTGGCAGTAATCATTGGGTCATTTGTAGTCAAACTCACATTGACACTATTAATTGTTAGGTCAAGAGTTACAAGTGAATCACAACCATTTACAGCACCATTTGGTATATTGAATGTAGCAGTATTATTGTTTGAAGTATAAGTATTACCATTAATCCAAGTGTATGAATCACATTCAGTTCTTGTATCTGTTCCAGTAGCTGAATTAAGAATTGTTAGATCAAGAGTTACAAGTGAATCACAACCATTAGCAGCCCCATTTAGTATGTTGAAAGTTGCAGAATTATTATTTGCCGTGTATGTATTACCATCAATCCAAGTGTATGAATCACATTCAGTTCTTGTATCTGTTCCAGTAGCTGAATTAAGAATTGTTAGATCAAGAGTTACAAGTGAATCACAACCATTAGCAGCCCCATTTGGTATGTTGAAAGTTGCAGAATTATTATTTGCCGTGTATGTATTACCATCAATCCAAGTGTAAGAATTACATTCAGTTCTTGTTTCTGTTCCAGTAGCAGAGTTGATGATAGTTAAATCAAGTGTAACAAGACTATCACAACCATTAGCTGCACCATTTGGTAAATTAAATGTAGCAGTATTGTTGTTTGAAGTGTAGGTGTTTCCATCAATCCAAGTATATGAATTACATTCAGTTCTTGTTTCTGTTCCAGTAGCAGAGTTGATGATAGTTAAATCAAGAGTAACAAGACTATCACAACCATTAGCTGCACCATTTGGTAAATTAAATGTAGCAGTATTGTTGCTTGTTGTGTAGGTGTTTCCGTCAATCCAAGTGTAAGAATTACATTCTGTTCTTGTGTCTGTTCCAGTTGTAGAATTGATAATAGTTAAATCAAGAGTAACAAGACTATCACAACTATTAGCTGCACCATTTGGTAAATTAAATGTAGCAGTATTGTTGTTTGTTGTGTAGGTGTTTCCGTCAATCCAAGTGTAAGAATTACATTCTGTTCTTGTGTCTGTTCCAGTTGTAGAATTGATAATAGTTAAATCAAGAGTAACAAGACTATCACAACCATTAGCTGCACCATTTGGTAAATTAAATGTAGCAGTATTGTTGTTTGAAGTGTAGGTGTTTCCGTCAATCCAAGTGTAACAATTACATTCAGTTCTTGTATCTGTTCCAGTTGTAGAATTGATAATAGTTAAGTCAAGTGTAACAAGACTATCACAACCATTAGCTGCACTATTTGGTAAATTAAATGTAGCAGTATTGTTGTTTGAAGTGTAGGTGTTTCCGTCAATCCAAGTGTAAGAATTACATTCAGTTCTTGTATCTGTTCCAGTTGTAGAATTGATAATAGTTAAGTCAAGTGTAACAAGACTATCACAACCATTAGCTGCACTATTTGGTAAATTAAATGTAGCAGTATTGTTGTTTGA
>Ga0316209_1002366_pt1 | contig 15402 bp, 11 predicted proteins | sample 6monopyrite_MG_FD_204945 | JGI IMG/M metagenome (GOLD analysis project Ga0316209, IMG submission 204945) | Microbial mat bacterial communities from mineral coupon in-situ incubated in ocean water Damariscotta River, Maine, United States -... | ecosystem: Environmental > Aquatic > Marine >...
TATATGTGCTTTTTGTGAGATATTGACTTGTTCTTTAGTCACGCCATTTTCCCATAGAGGCTTGTTACAACCGTCAAATTGGCATCGTCCTGCTGACAAACCCCACAACATCAATTGAACAGGAAGCTTGATATGGCGGCTATTGGTAACTTCTTTTTTTCTCACCGAGGTGTTCCTTAAAGCTTGCCAATAATAGGAAGCGATCGGCTACTAAAAGAGTCCACTGCCAAGTGACTAATATATGCACCAGTAGCGACTAGCGCGAAGCCTCGAAGTAAGGATTCCCAATCATTTGCAGGTTCCCAGTCATAGGCTTTTTTGAACGCGTATCCTGTGGCGCTTAAAAAGGCAATGCTATGAAAGAACTGCCTGTGATGAGGGTTTCTCAAAGAAGGCTCGATGATGTCAGGCAGTTTCCCAAAAAATGCACCGACGCCCACAGCCGTAAGAGGATGATGGCTAATAGCATTTGATTTAGTTGGGTGGTCGGCTAGTGCAACGGCTAATCCTGTTAGGCCGCCGATGACTAGGTGTGTTTTTCCATTCGCCATGATTATTTCTCTTTTCTAACACCCTTGAACGGTGTTTTGTCAGTTGTTTTTACGTCCATAAAACGACCGGTACCGGTGTCCCTTTTCACGTAATGACCCGAAGGGGTTTGTGTTTGAGAGCGATCCTTAACCGCGCCATTTCTATGTCCATCTCCTGCGGGAGGATTGGTGGCCATGATTCTTGACTCCTATATTTTGTGAGTTAACTAAAGTCTTTCTTTAGTTTTGCAAATTATAACAGGATCAAATTGATCCCGTAAAGGATGAAAAAGATCCGAAGACTAAAAAGATTCGCAAAATGGATGTTTTTAGGGATAAAATACCGCTGGTAGCAATATAGAGGGGTTAGTGTGGTACTTTCAGACATTAAGCAAGCTCAAAGAGAGCGCTTGTTACATATAGACTTCCGAGCCTATTTTTTGGGGGATGTGGGGCGGAGTGACTTAATCAAGCGCTTCGGAATAAAGTCGGCGGCGGCTACGCGGGATATCATTATCTATAATGAGTGTGCGCCTGATAATTTAAGTTATGACACAAAAACAAAGTCTTATCTTCGCACTGATGACTTTAAGCCTTTATTCGAATACAAGTCCTCTCAGGTATTAGCATCGCTATCACAGGGGGTTGGTGAGGTCTTTGTTGAGCCTCAGGATTCAATCCTTGCCTGCGAAACCCCATCAAAACTCAATAAGCCCAGGCTAGATGTACTTTCTGTTATTACCCGCGCTATTCATCAGCGAAAAGCGGTGAAAATAGAGTATTGCTCAACGAGTTCTGGCTCATCTAGTCGAGAAGTTGTTCCTCATGTGCTCGTTGATAACGGTTTGCGCTGGCATGTGCGAACCTATGACCGCAAAAACCAGCGGTTTGGCGATTTTGTGATTACTCGAATCACAAAGGCAGAGCTTTTGGATGAACCGCTTCAGGATCATGAAGACTTAAAGCACGATATTCAGTGGAATCGTATTGTCGAAATGGAGTTGGTGCCACACCCCAATATCAAACACACGCAAGCGATTGAGTTAGATTACGACATGACTGACGGGGTACTTAAGCAAAATGTACGGGCGGCAGTTGCAGGTTATGTTCTTCGTCGTTGGAATGTGGATTGTACTGAAGGCCACAGGCTAAAAGGTGGCGAGTATCAACTGTGGTTACGCAATGGAGCCGCATTGTATGGGGTGGAGAATTTGGTGCTCGCGCCAGGTTATCAAATAGATTAGGCGGGTAAGAAGAAGCATCGTATGAGTCAAATATTGCCAATAAAAATGAAAACGTTGCTAAGTAACGCCAGCGCGGTGACTCAATAGTCCCGCGGACAGGTACGCCAAGCGGTCAACCACGCCACTGACCGCATTTAGCAAGTTAAAACGCATTAAAACAGGAACCAAAGCATGACAAGCAACCAACAACGCGCCGCCCTGCAACGCCAAATCTGGGCCATTGCCAACGATGTGCGTGGCTCAGTAGACGGCTGGGATTTCAAGCAATATGTCCTCGGCACTCTGTTTTACCGCTTCATCAGCGAAAATTTTGCCCTCTATATTGAGGCCGATGACGATAATATTAATTACGCCGAGCTTAGCGATGAGGTGATCACGCCAGACATCAAAGACGATGCGATTAAAACTAAGGGTTACTTCATCTACCCAAGCCAGCTGTTTGCCACTGTGGCTAAAAACGCCAACAACAACGAAAGCCTGAATACCGATTTGGCCGCCATCTTTTCCGCTATCGAAGCTTCGGCCAATGGATACCCCTCTGAGCCTGACATTAAGGGTTTGTTTGCCGATTTCGATACCACCAGTAACCGACTCGGTAATACCGTTAAAGACAAAAATCTGCGTTTAGCGGCGGTTTTGAAAGGCGTGGCAGGCTTGGATTTTGGCCATGACTTTTATGAAAAGAGTGATGCCGCCCAGATTGACCTGTTCGGTGATGCCTACGAGTTTCTGATCTCCAATTACGCCGCCAATGCTGGTAAATCCGGTGGTGAATTTTTTACTCCGCAGCACGTTTCCAAGCTAATTGCGCAGCTTGCCATGCATAAGCAAACCAGCGTCAATAAAATTTATGACCCGGCTGCCGGTTCTGGTTCGCTGCTACTGCAAGCCAAAAAACACTTTGATAACCACATCATTGAAGACGGCTTTTGGGGGCAGGAGATTAACCACACCACCTACAACCTTGCCCGTATGAACATGTTTTTGCACAACATCAACTACGACAAGTTCAATATGCAGCTGGGCAATACCTTAATGGCCCCACACTTTGGTGACGACAAACCCTTTGATGCCATCGTCTCCAACCCGCCGTATTCCGTGAAGTGGATCGGCAGTGATGATCCAACCCTGATTAACGATGATCGCTTTGCGCCAGCGGGCGTATTAGCGCCCAAATCCAAGGCCGACTTTGCCTTTGTACTACACGCACTCAGCTACCTTTCCAGTAAAGGCCGTGCAGCGATTGTCTGCTTCCCCGGTATTTTCTACCGTGGCGGTGCTGAGCAGAAAATTCGCCAGTATCTGGTGGATAACAATTACGTCGAAACCGTGATTTCACTAGCACCGAACCTGTTTTTTGGCACCACCATTGCAGTGACTATTCTGGTGCTCTCCAAACACAAAACCGATACCAGCACCCAGTTTATTGATGCCAGCGGACTGTTTAAAAAAGAAACCAATAACAACACGCTTACCAATGCACATATCGAACACATCATGCAGGCATTCGATAGCAAAGTGGATGTTGAGCATTTTGCCAAATCGATACCTTTTGAAACCGTCGCCGCCAACGAATACAACCTGTCGGTCAGCAGCTACGTCGAAGCCAAGGACAACCGCGAAGTGGTGGATATTTCTGAGCTGAATGCCGAGCTAAAAATCACCGTCGCCAAGATCGACCAGCTGCGTGCGGATATTGATGCCATCGTAGTTGATATTGAAGGCGAGGAGGATGAGCGAATAGTACTCAATAAATACTTGTACTATTTTTACCAGATTGCAGATTGGAATCCTTCAGATGGCGGGGTAATTAAACGGTTATATAATGACAACTTGAAGAAAGTTAAAATTCCTATTCCGTTTCCGGCCGACCCAGAAAAATCGTTAGCCGAGCAAATGCGTATTGTTACAATTTTGGATAAATTCGACGCCCTGACCAACTCCTTCATTGAAGGTCTGCCGCGCGAAATCGAATTACGCCAAAAGCAGTACGAGTATTACCGCGATTTGCTACTAGGCTTCCCCAAGCCAGATGCAGAGGTAGCAGCCTGATATGAGCAAGACGCTAACGGACATAGCTCAGCAGCTAAAAGACACAAATAAAAAGGTGCAGTTAATCTACGCCTTTAATGGCTCAGGTAAAACTCGCTTATCGAGAGCTTTTAAAGACTTGTTGGCAGCTGAAATAGAAGTAGATGAGGTTATCGGCCAATCTGAATTAGCACAAAAAAACGTTCTTTATTACAACGCTTTTACTGAAGATCTTTTTTATTGGGATAATGATCTGGTCAATGATGAAGCTCGTGTGCTAAAAATTCATCCGAACGCATTTACTGATTGGGTGTTTAAAGAGCAGGGTCAAGATAGAAATGTGGTCGGTCATTTTCAGCGTTATGCCAATCCCAAACTTACACCACATTTTAATGACGAGTACACCTTTGCCAATAGTAGTGGTGAACAGGAAACCGTGCCTGCATTTACTGAAGTGAGGTTTTCATTTGAGCGCGGGAATAATGAGAGCGAGAACAATATAAAAATCTCTAAAGGTGAAGAGAGTAACTTTGTTTGGAGTGTCTTTTATAGTCTTCTTGAGCAAGTTATTGATGTGCTTAATGTTGTAGAGAAAGAAGACCGAGAAACTGATCAGTTTAATCAGCTTCAATATGTTTTTATTGACGATCCTGTAAGTTCTTTGGATGAAAATCATTTGATGCAGCTTGCTGTTGATTTGGCTTCATTAATTAAAAAGAGTACCTCACCAATTAAGTTTATCGTTTCTACTCATGATACGACTTTCTATAATTTCCTTCATAATGAATTGAAGTCGAAATCTTGTTTTTTATTGGAACGCTTAGAAGATAACACGTTTTCATTGGTTGAAAAAAATGGTGACTCAAATACAAGCTTTTTCTATCACTTGAACCTAAAGAGGCAACTTGAGTCGGCAATCGAAGGTCATAATGTCCAAAGATACCATTTTGTCTTTTTGCGTAACCTTTACGAAAAAACAGCGAGTTTCCTAGGGTATCCTCGATGGTCAGAATTGTTACCCGGGGATAATGAAGAGAATAAAGAAGCGTACCTAAATAGTCGAGCCTGAAATAAACATAACGCATTGTTTAATATGAATTTTCATGTCAAATAAGGTAAAATAAACATCCAGAAAGGTCACCAAAACACGAAATAACTGGACGAAACGGGGAACGAACATTGAGCAAACCCAAGAAACCGAACAGCCAGCAGAATAATTTTCTGTTTCCTGATTTGATGGATCAACTCAATCCAGAACATCCGCTGTTGCAGCTTTCTGAGCAGATCGATTGGTCGTTTTTAGAGGCCGAATTTTCATCGCTTTATTCTCATCTTGGCAAGCCAAATAAACACATCCGATTAATGGTGGGATTATCCATACTCAAACACATGGAGAACCTGTCAGATGAAGTCCTGGTTCAACGCTGGGTACAAAACCCGTACTATCAAGTCTTCACTGGTGAAATAGAATTCCAATGGGCATTGCCCTGCGATCCTACAAGCTTAACCAAGTTCAGGAATCGCATTGGCAGTGATGGGCATGAAAAAATATTGGCTGTATCAATCGCCATGCATCAGGAAGAAGTCAATGAAGATGAAATGTGTATTGATACCACCGTCCAAGAAAAGAACACCACCTTTCCGACCGATGCAAAACAATATCTAAAAATTCATCGTCATCTTCTTAAGTTGGCGCGCAAAGAAAATATTCGTCTGACACGCACATACGAAAAAGAAATCAAAGCACTCAAGCTTCACACACGATTCGCCACTCACCCCAAAAATCGTAAACGATCACGTTATGCAGTGCGACGTTTAAAAACGATCAGTGGCCGAATGCTTCGAGAAATACAGCGTAAAATGACGACAGAACAGCTTGAGGCTACCGCAGAGCTGTTTGCTTTGTATCAGCGCATGCTGGCACAGAAGCGCGGTGATAAAAACAAACTATACAGCCTGCATGAGCCACACATCTACTGCATGAGTAAGGGAAAAGCACATCAGCGTTATGAGTTTGGAACAAAGGCATCGATTACCACCACACGTGATTCAGGCATTATCATCGGAGCACTGGCATTTGATACAAATGTATTTGATGGGCACACAGTTCCGGCCGTCTTAGCACAAGTAAAACGTTTGCTTCAGCGGGTGCCTAAAGTCGGTATTGCTGATCGTGGTTACCGAGGTAAATCTAAAATCAATGACACGCAAATAGTCACGCCAAAACCGGCCAGAAAAAACGCATCAAAAGAGTCACAAACACTGGCCAGAAAACGTTTTAGGAGACGCGCAGGAATTGAACCAGTGATTGGGCATCTGAAAAGTGATCATCGGTTGAAAAGAAACTTTCTCAAGGGATTTGTTGGCGACCAAATTAACCTACTGATGGCCGCTGCCGCCTTTAACTTCAGGAAGTGGATGAGGAAGGTGTTTTTTTGGTTGCGGAACCTAATTGGCTCAAGCTTTATGCTGGAGGTTCTATTTTCCAAGAAAAATTTACAGGGCGTTTGAGTGCTTGAATGAATATTTCAGGCTCGACTAAATAGAATTATTCAATTTTCGAGTCATGACACCTTAGCAAATGTTCAGCCTCCTCATTTAAAACCAGAAGAAAAGCAAATGGTTAGATTTCTTTTGAAGCATTTGGTTGATAACTATAGCTACTGGCAAGAGGTAGAAGAGTATGCCTGAATATACCAAGCCCATCGCCGAATCGAACAACTTTATCGTTCTGGATAAATACAACAAAGAATGGAAAGTGGCCGAGAGCTACCAGAGTGAAGATGCGTTAGAGCGCGAGCTTATTGAGGATTTGCAAAACCAGGGCTATGAGTACCTGCCGGGCCTGAATAACCCGCAAGCCATGCTAACCAATGTGCGTGAGCAATTGCAAACCCTGAATAACGTGCAGTTTACCGAGGGTGAATGGCGGCGTTTTGTGGAGACTTATCTGGATAAACCCAGTGACACCATCCTGGATAAAACCCGCAATATTCACGATGACTATATTCACGACTTTGTCTTTGATGATGGCAGCATTAAAAACATCTACCTGCTGGATAAAAACAACATAGCACGCAACAAAGTGCAGGTGATCAAGCAGTTCGAACAAACCGGCAGCCATGCCAACCGCTATGATGTGACTATTCTGGTGAACGGTTTACCGCTGGTGCAGATCGAGCTGAAAAAGCGTGGCGTCGCCATTCGCGAAGCCTTCAATCAGGTACACCGCTACAGCAAAGAAAGTTTTAACAGCGAGCATTCGCTGTATAAATACTTGCAGTTGTTTGTCATCTCTAACGGCACCGATAGCCGCTATTTTGCCAACACCACCCAGCGCAACAAAAACAGCTTCGACTTCAGTATGAACTGGGCGAAGGCCGATAACAGCCTGATTAAGGATCTAAAAGACTTTACTGCCACCTTCTTCCATAAAAATACTCTGCTGAATGTGCTGCTGCATTATTCGGTGTTTGATGTGAGTGACACATTACTTGTTATGCGCCCCTACCAGATTGCTGCTACCGAGCGTATTTTGTGGAAGGTGAAAAGCTCTTATGAGGCAAAAAACTGGAGCAACCCGGAAAGTGGCGGTTTTATCTGGCATACCACAGGCTCTGGTAAAACCTTAACCAGCTTTAAAGCCGCGCGTTTGGTCACTGAACTGGAGTTTGTCGACAAGGTGTTTTTTGTGGTCGACAGAAAAGACCTCGACTACCAGACTATGAAAGAATACCAACGCTTTTCACCCGACAGTGTGAATGGCTCAGACAGTACCGCAGGTTTAAAGCGCAATCTGGATAAAGACGATAACAAGATCATCGTCACCACCATCCAAAAGCTCAACAACCTGATGAAAAACGAAGGCGATCTGCCCATCTACAACAAGCAGGTGGTGTTTATTTTTGATGAATGCCACCGCAGCCAGTTTGGTGAAGCTCAGAAAAACCTGAACAAGAAATTCAAACGGTTCTATCAGTTTGGCTTTACCGGCACACCCATCTTCCCGCTAAACGCTTTAGGTGCGGAAACCACCGCCAGCGTATTTGGCCGTGAATTGCATGCCTATGTGATTACCGACGCGATACGCGATGAGAAAGTGCTCAAGTTCAAGGTGGATTACAACGATGTGCGCCACAAATTTAAGGCCATTGAAACCGAGCAGGACGAGAAAAAACTATCTGCCGCTGAAAACAAAGAGGCGCTGTTGCACCCAGAGCGTATTCGCGAAATTTCCCAGTACATTCTGAAAAACTACCGCCAGAAGACCCACCGATTGCAGTCGAACGCCAAGGGCTTTAATGCCATGTTTGCGGTGAGCAGTGTGGATGCCGCCAAGCTGTATTATGAATCGTTGAATAAGTTACAGGTTGAGAGCGAAAAGCCGCTGAAGATCGCCACCATTTTCTCCTTTGCCGCCAACGAAGAGCAGGATGCGGTGGGTGATATTCTGGATGAAAGCTTTGATGTCTCGGCCATGAACAGCAGCGCCAAAGAGTTTTTAAACGCGGCGATAGGCGATTACAACGCCTTCTTTAAAACCAATTTCAGTGTCGATAGCAACGGCTTCCAGAATTACTACCGTGATTTGGCGAAGCGGGTGAAAACCAAGGAAATCGATTTGCTGATAGTGGTGGGAATGTTCCTCACCGGCTTTGATGCCCCTACACTCAATACTTTGTTTGTGGACAAAAATCTGCGTTACCACGGTTTGATGCAAGCCTATTCGCGCACCAACCGCATTTATGACGCCACCAAAACCTTCGGTAATATTGTCACATTCCGCGATCTGGAAATGGCAACCGTGGATGCCATCACCCTTTTTGGTGATAAAAACACCAAAAACGTGGTGCTGGAAAAAAGCTACAAGGAATACATGGACGGTTTTACCGATGTGGTGACCGGTGAAGCGCGGCGCGGCTTTATGGATGTGGTGAGCGAACTGGAGCAGCGCTTTCCTGATCCTACCGCCATTGAAAAAGAGTCCGATAAAAAAGACTTTGCCAAACTCTTTGGTGAATACCTGCGCGTAGAGAACGTGCTGCAAAACTATGATGAGTTTGCCAGCCTGAAAGCTTTACAAAGCGTAGACATGAGCGATCCAGAAGCGGTCGAGGCGTTTAAAGCAGAACATTATTTGGATGATGAAAAACTGGCTGAGTTACAGACCATACGCCTGCCAGCCGAACGAAAGATTCAGGATTGCCGTTCTACCTACAACGACATCCGCGACTGGCAGCGCCGACAAAAATCGGCAGAGGAAAAAGAAAAGTCCACCATCGACTGGGATGACGTGGTGTTTGAGGTAGACCTGCTCAAGTCACTAGAGATCAACCTAGATTATATTCTGGAACTGATTTTCGAGCACAACAAGAAAACCAAAAGCAAAGCCGATTTGGTTGATGAAGTGCGTCGGGTGATTCGCGCCAGCCTCGGCAACCGCGCTAAAGAGAGCCTGGTGGTAGATTTCATTAATCAAACCGACCTGGATCAGCTTGGTGAAAAGTCCAGTGTGATCGAAGCATTCTTTTCATTCGCCCAAGTTGAACAACAACGAGAAGCTGAGGAGCTGATCAACGCAGAAAGCCTGAATGCTGAAGAGGCTCGACGCTATATCATCACCTCACTCAAAAGGGAGTACGCCAGCGACGCAGGAACAGAGCTTAATGCCGTTCTGCCCAAAATGAGCCCGCTGAATCCGCAGTATCTGACCAAGAAGCAGAGTGTTTTCCAGAAGATCGCCGCGTTTGTAGAGAAGTTTAAAGGGGTCGGTGGGCAGATTTGACCTACGCTCGGAAGTTCGGGGCCTAATTAAATTTAGGTAAACCACCGCCTCCGGCGGTGAGACTCGAATAGGCTCTGCCGAAAAGGCGTGTGGAGTGGAGAATGGCCTCCTTTGAACCGGCAAGTTCTATAAGAAGGCCAAAATGAGAGACTGGCAAAGCCAAGCTCACGTTAAACATTATTGCAAATATCACATAGTGTTTGTTCCAAAGTATCGAAGGAAATCGATTTACGGAACGCTCAGGAAAGATATCGGAGAAATATTACGAGAGCTATGTCGTCAGCAAGGAGTCGAGTTGGTAGAGGGATATGCAATGAAAGATCATATTCACATGCTGGTGATGATTCCTCCAAAGTATAGTGTTGCGAATACTGTTGGATTCTTGAAAGGGAAGTCGGCGATTAGGATATTTCGAGATTATTTGCAGGTGAAACGAAATTTTACTGGACGCCATTTCTGGGCGCGTGGATATTGTGTAAGCACAGTCGGCCTAGATGAACAGATGATTCGAGAATATATAAAGAATCAGGAACGAGAAGAGAAGCGCCAGGAGCAAATAAGATTGGCAGGCCTCTAACAACAGCCCCCTCTGGGGGCTTTCATCATACTACCCGCTCTGCGGGTGGTTATTGATTATTTAGATAATACAACGTATGCCTTTACCAAAATGTGGGGGGAAGAACGGAGGAGGGTATGCGTGACTTACTGGAGGCTTTTCCTAGTGATGAGATTTTTTTTTAATCAGTAGATAGTTAGACTTTGGCTGTTTAATGAGGGAGGAGCATGGGCGTAGCATATTCAGAAACTTGCAAATGTGGCTATCAAGAAGACGAGCTAATGAACGGCTGTGGCATGGCGATGCAACAGTACGCCATTGTTGAATGCTCAAAGTGTAAGCGGCTTTCTTCCAAATATCTCGGTACGGCTATTTCGTCAGTTGACGATGTGATAAAGAGTAAACGCTGCGGCCACTGCCGGTGTGGCGGTGTGACCGTGTACGAAGTATCTGAGTCAGGGCAGAACCAATGCCCCAGGTGTGGCGAGAAATCGTTAGAATTCTTTGAAACGATGCTCTGGGATTAGACTATGTCAGGTTTTAACCTCATCCCATTTGGTTTCAATCCAGTCGATGAAACATTCGTTGACGTCGAGGATGTACCACGAGGAGCTAAGTGTGGTTGTATTTGCCCTGCATGTAAAACGCCCCTGATAGCTCGACAAGGGGAAGAGAAGGAGTGGCACTTTGCCCATGCTAGCCGAAAGGTGTACGTACAGACCCAAAAAGAGTGTGAGTTTTCATTTTACCTTTCAGTAAGGATGATGGCCCGACAGATAATCGGGAATGAGCTAATGATTAGACTTCCCGAATACAAGGATTCAGCTTCAAAATATATTCCAGCGCTAGGATATCCTTTGCATGAATCCTTCGTGATTACTGAGTCAAAGGAAATATCTTTAACCAATGTTTCGGTTGAGACAAGTTTCGAAGGAGTAGCTGTAGATATCGTGGGGTACATAAGTGATTTTAACTTTGCCATCTATTTTACCCATCCGGGAAGAAGTATCCCTCAAGAACTAAAATCACCTAAAGATCGTCACTGCGGTGTTATTGCGATTGCATTGGATGAGCTTCGTAGCTCCATATTCAGTCAGGCAAAGAATAAGAACCAATCATATCAATCTGCTTTGATTGAATTTCTATCAAATGATTTGCCTTCTAAGCAGTGGATCTTTCATCCCCGCCATCAACGGTGCCAACAGCAAGCCTTAGATCGGTTGGAGGTAAAGGCCAAGCAGGCTAAATCGCATCCTCGGAAGAAAAATGCTCGTGGACGAAAAGAGGCGCGACTTCAAAACTTGCCGGTCTCCGATAGCTTTGATGTGAATTTAGTCTCACAGATGCCCGCTAAGCGGCGAGTGGCGTTTGAATGCGTTATGTGTAAAACGCAATGGCAGGGCTTGGCACCAGGTGGCGAAAAGTGCCCAAAGTGCAATACACACTTATATACAACAACGAGTGAAACCAGCAATGGGAATAAGTAACTATGTATCTAATAGATGAAACTATTGTGTATTCACCTTCCGACCTCTGTCGTTTCATGTCATCCCCCTTTGCTTCTTGGATGGAGCGGTATTCAATTGAAGCCCCAGATCACAACTATGTGCGCGACGAAACCGATGCCATGCTGGCTTTACTTCAAGATAAAGGCGAAACCCATGAAGCGGGTTTGCTCGATGAGTTTATAAAGCAGGGAAGAGATATTGCGGTTATTGAAGGGAAAAGTGTAGAAGAAAAGCGCCGCAATACATTGGCTGCGATGGAGGCAGGCGCTGAGATTATATTTCAGGCCTGTTTACAGAAGCTCCCATTTAGAGGTTATGCTGACTTTTTGGTGAGGGTTCCAGGTGAGAGCTGGTTAGGTGATTATCACTATGAAGTTTGGGATACCAAGCTTTCCAAAACGCCTAAGCCTTATTTTGCAGTGCAGTTGTGTAGCTACGCAGAAATGCTGGCAGAGGATCAGGGGTGCTATGCAAAAGATATCGCAGTGGCATTGGGGAATGGTGAGTTATGCCGACTTCCAGCATCCGACTATCTTTTTTACTATCAGCATTTGAAGCAGCAGTTTTTACAGGTTGAGGCCGAATTTGATCCTAATGAGATGCCTGATCCGGCGGAGTCTCATAGTTGGGGTGATTGGGCTGGTATGGCTGAACAATTACTGTTAGACCGTGATCACCTGAGTCAGGTAGCTACCATTAATCGGGGCCAGATTAAGGCGATAGAAAAGGCAGGGATTTTCACCGCGAGTGATCTTGCCTCAGCAGATGTGCAGGCGATCCCCAAGATTACGCCCTCAGTCTTCCAGCGCCTCAAAGCTCAGGCGCGTATTCAAAAGCAATCAGAAGGGCATGACACACCAGCGTTCGAAGTATTGGTACCCGCCCCAGGAGATGCCAAAGGTTTGGCGTTGTTACCGCCGCCATCCCCAATGGATGTGTATTTCGATATTGAAGGGTTTCCCTTGATTGAAGGTGGCTTGGAATATCTGTGGGGAAATAGCTATTTTGATGAGCAGGGTAAACGCCAGTTTAAGGATTTCTGGGCGCATGATTCACTTCAAGAAAAACAGACCTTTCAGAAGTTTATTCAATGGGTGTATAGCCGTTGGCAGCGTGATCCCTCCATGCATATCTATCACTATGCAAATTATGAAATAGCCGCTTGCCGTCGCCTGATGGGGCGTTATGGTGTATGTGAGCATGAAGTGGATGAGCTGCTACGCAATGAAGTGTTTATTGATCTCTACAAGGTTGTGCGTCATGGACTGTTGGTAGGTGAACCTCGTTATTCCATTAAAAACATTGAGCACCTATATCGAGGTAAACGCGAGACCGAGGTCGGCAGTGGCGGCGACTCTGTGGTTGTTTATGAGAGATGGCGAGAGAACCCCGATGGTGATTGTTGGCAGAATTCTAAGACGCTTAATGATATTCGGGATTACAACATCGATGACTGTGATTCAACACAAGAGTTGGTGGATTGGTTGCGTGTTCAACAAAATGCCCATGGTATTCAATACATCGGTAAAACAGAGGTTGAGCAACGTGAGATTCCAGAAGAAGTCACTGCGCGTATTCAACTACGCAATGAGCTGTTAGCACTCGCAGAAACTGAAAGGGACTCAAACCCTGTGCAGGCAGCGATGACTGAAATGATGGCCTGGATGTTGGAGTTCCATCGTCGGTTGGAAAAGCCTGTGTGGTGGCGGTTGTTTGATCGATTGGGGATGACTGAAGATGAGCTGCTGGATGATCTCGACTGTATTGTGATGTGTGAGAGAACAGCGCGTGAGCCTTTCAAACTAACGCAAAGAGCAAGACAGCATAATTACGAATATCGATTCGATAGCAGTCAGGAGTTTAAAGAGCCAAGACTAGGTACATCAATGTGGCTCTTGGGCCACGATGGTCTGAAGGTTACCTTGACCGAATTTGATGCCAATGAAGGCCTGTTATGCGTGAAGGCCGCAGAAGAACCGCCTGGCACTGTGAGTTTGATTCCTCAAGAGGTTGTTCCTTCGAAGCCTATTCCTGAAGCGATTGAAAATGTTGCGCGACAATACGCCGAAGGTAGTATTAAGGAGTGCGCAATTCTCGATTTTCTACAACGAAGATCTCCACGGATTGTTGGTTTTGAGGGTGGGGCGATTGTAGATGAGTCATTGGAACAGCCTGTCTTGGACCAGATCACCGATAGAGTTCTGAACCTGGATAACAGCTATTTATGTATTCAGGGGCCACCTGGAGCAGGTAAGACCTTCACAGGTAAGCACCTCATTGCAGAGTTGGTGAAGCGCGGTAAGCGAATAGGTATTTGCAGTAACAGTCATAAGGCCATTAACAATCTTTTGTTTGGTGTTGCAGAGCATTGCCGGGATAAAGGGATCGAGGCTCATTGTTGCTGTACCAAAGACACTGATTCAGACCTGATCGAGGATTTAGATATACACCTGATCGGGAATAAAGACCTCTCCAGCAATCTTCAAGCTGGCTGCGTATTAGGCACCACAGCTTGGGGTTTTGCCCGAGATGATATGGCGGGGGAGTTGGATTATCTGTTTGTCGATGAGGCCGGGCAGGTTGCTGTGGCTAATCTGGTGGGGATCAGCCGTTCTGCCTCAAACCTGGTGCTTAAGGGTGACCAGATGCAGCTTGGACAGCCAGTTCAAGGGACTCATCCCGGAGAAAGCGGTCAATCCATTTTGGAATACCTGTTACAGGATCACGCCACCATCCCATCTGAGCTGGGTGTATTTCTGGGAACAACCTACCGGATGCATCCAGAGGTAAACAAGTTTATTTCCGAAGCGATTTATGAGGGTCGACTGCACACAGCTGAAGGTAACGAGAAACAGGTGGTTCGCGTGCCTGTTGGCTATGAGGGAGTATTGAGCAAAGAGGCTGGGATTGTGTTTCAGCCTGTCGAGCACGAGGGCAATTCCCAAGCCAGCGAGGAAGAGGCTGTTGTTGTCCGAGATATGGCCTATGAACTGCTCGGGCGCGAGTTTGTAGATCGGTCAGGCGATGTTCATACCGTGGGTTGGGAGCATATCTTATTTGTCGCACCATACAATCACCAAGTGGCCACCCTGAAACAGTACCTGGGCGATGAGGCCAAGATAGGGAGTGTTGATAAGTTTCAAGGCCAGGAAGCGCCCATCGTGTTTCTGAGTCTTTGCGCCAGTGACGTGCATGAAGCACCACGAGGCATCAGCTTTCTGTTGGATAAGAACCGTATGAACGTTGCCATATCACGCGCACAAAGCCTTGCGATTGTCGTAGCGAGTCCTCGGTTGGCTTTGGATTTTCATGGCAACCTGGAGGACATGAAGCTAGTGAACCTATTTGCTAGGTTGGTCGAGGAATATCATGTGTGAAAAGAAGTTTCACGCCCATAACGCACCAATTGGCACAGCAAATAGCCCATCACCAAATGCCGTGGTGTGATCGCCATCATAGAGCAAGATACCCAGTTTAAATCGCTCACCAGTGATGTTTTGAAAGCGCTTCAGCCCGGCAAAATCCTTGGCATTTAAGGTGGCCGCTGCTTTTACTTCCACGGCGAAACAGTCTCCTATGCCGTTCTCAATAATGATATCGACCTCGACTTTATCTTTGTCACGGTAGTGAAAGAAGTGCAGTGGTTCGTCGATCCACGTTGCCTGCTTGCGCAGTTCGTTATAGACAAAGGACTCCAGCAATAGTCCAAAATCTGCCGGGTGTTGTATCAATCGTTCCCGAGTAATTC
>Ga0316209_1002368_pt1 | contig 15398 bp, 16 predicted proteins | sample 6monopyrite_MG_FD_204945 | JGI IMG/M metagenome (GOLD analysis project Ga0316209, IMG submission 204945) | Microbial mat bacterial communities from mineral coupon in-situ incubated in ocean water Damariscotta River, Maine, United States -... | ecosystem: Environmental > Aquatic > Marine >...
GACGGAATTAACCCTGGAAAAGATCACGTACGTATGGCACTGGTCGCATCACTGGATGAATGCATTACAGCTGCAAACAGAATTAAACAATACATACAAACATTAAACACATAAATTAAAACATTAAGAAATCTGGAGAATACTCATGTCTGAATTACAAAGCATTATCGAAGAAGCCTTCGAACGCCGTGCTGACATTACACCACGTAACGTAGAAACACATATCTCTGACGCTGTTACCGAAGCCATTAATTTGCTCGACTCAGGAGAAAAGCGAGTTGCTGAAAAAGTGGATGGTGACTGGGTGGTAAATGAATGGTTAAAAAAAGCCGTACTGCTATCTTTTCGCATTAACGACAACGAATTTATCAAAGGTGGATTCACCAATTACTACGACAAAGTCAATTCAAAGTTTGCTGATTTAAGCACACGTGAATTCCGTGACTCGGGGGTACGTGTCGTACCACCAGCAACAGCACGTTTCGGCTCATACATTGCACCTAGCGTAGTACTGATGCCCTCTTACGTTAACATCGGCGCCTACGTCGACACCGGCACCATGGTTGATACCTGGGCAACCGTCGGCTCATGTGCACAGATTGGTAAAAACGTTCACCTGTCAGGCGGCGTGGGCATCGGCGGCGTACTGGAACCACTACAGGCTGCACCAACCATTATTGAAGACAACTGTTTCATCGGTGCCCGTTCAGAAGTTGTAGAAGGCGTAATCGTTGAACAAGGTTCGGTTATTTCAATGGGTGTGTATCTCGGCCAAAGCACCAAGATATTCAATCGCTTAACCGGTGAAATAACGTACGGTCGCATTCCTGCGGGTTCAGTTGTTGTTTCTGGCAACTTGCCTTCTAAAGACGGAACCTATAGTCTTTACTGCGCTGTTATCGTTAAACAAGTTGATGAAAAAACACGTGGCAAAGTTGGTTTAAACGAACTGTTACGTGACATTGATTAAAAATAAAAGTTAACCACAGAGGCACAGAGAGCACAGAGCTAATATTTGTTAATAACATATAAAATCTCTGCGTCCTCTGTGCCTCTGTGGTAAATATCCTACAATTTCAAGACTTTTCAATATGATTAAAATCTTCGGCATACCAAACTGCGACACCATGAAAAAAGCACGCAAATGGCTGGATAGGAACAATCTTGAATACGAGTTTCATGACTATAAAAAACAGGGTGTCCCGGAAAAAAATCTAAAGCAGTGGATCAAAAGCGCTGGCTGGGAAAATATATTAAACAAACGCGGCACAACCTGGCGAAAACTGGATGACAAGATCAAAAATAATATTGATGAAAATTCTGCTATTCAGGTTATGCTAGATAATCCCAGTGCGATAAAGCGACCGGTACTTGAAAGCGAAAAAACATTATTGGTCGGTTTTAAAGAAAGTGAATATGAAACTTTGCTTTAAGGCTGGTTTTTACACACTACTTGTGAAGCCCTAATCAGGAGATTCACGTAGACAAATCGCGGAACAAGTTTCCGCTCCTACACATAACGTACAGGACGGCCAACTTTAGTCGTTCGCGCACAGACCCAACCTGTAACATCGAAACACTTACCGCGAATACCGCCACCCGTAGGTCGGTCGGTTTTAAAAAAATGAATATGAGATTTTGCTTTAAGGCTGGTTTTTACACACTACTTGTGAAGCCCTAATCAGAAGATCCACGTAGACAAATCGCGGAACGAGTTTCCCCTCCTGCACATAACGTACAGAACCGCCAACTTTAGTCGTTCGCACACAGACCCAAGCTGTAGCATCGAAACCTTACCGCGAAAACCCTCACCCGTAGGAGCGGAAACTTGTTCCGCGACCGTGCCTGCGATATCCAACAGGATGAGCCGTCTATTACAATGCCTTAGAACTCGTTATCTCTATCGATTCAAACTCTGCTTCCAGCCATCTAAACATCATTTTTCTGGCATAGGGTTCAGCCCGTGCATCTTCGATATCGCTATCACGTCTCATCATCGTTAATATCAACTCAATCTTCACACTATTGGGTGTATAAAACTTCGCTAACCTCTCTTCAGCATCCTTTTGACCGGGTCGAATTTTTGGTAAAGCAAAGGCATGTGTCTGTATCGATCGAAATTGTACGGACGAGAAAATGGGCGTTAAAGTTGACTGAATCGTCTCACGTGCCAGCTTGGAAACCAGCCATGCTACTTGCTCTGCTGAGGCAATCAGGTCAGGATCAACCGTATCGATTGTTTTAAAAAAATCGATTGCGGGGAAATAACCTGTTTTGTTCTGCGCAACATAATCTGTTGCTATCGAAGCCAGTGTCGAGCCAATGACCTCAACGGAACGGGGTAAATATTGGTGCAAGCTTTCTGACTTCAGCTCAACATCGATCGTTACCAGTACTTTTTCGAATCGCATTTTTTATGCTTAGTGGCGCAATATTTGTAATTGCTCAATAATCGGATCGGTTACCGGTTTTATTTTTTTACGCATAACCGTACCAATTGCATCGGTGCGAGCAAAAATAGGATTGACCAGTTTAACGCTCAAACAGGATAGCACCGTCATTGCACAGAGGTATTTTTGCGCATCGTTTAATTCACCCTCTAATACTGCGACAACCTTATTCGATTTCTCATTACCCGCACAACAAAACGATTCTGCCTCACTGCAAATCTTTTCGATATCGTCTTCGGTATATTCCTCAGGCAGTATGGTTTTAAAATATTTTGAAATAGCTTCCAGCAACAAAACCACTACATCCTGATTGCCTGGTTTTTTTAAGGCATCTTCAATGGTTTTTATAAACGCCTGCCCTTTTTTACTGAGAATTTTCTCCAGTAATAATGCATATTCGTTATTGTTTTCAATCAATGATTGCAAAGCATTTTTCACGTTATTATAATCGCTATGCGCTTCAACACTGACAGGCAGTTCATCCGGGGTAGCATGCAAAAACCCCACATAAAAACTTTTTTTCGTTTTAGTTTTTGCCCAGAGTTTTTCTTTCTCTTCCTGCGATATCAATCCCGGTTGTAATACCAGCCTGACTGACTCAATCATATCGCTATGTTCTTCTTCGAAAGGCAGGAATTCAATTAAAAAGTCAGCCAGTACTTTACCTGTTTCACCATCGACGACAGCCTGCTTCTCTAGCATACGCCGTGCATTTTCTGCTGTAGGCATCGCCCACCAGGCGCGTGCGGCTAACTCATCTGTCAACCCAGCAGCATGTACTGCGGCAACAACAGCTTCTGATTCACCGAGTAATAATAATTGTGCAAGGCTCTCATCTCGCGCCTGCCCCATTCTTGTCCAACGTTTAAGATAAACAGGATAACCACCGGGCGAACCCATAACATGCGTACTGAATAAAGCTTTTACTTCTTTGATGTATGGCTCATCTTTACCAATAGCGTTCAAGGGTACTTTTGCTTCACCTTTTGAAGTCAAAGCAAAAACGCACATTTTTGATTCATCAATGCGCACAGCAAAAAGTTCTTGCGCGAGCAATACATTTAGACGTAGGTTATCTTCCGCTGAAAGTGCCATTTATAATCCTATTCACCACAGAGACACAGAGGACACTGAGAAAAAATATTTATTAATTTCATTAAAAGTTAAGACTTAACACATTGTTTAACATTACAACCACCTAAAAAACTCTGTGCCCTCTGTGTCTCTGTGGTAAAAAAAACTCATTTCAGCAGCAACCAGGCTAATTCAATTGAACTCTAACACCAAACGGTACTTTCGTTTTTCCCTTAACCAGCCAGGTAACGGGGAAACCAGGCTCTACCTCAGGAAATATTCCGTCTGCATCGGTAAAATAAACAAGCAGGTCTGGCGCTTTATCTTGCGCTTCAACCCATTCAAAAACAGGTTTAAAATTAGTTCCGCCACCGCCACGAATTTCGACATCAAATTTAAATTGATCCCAGGCTTCAAATCGCCACGGGCAACCGTAGTTTAATTTCTGATCACAGGTAAGCAATGTCACACTAGCGCGCACCTGGCTTTTAATCGCATCAATCTCCGATATGAATTCCTGAATTTCTTCCTCATCGATCGAACCACTGGTATCAACGGCAACAACAATATTGGTTTCATTACTGCGCATACTAGGATAAACAGCCGGATCACCACGTCGCGAAGATGGACGTGAATAACTGTAATCTTCGCGGGCGGTTGCGGACATATAGCGTGCCAGTAACATGCGCCAGGGTAGTTTAGGCTGCAACAGATGATCAACCATTCGCGCCATTTCGCCTTCTAACTTACCTGACTGTAACGCCTGTTGCGCGGCGCCAGCCAGTCTCGCCTCCCATTGCAGGCTTAGTTCATCCTCTTCCTGTTGCGTCATACCCGTTGGTTGCGCCGCCTGTCCACCTTGACCTTCATCATCCTGATCCTTGTCCTGCTCGCCTTCACCTTCACTTTGTTCGCCATTCTCTTTTTCTTTACCACCCCCGCCTTGATCCTGACGAGACTGTTGTTCGTCATTATCTGCTTCATCAGATTTTTTATTATTTTCTAAATCACGCTCGCCACCGTTGTCATTATCTTCAAGACAGGGATAGATTTCTTCTGCAGTCATACCTTCGTATTCGAGAAGATGCATAGCGTCGGGTGTAGGTTTTAATCCATCTTTCATTAAAAGAGGATTGATGGCGTAATCACAGGCAAGATCCCAGCGAAGTTTTACCCGATGACCACGTCGATGAAAATGTGAAAGCGCACAATGCAAGGCTTCATGTGAAAGTGCAAACTGCGTTTGTTCTGCGTCCAGCGCATCAATGTAATCGCTGTTGTAATAGAAGGTTTTTCCATCACTGAAAGTGGTCTCACACCACTTGGGGTCACCTGCGACCATTGGCAATCGTAAAACCAGTGCGCCGAGGAATGGCTTATCTAAAATTAAGCGCGTTCTCGCTGCAGCAAGTTTGTTTTCAATGTCGGGATAATTCATTTTAAAAACTTACAAATTTGAACCACAGAGACACAGAGGTCACGGAGAAATATATTTTCATTATTTCAGTTTATTATCTTTCGATGTATACCTTGTTTCAATACTGGCACATTAAAGTTAATTAACAAACCAACATTCCAGTTACCAGATTTTAGATATGATAATAACTGGGTATCATGTAACGGCAGTAATTTATCTACTGATTTAAGCTCAACTACTACCTTATCCTCGATCAACAAATCAAGCCTATAACCACAATCAATCTTTAAGTTTTTATAACTTATTGGAAGATTGTATTGCCTCAAAAACTGTATATTCCTCAGCTTTAATTCATAACACAAACATTGCTCATATGTTGATTCAAGCAATCCCGGCCCTAGTTCTCTATGCACATCAATTGAAGCACCAATAATCTCTTCCGTAATTTTGTTAACTTCCATGTTACTCTGCGTCCTCTGTGTCTCTGTGGTTAATTCGTCCTTTTAATACAGCATTAAATCAGCAATCTTATCTGCCCAATTGGCAAACTCGGGGACTGAAAAAATATCCTGACCAATTGCTCGGTGCATATCTGAAACCATCATCACGCCCATTTCCCGTTGCGGGAACCGGTTAGCATAACTCAGAATATTGCCGTGAACTTGCATTGCGTCATTGGTCTCTTTCGCGCGAATCGCTCGACCGACTAATGCTGTTGCAACCGCATACTGCAAATCAATTTCTTTTGGTGTTTCAACTTCTTCACCATTAACAATGGCATCCAGATCTGGCATTTGGTCGAGGCTTGCAATGAATGCTGCGAGTTCTATGCCTGCAGCTTTACCCACACAGGCCTGCAATGCACCGGAAAAGAGTTCGGGATGATCTTCAAATTTATGCAATGCACGATGCGCAAATTCCCATGAACGTGGCGAAGGAAATGCAACAGGATTTTGTGACGCATCAAATTCGAACAACAGATCCTGACGAAAACGTAAAAAGGCTATCACTCTTTCGTCGATACCATTTGCGTATGCCCAGGCAACCCAGTCATCTAGATTGATATCAACTTCATAATGTGAAAATCGGTTCGCCAGTGGTGCAGGCATACTGTAAGTCACACCACGATCACCCTGTCGATTACCCGCAGCGATAATGGCCCAACCAGAAGGCACTTCGTAATCACCTAGTCTTCTGTCCAGAATTAATTGATACGCTGCAGCTGAAACACTGGGCGGGGCTGACGTGATTTCATCAAGAAATAAAATACCGTTCTCACCATGTCGCTCAGCGTCAGGCAACATAGACGGTACCGCCCATTCAACTGCATGGCCTTCTTTAAAAGGAATACCACGTAAATCACTGGGCTCCATCTGTGACAAACGAATATCGATCAATGGTGTGTTTTGTCTCTCGGCAACCTGAGCAACCATTTGCGATTTTCCCACACCAGGCGCACCCCAGAGCATCACCGGTGTATGGTGACCACTCTGCGTACTGATAAATTCTTTTTCAACTACGGTTAATAGATGGGCTGGACGCATAATTTTATTATTCTTGTTATATTATTTTTTATTCAACAACCATGTCATCAAACCCTGCGAGCTTGTAAAGTCTGGTCGCTTCTTGTGGGTTTCGTTCGACTCCGTTTCCTTCCTGGTACATCATCGCGAGCGTGGTTAACGATCCGGCTAATCCCTGTTCGCCGGCTTTGGTAAACCACTTAACAGCGAGTTGTGCATTTTGCTCAACACACTCCCCTTCCATATACATGAAACCCAAACCATGTTGTGCAATTGCGTGACCTTGCTCAGCTGCTGCTGTCATCATTTCTGCCGCTTTGCTCTCATTGGCAACCACACCTAAACCATTTTGATACATGATGGCGCAACGATGTTGTGACTCCGCATCACCACTCTCAGCCAGTGGAGCTAAAAATTGCAGAGACTGCTTGAAGTTTTTCGCTTCAAAGGCTGCGATACCACTGGAAAAACTGGCATCCATATCACTGATTTCAATCGCTTCTTTACTATCAGGATTGCTTGGTTGATCAGACATGATTATTACTCTAAAAACAAAAGAATGAGTTTATCATGGCTATCGCTGAGGCATATACCACCAGGTAGCTATACACAACAAGAACTAGCGCATATTGTGAACCTGTATTCGGCAACAGTTTATGGATAAACTAACTAAAACCCAATCCTGTAACTCATCCACTGCCTGCAACGTATCCGCCAGTAATGCCATGAGTTATTCACTTAAGATTAAAAGAATTGGAAGTTATTTCCATATAATCAACAACTTAACTAATAACAAGCAGGTGTTTATATATTAATCTACATATATTCCCCCTCTAAAGAGATAGTTAGCACGCATTCCAATATTCGCTCACACTAGGTATAATCTTCGCCCAATTAAAGGCTGTGTCTCAAATTGTATAGCTACAAGAATTTATGTTGTTACCACGATGGTTTCAACGAAACGTAAAACCTGTCTAGCCATTGCGTCTAGCCAATAAGATTAGAAGCACGAGGAAACTAAGATGAATCAAGATTACTACAATGCTGTAACCAAAATGGAAGAAGCTGGTGTCGATCCAGAGTACATCGTAGGCTGGGAAGGCGGTTATGTTTTAAATCCACCACGTGAAGAGCAACGTGTTACCGAAGCGTATGAAGCTGGCTACGAAGACGGTAAAGAGAAAAATGCTGATAACTTCAGCAACTGGACTAAGTAAGTAATACTTATTTCCACAAAAAAGCCGGTACGGGTGTGAACCTGTACCGGCTTTTTTTGTGTCTACCTTATTTTAAAGCTTAAACCACAGAGACAAAGAGGTCACAGAGTTTTTCTTTTGTTAATACGCCTACGGCGTAGTTAACAATAACAAGGTTTCCTCTGCGACCTCTGTGTCTCTGTGGTAAATCTAAGTAGTTAACTACTTAAATCACACCACGCGTAACACGCTTAAACGCTTTCATCGCATCGGGTATCTCAATATCCATAACCTGATCAGGAATCCATTTATTATCTTTCTCCCCCATCACATCACGCACGTGTTCGCCCACACGGCGACGCATCTGAAACCCTGGCTGATTACCTTCTTCGAAGCTAAAAGCACTGTATTCATTCATACGCTCATTCATTAAAGCGATATAGTCACTACGAAAGTCAGTTTCTTTATCATCTGAGACATCCTGACGATTATCATGCATGGTTTTCGCTAAATTTAATGCCAGGGCTGTAATCAGTGCCTGACGATCTTCGGCAGAAAAGTCTTTCGACGAAATAACGCGATCAACCACATGTACTAAAAACGCCGATATTTCAGCAATCACATCGAGACGCATAAAATGGCTATCGGTCTGAAACCCTTCATTTTCCATATGCATGACATTAGCACTGGCAATCTTCCAGAAGTTAAAACTCAAAACGCTACCCGTATCTTCTGGCGTGCGCTCTTTGTTTTTGTCATTCCACTTATTTTTTACCCGGATCTGCATAATAACCTCAACGTTCTCGTATGAACTGTTATGAAGAGAATAGTATACTAATACAGTCACTTATAAACTATGTTCCCAGAATGGATATACCGCAACTAATCAATAGTGTACAACTTAACTGCCACATCTCTGATGCCAGGCATGCGGGCAATTACACGCTTTGTGTGTATCTATTAAAAATGCGTGAATTCTACCGCTGGGAAAACCAGTACAACTTTACCGAAAAACTCTCAACCGATGATATTGGTCAATGGCTGACCCGTCGTGAAGCCTTATGGGATGAACTGGACGATGAGGACTACCACCCTCTAGCAATCGGTCAATCTGACTACTCACCTTTTGATTCACAAAAAATCAATACAAAACTAGTCGATAACAAGCTGATTTATAGCGGTGGTTATGGCATCAAAAATAAACCACATTTCTTCATCGCCGAACTTGAAAGTACAAAAACAATAAACCAATACAAAATTTATATTAGCGGAAAAGAATTCGCACGCGACCTGACTTCACCGCCGGCAATGAGCCACGACAAAACCATCTTCATTCGTGGCGAATCATTTAAACGTTTAATATGGGAACGAACAGATGAATGGCGCTGGAACAAACCGGAAAATGCCATGGCGCGTGCCATCCGATGCTACGATTTTGATAACGATTTAGAACAGGCGCTAAACAGTATGACTCGTAACGAGCTCGATGCGGCAGTATTGCATGAGATCGGTGAGATACAGGCAGGTGAATCACTACCAGGCTGGCACCAGATGATGTCTGATATCACATTTACCCAGGCCGAGATTATGGCACGTGCGGTACGCGATCATTACGCCGACGCCTTATATACTTTACCGACTTTAATCAAAAATAATAATCAGGCTTCCATACATTTTTATTTTGCTAATCTGACTAATATGCGTAAACACATTTTTCCATCATTGATGAAAGCTTATGAGAAATGGTCTGAGAGCAATGATATTGATGCCATCGAACAAACCATTTCACATGCCGTAAATCACTGGCGCGATATCGCTGAGCAAATGCTTGTCTTACATCAACAAGACAAATTTCAATGTAGTGGTAAAATCGAAACTTTAGTGAATAATAACCATATATAAAAACACTGTCATTGCGAGCGTAGCGTGGCAATCTTATGCATGGGGTTGCCACGCTACGCTCGCAATGACGACTTAATAATAGAAATAGATTTCAAACACAATGAATAAACCACAAAACACCATTCACGAAGTAAAACCCAACACCTTCATCTTTGAAAAACAAAATGCCCTACCTCTGGATATCTGCCAGGAAATGATCAGACGTTTTGAACAGGACACCGAAAACCAGTACCAGGGACGCATCGGACAAACACTTACCGAAGAACAAAGCATTAAACGTTCAACCGACCTGGTCACTAGTGGCAAAGAAAACTGGCAAGACCTGGATAAAGAACTGTTTCGCTCGCTGGGTAATGCTATACAGGAATTTCGCGAAGACTACCCATTCTTCAAAGGCCCATTTAAAGATAATGGTTATGCGATTCAACGCACCGACACGGGCGAGTTTTACCACTGGCACATCGACGGCGGCAGCCATGAATTCGCTCAACGACAATTAGTTGCAGTCTGGTATCTGAATGATGTTGACGGCCCCGGCGGAGAAACAGAATTTTCATACCAGCAGGTAAAAGTAAAACCACAAGCTGGCAAGCTATGTTTATTTCCTCCTTTCTGGACACACGAACACCGAGGTGTAACGCTGGAGAAAGGTGTGAAATATATTGCCACTACCTGGGTTGTGTTTGCTTAAGCGGCCTTAATGACAATAGCAATTACTAAGGTTTCGTAATAATATCGTGCAACAATTTATTAATTAGAAATCTCACGACAGCCACTCCTATATGAATTACATCAATGGTCTGCACTTTAATAATATTCGTGGTGACATATACGGCGGCCTAACTGCTGCAGTGGTCGCTCTACCACTGGCAATGGCAATGGGGGTGGCATCGGGTGTTGGACCAATCGCAGGCATGTACGGTGCGATTTTTGTCGGTTTGTTCGCTGCATTATTTGGTGGTACGCCGGCACAGGTTTCGGGCCCTACCGGTCCGATGACGGTTGTAATGGCCGCCATCTTCCTGCAATACACTGGCATGTTTCCTGATGACCCGGCTCAGGGAGCAGCACTGGCATTCACCGTGGTGATGATGGGCGGTTTATTCCAGATTGTTTTTGGTGTGCTAAAACTCGGTAAATACATCGAACTGGTTCCACACCCTGTAGTGTCCGGTTTTATGAGCGGTATCGGTGTCATCATTATTCTGCTGCAGTTTGGCCCCTTACTCGGACAGTTAGCAAACTCAAAACCACTCACTTCAGCACAGATGATTCCGACATATATCAGCAATTACGATAGCAACTCGTTAACTCTCGGTCTAATCGCACTCGCCATTGTTTATGGAGTGCCCAAATTCCTGCCCAAACTTAACCGGCTGGCACCCTCTCCACTTTTAGCATTAGTAGCGGGCACCGCTGCTTACCTTGTTTTTATTCCTGCTGGCAGCACACCCATTATCGGAGAGATCCCTACCGGTTTCCCGGAATTTAGATATCCTGTGATCGAATTAGACATTATGTTACAGATGGTTGCTTCCGCCCTGACACTTGCCGGGCTAGGTGCTATCGACTCCCTGCTTACCTCTCTGGTCGCCGATAACGTTACCCGTACCCAGCATAAATCAAATCGAGAACTGATTGGTCAAGGTATCGGCAACACCATCGCGGGTATGTTTGGTGGTTTACCGGGTGCGGGTGCGACCATGAGAACCGTGGTCAACGTCAAAGCCGGTGGCCGTACTCCCATATCCGGTGCATTACATGCGGTCATTTTACTCGCTATCGTACTGGGCGCGGGCTCACTGGCAAGTGATATACCGAAAGCTGTACTAGCGGGCATATTAATTAAGGTCGGCACCGATATTATTGACTGGGATTATTTAAAACGTCTCAAACGTGCACCGGTGGCCGGTATTGTCATTATGACAACCGTACTTGTCGTTACCGTAACAATTGACTTGCTGCTTGCTGTCGGCATCGGCATGATAATGGCTAGCTTCCTGTTTATGCAACGCATAACGGACATGCAAGTTGCCAGTATGAAAGGCATCACAAAACCAGGTGATGGCACACTGTATGAGCGCGCCTTAAGCTCTCAGGAAACTGAAATCATGGAACAGGCTGACGGTCAAATCATGTTGTTCCATATGCGTGGACCAATGAGTTTTTCTTCAGCAAAAGCCATGGTGAGAAGACATGCGGGTATAACCGATTATAAGATTATGCTTCTCGATTTATCTGATGTGCCTAGCATTGACTTTACCACCTCACGTGCGCTTGAAGATATCGTAATCGACACCAACACTGCCGGCCGTATAATATTTTTGGTCGGTGCATGTAAAAGTGTATGTGACATGCTTGAGCACCAAGGTGTACTCAAACATTTCGATAGCACTAACTTATATCAGAATCGCCTTGATGCACTATTACATGCTCAAAGTATATTGAAAAATTCATAAAGACTTTATTGATAAAACTCTACCCTATCTGATTATTTTTATATTCTGTGTCATACCGAATACAGCAGCCGTCGACCGATGATCAATTTAAACGCTATTATCACCTGCGATGGAAGATATTACGCGAACCCTGGGGCCAGGCTGAAGGTACAGAAAAAGACAATATAGAAAATCAATGTTTTCATGTCATGGCACTTACAACAGACAATGAAGTAATCGGCGTCGCTCGACTACAATTCAATTCAACATCAGAAGCACAAATTCGATACATGGCCGTCGATGATAAACATCAAGGCACCGGTATTGGACGCGCTTTAGTCAGTGCGATAGAAAAGCACGCAATAGAATCCGACCATACAAGAATCATTCTCGATGCTAGAGAGAACGCTGTCAATTTTTATCAAGCACTTAGCTATCAAATAACCGGTAAAAGTTACCTGTTATTTGATTCAATACAACATTTTAAGATGTTTAAGGAGTTATAGTTAGATTCTAATAGTTATAGGAGATATAGAAATGAGCATAATCAGACACGGCCTGTCCATCGGCATTGAACGTATGGATAATGATTTCTTTCTGACTCTGAAAGCATGTGGAAAACTAACCCACGATGATTACAACAAAATTAACCCAATGGTTGACGCTGCCCTTGAAGGCATTAAAGACCCGAAAATAAAAGCCTACATCGACGCCTCACAACTAGAAGGCTGGGAAGCCAGAGCAGCCTGGGATGATTTCAAGTTCGGCTTAAAACACGGCTCTCAGTTCGAAAAAATCGCTATCTTCGGCAATAAAAAATGGCAGGAATATAGCGCTAAAATTGGTTCGTGGTTTGTTTCGGGTGAAGTGAAATATTTTGAGGATGAAGAGACAGCGTTGTCCTGGTTGCAAGAATAGGATCTGCTAAATTTTTAAAAAGTAACTATTGAACCACAGAGACACAGAGGTCGCAGAGAACAGAATTATTAATGTTAACGCTGCGCCACGGGCGCAGTTAAAATATAAAAACTCTGTGCCCTCTGTGTCTCTGTGGTAAAAAGTTTTTCAACATTAATCGAAAGATAATTATGCAAGCTGATCATCAGCAACGTGATACACCGGATCTTCCATCACGTTAACTTCGACCAGATCCCCTGCTTTCGTTAGCAACTCTGCACACTCAGGACTCAAGTGTCGCAGATGTAACTTCTTACCGGCTTTAATATATTTTTCTGCCAGATTATCGATAGCTTCGATTGCAGAATGGTCAGCTACTCGTGAGTTTTGAAATTCGATTATGACTTCATCCGGATCTTCTGTTGGTGTAAACAGATCGAGGAAGTTTTTCACCGAACCAAAAAACAACGGGCCATTTAATTCATATATTCTTGAACCATCTTCATCATCATAACTTTTCACATTGATATGACTAGCGTGTTCCCAGGCAAAGAAAAGTGCTGACACGATAACACCGACAACAACCGCTATCGCCAGATCAGTAAATACGGTCACGCCTGAAACCAGTACCAGTACAAATGCATCCGTCTTCGGAATTTTTCCCATAATACGCAAGCTGGACCATTCAAACGTACCAAACACAACAATGAACATCACACCAACCAGTGCTGCCATCGGAATTAACTCAATCAATTCTGACGCAAACATAATAAACATCAACAGAAACAAAGCTGCCGCCACACCCGACAAACGTTGATGGCCACCGGAATTCACATTAATCATGCTCTGCCCAATCATGGCACAACCGCCCATACCACCGAACATACCCGTAACAGAATTAGCAATACCCTGCCCAATACACTCGCGATTACCACGACCACGTGTACCGGTTATATCGTCAATCAGACTCAGTGTAAGCAATGACTCAATCAGTCCAACAGCAGCCAGGATAATGGAATACGGTAAAATAATTTTTAACGTTTCCATATTGAAAGCCACATCAGGAAGATGGAACGAAGGGAAACTACCCTTAATCGATGCCAAATCACCTACTGTATTTGTATTTACATCCAGACCAATAACCACTAACGATACAACGATGATTGCAGCAAGGGACGATGGAAACGATGTGGTTAACTTGGGTAAAAAATAAATGATCGACATGGTCAGTGCAATAAGGCCAGCAAAGATAGCCATATCATTACCAGCCAACCATTCTCCACTACCACCAGGAACTTGAAAATTAGGAATCTGCGCCAGGAAAATAACAATCGCCAAACCGTTCACGAAACCCAGCATCACCGGATGCGGTACGATGCGAATATATTTACCCAACCTGAGCAAGCCAGCAATAATTTGAATCGCACCCGTTAAAACCACAGCAGCAAACAAATACTCAACACCATGCTCAGCAACCAGTGCCACCATAACCACGGCCATAGCACCCGTCGCACCGGAAATCATACCAGGTCGACCACCAAAAATAGATGCCAGCAAACCAACCATAAAAGCAGCATAAAGACCGACTAAAGGATCTACACCCGCAACAAAAGCAAATGCAACCGCCTCAGGCACCAATGCTAATGCAACAGTAAGACCTGATAGTATTTCATTTTGAAAACAAACTCGATTTTGGCATCCCAGCTGGAACATTCTTACCCCTAAATTTGGTTATGCGGCTGTGAGAAGCCGCGAATCTTAACAAATTGGTGTTAATTCTGTTTGGTTATTAATGAGTAGTATTTTGTTTACGCTTAACTGTTTTCGTTTTCGTTTTCGTTTTCTTATTCGTAGCTAATGGGGATTGGTGTTTCGTACATTTCTTTCTTTTTGTTTACTTTAGCTTAGCGGTACTCGCACCGCGGGCGAGTTACTCTTTTGCTACAGCCCAAAAGAGTAACCAGAAAAGGCCGCCACGTCAGCTGCGCCCCTGTAAAAGACACAGGGGTGCCCATTGAAGTGTGGTTATTATCATGCTGCCCCAGAACTCGCAAAAGGCGCTCAGACAGCTGGGGCAGAAGACTCATGATAATAACCACACTTCAATGGCTTGCTGAGGTGGGAGGAAGGTCAAAGTCAAAAACGGAGTGTTAGTTGAGAAGGGGTGTTTAGTCTGTTTGTATACGTTTTTTTGGTTTCGTTTTTTGTTTTTTCTTTTGACTGACTTCCCCCTCTTCGTTTGCTGAATTTGGCGGCATTGGTAGCGCAAATTCGCCATGGACGGCGAATTTAGGTCTGTGCGCCCGGATGGCGCATCAGACCGGGCGCGTAGGCAATGCTGCCAAATTCAGGCACCCGCAGGGCAAACGAGTCAGGGCGGCCTTTTTTGGTTACTTTTTGGGGCTGCAGCCAAAAAGTAACTCGCCCGCGGTGCGAGTACCGCTAAGCTAAAGTAAACAAAAAGAAAGAACTGTACGAATCACCAAACCTATAAAGCTGGG
>Ga0316209_1002369_pt1 | contig 15381 bp, 19 predicted proteins | sample 6monopyrite_MG_FD_204945 | JGI IMG/M metagenome (GOLD analysis project Ga0316209, IMG submission 204945) | Microbial mat bacterial communities from mineral coupon in-situ incubated in ocean water Damariscotta River, Maine, United States -... | ecosystem: Environmental > Aquatic > Marine >...
TTTAGGGCGGGGGAGTATGGATTTTTGGTTGTAAATCAGGGCTTTAGCCCTTTTCAAAAACAGAAATTGGGCTGAAGCCTTCATATGTTTCTGATGCTATATCTCAGCCCTGAAGGAGGGAATTAGTGCTCAAAAAAAATTGAGTGAAAACTAAATTACCCACAGTATTCCACATAGACCCAGTTTGGATCTTGATGTCTACAGTTGGAACAAAGCTTATGTTTTGGTGTTTGTTCAGTAATTTGCAAGAATTAGCATGACAGAAGAAGGGACATCAACCGACCTTGACCAGCAAGTACTCGAACTTGAAAAATTCATTGGCAGCACGCCTTTATTTCCGATTACAGGTGTAGCACTGGCGGCACTGGCCGCCGTGGACTGGAGCGATGAGACCACACCCAAGGCCTACTTACAATACTTGCTGTTTGATGAGAACTGGGTGGTTATAGACCAAGATGCAATCTATGTACCAAGCGGAGCAGCTACACAATACACCGAAATTTCACTCAATACCACAGCCGCCAGCAACGGCTATCTCTACGTGTATCTGGTCAACGAATCCGAAATAGACGTCCACTTCGACAACCTCACCGTCTCTGTACTAGGCCTCAATGTGCTCTCCACGCGAGACTATTATCCTTACGGCTCTGTGGCTAAAGAATGGATAAATCCTCCCGAGACATTCGGGATTGATGATAGATATAGATACGGATATCAAGGGCAATATGCAGAAGAAGATACAGTTACTGGTTGGTCGCACTTTCAATTACGGGAATACGATGCGAAGATTGGAAGAGCAACCAATCCTGATCCAGCCAGACAATTTGCATCGCCATATGTTTGGGTTGGGAATAATCCTATATCCGGAACTGATCCAACGGGAGGGTGGTGTCCAGGAGGCTGTCCACAGATTTTTTCGGCTTCCACGGGGGATAACATGGTTTACAAGGATGGCGGAATGATTTCTGTGCATCGCTTAACAGCAACAGCAACAGCAAGACAAATACTTGGAACGGGAAGAGTTCTTTGGTCAACCCTTCCGGGAATGAAATTTATAGATATGGGTGTTGATGCATATCAGGGAAATTATAATGATGCTGTACTTCAGGCTAATAAAATTGGATGGGTAGACGGTTCATCTTATATATTTCTTAAAGGTGCTGATACAATGGATGATGCCATATTGAGAGGAGTAGGAAATGGGATAAAAGGAACTTTAGGTGGAGCTTTCACATCATATCAGTTGGTTACGGCCTTGAGTCCAGAAACACGAAGTGAGGTTTTGCAGGGTGTTTTGTTTGAGTTTATGGCGACTTCAAAAAACCGAACTCTGAATGCCGTAAATGGAGTATTGCAATTTGAAGCCCTTGATTGGATGACACCTGAGATTGTCGCAGACAGAATGAATTTGATGTATTGGGTTTTGGATTCATTTTTTGAAAAGGAAGGTTTTGATATCATGACAAACGAAGGGCTTAACGCAGCAAAACAATTTCTTAATGATAATGGAGAGTTAATACACTCTTTTGCTGAGCTATTTATTGATAAGTCAGATAAGGAATGAGGGATATTTTAATATTGGTGATATTGTTTCCTGTTTTGGCTTACAGTCAAAAGATTACTGATGAGGAATCTCTGACGGGCTCATGGGAAGGTCATAAGATTTTAAAAGTTTACAAAAATGACTCATCTGATGTGTCTAGAATGGAGGGGGGGACTTCCAGACTCATAAATATTTCATTCGATGAAATGGGAGTTGCTTATGTAAATGGTGAAACAGGTGAATTTATTGTCAGGTATGATCTTGTAGAAAATCAGCTGCTTTTAGGTGAAGTTTTATACAAAGTGATTGAGCTTGACAACATTAGAATGATCCTTAGCAGGAGGATTTTGGTTTCGGATCATTTGTATTATTTCTCCAAGGAGGAAGATAGGTCTAACTGATTTTTCTAAAAATGCTAGTTCAAGAATTAAGAACAAATCGTTTGTTAAAACTATTTTTTAAAGCAGCACTTTCAATAACGATTGGTTTTTTATTATTCATCGTATTGGATGGGGCGTTTGCAAGTAGGTATAATATGAAATACGAAGACATTGTTGTTTTCGATGCTCCGCCCTATGTACGGATGTTATGTGGTATATCGTCGGTGATTTTATTTATTCTTTGGATTGTTGTTCATACACAGGAGAAAATAATTGATTTAACAATTACTGATTCTGGTATTTCGGAGGGCGGTAAGTTGAGATTAGATTTTAACAAAGTGAAATATTTTAATATTTCATTGTTTTTGGAACATAGGAAGGTGTACAAATTTGTTGCTCAACATGATCAAGATGTGACGAGAATATTAGTAGTCCTCAATCAAGATCAAAAAGCTAAACTTTTTGAATTAATCGGAAATGAGAAGTTCAAACCAGTTGGGTTAACCTAGCCTATCCCATGCTGGCGCAAGCGCAATGTCGTTAAGTTAAGGATTATATGAGTTGAAAAGTCGTTTCTCTAGATAGCGTGTTTGTAACGTGTGCGAAAATATCCCCCCTCAGCGTCACTTTTAGCGAGAGCAAGAAGGGGGGGAAAAAGGACCCCTTATAGCGCAAGTGTTTTTCACTTGTTCGGGTTAGTAGAGAAGAACAAAAGAGTTTTAGTTATTTGACGTGATGGTCATGCGAAAAGCGTGAGAAATCCCGAGAGAAATCGGGATATTTAAGAGAAGTATGGTCGGGAGTCGGCTGTGGTGAAGTCGTCCCGATCATAATCTTTGCTTAAGAGTAAGCCTTTCTGGTTTTGGCATCACTATCCCCCCTCAAGGTCACTCGGGTGTGAAGGGAAAGCGGGAGGAACAGAGGACTCTGAGAAATAGAAAACGAGAATGAATAAATTTAGATAATCAGTATAGAAAGAAGCTCAGAGTTCCTGCCTGCGGTGGGCAGGCTCTGCGAGTAACTCGGAGCGAGAGTAAGAAAAAACAAAAAAAACAAATCAACAATTATGAAAATCAAACAAACACTACCTGGCCTATTGCTGCTAGCAGCTATGGCTTTTTTGAATGCCTGTGGCGATGACAGTTGCCCAGATGGAATGGTAAAGCAAAAATTGCAAGACGGCAGCACGATCTGCGTGCCGGAATGATTGATTCTGTCAGATCCTTTGTTCTAAAGGAGTAAAGCTTATTTTGAGTTTAGAATTGATCCGAGCGTTGGCAATGTCAGCATGCCGGGCGTGTGGTGGCTTGTGGGAAGATAGTGATTATGCTGACTTGATTTCTTTGTTTACTTTCTTCATCTAAGGAAGAAAGTAAAAGCCCAGCGGCTTGAGCGGAAGGGGAATCACTGTGACTAGAAAATAATTGTTGGTTAAAAAATTAGTAGTAAGTGAATGCCTGTTGAGAACAGGAATGACGAAAGATAAAATGAACCAAATAAAAACCATACTCCTCCTTATCAGCCTCCTAATAGCAGGCAGGAATAGCTACGCCCAAACAGCTCTGTATCCGCCAGCTCCCAAGGTAGATTTTTCAAACATGGGGAAAACCCATTCGGACAGCAAGGCGAGCTATAAAGAACAACTAAAGAAGATCAACGAGAGAGTAGAGAACGTGCGGCAGATCAGAGCGAGTGTAATCACCAAATGGCTGAAAGTTCACAACTTGAGAAGAGTACAATACCTGGCAGGCCACCGCTACATCAGCAGCACAGAGATGTACAAAGAGAACGAGATTGACGGGTTATTGGAGGAAGTAAATCAGTTCCATCCGTTGGGATAGGCAGGGATTATGAACTCTTCAAATAAGAAAATCGTAGTTTTACAACAAAGACAAACGCAAATGGTAACAGTTATAAAAAGAGGATAAAACAAAGAAGAAATAGCGAAGGGCATGAAGAAGCTAGCTAAGAAATCTCCGAAGAAAGGATTTGATGCACAGAAATTTTGTGGAATCCTTAAAATAAATGAAGACGCACTAGTTATTCAAAAGCGATTGCGAGATGAATGGGAATAGATTTTTACTTGACACCAATATCATTCTTTATTTGCTGGGCGGAGATGAGACATTGGTAGATATTTTAGAAGGGAAGCAAATTTATGTGTCATTTGTCACCGAATTGGAATTGTATGGATTTAGGAAATTAACCCCCGAAGAAAAGCAGAAGATAGATGCTATTTTAGCCTCCTGTACGGTGATTGATATCAATGCTGGAATAAAATCTAAGACGATTGAGGTTCGACAAAACCATAGGTTGAAATTGCCTGACAGCTTAATTGCAGGACAGCAATTTATTTTGATATGCCTCTTGTAAGTGCAGACAAAGGATTTGATAAAATCGAATTACTCGATTTGCTTAACTACGAAAAATAGCCACCGCTTCATTCTCAGAAACTCAATATCTCCACAAGTTGGTTGGCCGCTTATGGCGGCCACATTGACGAGTAGTTGAAGGGGAACGATTATCAGGAAAAGCGGAGCATCTGCGGTGCGTTGGCAAAGGCTGCTGTCCAGAAAAATGCAAATTTTCACACCTTAAAACATGCGCTCCACACTGATGGTTGGCTGAAGGGTTACCAGCTTTGCGAAAAGCTACAGCAGGTGAAATCGGTATCAGAGTGCAGCGCATATTTTAGGGTCATTATGAAACTTATACTCATTCGAAGAGCAGTGCTTTCTTTATAATCTCCTTATCATTACTCTGTGAATCAACCCCTCGTCTCTATCATTTGTCTTTGTCATAACCAAGCTCCCTACGTGGAGGAGGCTTTGCAGTCTGTTTTGGATCAATCTTATGAGCATGTGGAGCTGATCGTGGTGGACGATGCAAGCACAGATGGAAGCCAAAAGGTGATTCGTGATTTCCTCAAAAAACATTCAGAAATACCCATTATTTCTATCAGGGAAAACGTTGGAAATTGCGCTGCTTTCAATCAGGGATGGCGCACGTCAAAGGGTGTATTTCTCATCGATCTGGCTGCTGATGACGTGCTGCTGCCAGAGCGGGTGGAAGCAGGACTGAAACGCCTTGAGGAAACGAAAGCGGGCGTACATTTTTCAGATGCTCAGCTGATTGATGAAAGGGGAGACGATCTGGGTAGACACAACGATCGGTTTTCAGAACCCATACCTGAAGGTGACCTCTACATGGAGCTGGTCAGTCGGTATTTGATCTGCCCATCCACGATGATGTTTCGTCGAGATGTGATCGACGCATTGGGTGGCTATGATGAGTCGTTGGCCTACGAGGACTTTGATTTTTGGGTACGATCATCGAGAGAATTTGACTATGCGTTCTCTGATGAGGTGTTGGTGCAGAAGCGACTTTTGAAAAATTCACATGCTGGTTCACAGGAGAAATTCAGAAATGATCATCAAAAATCTACGTTGAAGGTATGCAAGAAAATACGAGCAATGAATCGAACCAAAGAGGAGGGAAGGGCACTTAAAAGACGGTGTTGGCATGAGATACGACAGTGTATAAAAAAAGGCAATCTGGGGTTGATTCCAGATTACCTTTCCCTTGTTTTACACGCCTAAGGACTATCGTCTGTCCTCTCTGGGTTTTGCGATTTTTACTATGATCGTTCGACCTTCTAATTCTGATTCGTTCAGCGCGTTGATCGCATTCTGCCCTTCATCATCATTGGGCATTTCTACAAATCCAAATCCTTTGGAGCGGTTTTCGAACTTGTCAAATATGATCTTGGATGAACTCACTTCGCCATGAGCTTCAAAGAGTTCTTTCAATGTGTCTTCCTTTGTATTGTAGGAAAGTTGCGCAACAAAAATATTCATTAGTGAAATAAGTAAAGTGTGATTGAGCTTTGCCTGAGCAAATAGTCTCAAATTAGTTTGAAGTGCAAGTTACTGATTAATTGACTATCAATCAGTTATTGTGATTTCATACTCTCGCACGAAGGAAACCCCGGATTCGCCACCCGCCTGAGTCCCCTCATCAATTGGCTCAGAATAATTTCGTGATAGGGTCAGTGTAGCCCGGCCTGAGGGCAAATGATCCAAATAATCAGATTCAATTTCTAATCGTCTGCCAGAATGAAAGGAATAAATACGGCCATCTACATGGGAGTCAAACTGGATGGAAAATTCACCAGCTTCGTAAGGGATTTGGTCGCCTATCCATGCCAGATCATAGTATTGGTGCTTTTTGAATGCTTGTGGTTCGTTTTCTAATTCAAATCCAAATACGGGTACTTCGTTGAAATAGACGTGTCCATTTTCATCTGTCCATTCATATGTTCCGTTATTGATGCCATCAACGTCTCGTGCATAGTGCAATCCCCAAATAATATCGTCCTCTTCGTAAAGTCGCTTATTGCGGAAGTACATGGCATTGGATAGGCGGAGTGGTGTGTTTCCAAATTTGAAAGCAAGGATAGATTTGGTGTATCCTCTCGTGGCGTTAAATACGGTACAGTAGGTGGCATTGATTCTCTCCTGATTTACGTCAGCGGCATCTTCGGTGAGGTAGCAGCCAGAGAATGTTAGAATGGATATAGCTAAGAGCACTAGTGCGTAAAATTTCATGAGCCGTACAGGTAGTTTTCGAACGATATGGCAAACTTCAAGAAGTGCTCCCCTAAAAATTCAAAGTTCTAGTCTAGCTTCTAGTTTCCAGTTTTGGAGTTTATTTGAGATTTGATTTTTGAGATTTGGAATTTAATAGTCACCTCCGATTATCCTCACCAAGTAACATACTCAAATAACTCTCGTATCTGAAAAAAGCGATTTCACCCTCCTCAACCGCTTGTTTGATTGCACATTTTGGCTCCTCTGTGTGTTGACAGTCATGGAATTTACATTGACCCAGACGTGATCTCATTTCGGGAAAATAATGATCCAATTCTTCAGGTTGCACTTCCGCAAGGCCAAGTTCTTTGATCCCTGGCGTGTCGATGAGGCTGGTGGCTTCATCAATGAAAAACATTTCAGCAAAAGTCGTCGTGTGAATCCCCTTATCGGCGAAGGAGGATATTTCGCTGGTGGCTTGACTGACCTCTGAAACTGTTTGGTTGATTAGCGTTGATTTTCCAGTCCCGGAATGCCCGACAAGTAGCGTAGTTTTTTTGGCTAATAATTTTGATAAATCTATTTGATTTTCACTCAAGGAAGTCTTCACCACCCGGTAGCCTAGTTGCTCATAGACTGTTGTGAGTTGTGCCCAATTATCCAGTTCTTCTTGAGAATAGAGGTCGGTCTTATTTAGCAAAATGATGGCAGGAATTCGGTAGGCTTCTAGTGTAACCAGCACCCGATCTATAAATCCAATGGAGGTGCGAGGTGACTTGAAAGTGAAAAATATCAGTGCCTGATCCACATTTGATGCGATGAGATGATCGTGTCCTTTTTTACGAGGAGACTGCCGAACGATGTAATTCTCTCTTTCGTGAATTCCAGTGATGACCCATTCGTTTTTAGTAGCGCCATTCGGTTCTATGGTTACCCAATCTCCTACGGCAATGGGGTTCGTTGTTTTTTTGTTTTCAAGTTTGAATTTTCCGCGAAGACGTGCGACGTGAATAGCCGTATCACTCTTCACTTCGTACCAAAGGCCGGTGGTTTTTGTTACGAGCGCCTTCATGGAAGCAATTTTAATATTTGGCCCATTACCAGTTTTGTTGCTCCGCTTCTTGCCTGCACAAATTCACTGGCCGCCGTTGACATATCGTAGTAAGCTGATTTGTCAGTGTATATTTTGTCAAATTTTAAAATCAATTCTTCACTGGTTGAGAAAGTGAAGCCGCCTCCATGCTCCACCAGCTCAATGGCTTCCATGAATTTTTGATTGTTTTCATGCTCACCATAGATAACCGGAATACCATACACCGCCGCTTCTAGGGTATTGTGCAATGCGCCTCTAAAAGCACCTCCGATGAAGGTGAAATCAGCGTATTGATAGATTGACGAAAGCATGCCCATATTGTCAATGATAAGGATTTGTGCATTTTCTGAATTTTCTGAATTTGAAAATCTGACCGAATTCACCAATTGTGACTGAAGTGATTTTAATGTTGGTTCATCAATATTGTGAGGCGCAATGACAAACTTCATTTCGTCTCGATATTTGTCAATCAATGGAAGTAGATAAACCATGTCGGATGGCCAGGTACTACCAAGAACCATTAATTTATTCTGTTTTTTGAACTTCTCTATTTCATCAATTGCACCGGCATCCTCAGCAATAGCAAGTACCCGATCGAATCGTGTATCGCCTGAGACCGTCACCTTATCGCCAATAATCGGGGAGATCAAATGAAGGGACTTTTCATCTTGCACAAAAAAGTGATGGAAGGTTTTGAGGACGCGCTGATAAAACCTGCCGGCAGCCCAATGAAAGAATAACTGATTTTCACGAAAAATAGTTGAGACCATGAAGATAGGAATCTCCTTCTTTTTTAAAGTCCTTAAGAAATAATACCAAAATTCATATTTAATAAATACAGCCATAGTTGGCTTCACCGTGTCAATGAAATACCGAGCATTTGAAGGCGAATCTATTGGTAGATAAAAAACCCAATCTGCATATTCATAATCCTTCTTTATGTCGTATCCGGATGGCGAAAAGAAGGTCAGCAAAATTTTTGCGTCAGCTCTTTTGTTTTTCAAATCCTCTATCACCGGACGCCCCTGCTCGAACTCACCAAGAGAGGCCGCATGAAACCAAACCACGGGTGACGAGTTGCCTTCAAAGGCTTTGGATAGTTTTGATTTCCAATCCGTTCTTCCTTCAGAAAATTTCTTTGCTTTTTCATGAAATGGAGACAGAGCTTTGATAACAAAGGAATAAAACCACACACTCAGACGATAGAGAACCAACATGAGGCGAATGTAAATAATTTGGTTCATGGATATAGCCTCCACACGTAAATTGGTGAATCTACCATGAACAGGGTATTGATATTTGTCTACTGAATAGCCTAATTTGCTGGCAATAAACTTAATTTGTATTTTTAGACACTCAACAATGACAACAGACTTATGAAAAACGCAAGACGATTATTTTTAATACTGCTAGTAGGAGCGTCCTCAATTGGGAATGTAAATGCACAAGATTTGGAGGGTACACTTAGAGCGGGTCCCCAGGATGCTCAGACCTACATGCAAAATTATATGGAACCCGCTATTCTTTCATTTGCGAATGGACTGGCCAATGGATGGGTGAATACGGCTAAAACCCATAAAATTCTGGGATTGGATCTTACATTCTCACTTAATCTCGCTACCGTTCCTGATGAGGCATTGACCTTTGCATACAGTGCGTATAGTTGGCAAAATTTGAAACTAGCTTCAGGTAGTGATGGAAATCTTCCGACACTTGTTGGAGGTAGTACTGATAACCAACTCTTTATGGAAGTCGGGGCAACAATTACCGACCCCAGTACGGGTAATTCTGTTACGTATACTAGCGAAACAGGCAATTTTGATGCGGCAGAAGGTATTGATATCTCACGTATTCCCTTTGCTGGTGTGCCTACTCCAACACTCCAATTGGGTATTGGATTAATGAAGAATACAGATTTAAAAATAAGGTACGTACCCACAATTTCTACGGATGATATTGAGTTTAGCATGTTTGGAATTGGCGTGATGCATGATATTAAGCAGTGGATCCCTGGATTGAAGCTTGTACCCATTGACATTGCTGGTTTTTTCGGGACAACTTCAATGAATGCAAAAATTGAGTACGAAATTGAACAACCAGAATTAAGTCCAGGTGTCCCTGACCCTGATGAGGTATTTTATACAGATGGCTCGGGATCTACTGAGTTTAAAGTTTCTTCAACTACGATTCAGATACTTGCATCAAAAAAATTATCATTCTTTACTCCCTATGTGGCGGTTGGATATAACATTGTGAGTAGTAGCCTTGATGTTAAAGGGAAGTACATTTATACGAACGATCTTGGTGTACCTCTTGAAATCACTGATCCTGTCAGCTTAGAATTTGGAGGAGGAAGCTCGCCCAGAGCAACTATTGGAGCGCAGTTGAAATTGTTGGTTCTTACAATTCATGCTGACTATACCCTTCAGAAGTACAATACATTCACTGCGGGAATTGGTATCAGCATTCGATAAAGTAGGAATAAAACAACATAAAAAAAGAAGAGCCCACCAATTGGCGGGCTTTTCTTTTAAATTCAAACAGGTGTATGAATAATTTTGTGTTATGCGACTGTATATACCGACAGCCGTCAAAAGGTAACCGCAGAATTCAAAATGATTAGTGTTTTATTCGTTTGTCTGGGAAATATCTGCCGCTCACCGCTTGCAGAGGCTATTTTTAGAAAAAAAATAGTTGAATTAAATCTTCAAAATTTGATTGAGTGCGACTCTGCCGGCACAGCAAACTACCATGTCGGTCACTTGCCAGATCCTCGGACGATTGAAGTGGCAAACAGGCATTTCGTTCCGATAGATCATCATGGTCAGCAGTTTTCAAGACGTGATGGCGAGACGTTCGATTATTTAATGGCAATGGATAGCTCCAACTACAGAAATATGGTCGCAGAAATGGGAGTGAAGCCAGACAGTTTATTCCTAATGAGATATTTTGATCCTGAAAACAAGGGAGCGGATGTGCCAGATCCTTATTACGGAGGAAGTGATGGGTTTGAGGAGATGTATCAAATCCTTGATCGATCGTTGGATCAGCTTGTTGTTTTTCTGAAAGAAAAACATAAGTTGGCTTAGCGAATGAACGCTACATTTTTTCTCAAAAAAGGAGGGCAAGTAAAAGAGGGATTGTCAACCAAGTCAATGATTTGATCAAATGCATTGAGCAAAGGAAGGTGCTACCAAAACTCCCCTTTTGGTACTCGATTTCCATTTCCGTTAAATTCCGTTAATCGTCTTATGCTGAAAATCGCCTACTCCACTAAAACAATTAGGGATATCAGGAAAAATGCCGTGGTGGATTTTGCGTAGTTTGGATCTATCTTTCATGCCGACTGAGGACGCTTCCAATCCCCGATATGTACTATCTTGGTACGTCAATCAGTAAAAAATAATTCATGTCGGTAGAAACAGAATCGCCCAAACTCAAACGAACACTTGGTCCTCTCATGCTATGGGGACTTGGGGTTGGATACGTCATATCGGGCATGTATTTCGGGTGGAATCTTGGCTTGCAAGAAGGGGGAACACTTGGCCTTGCGATCGCAACGGGCTTTATCATCGTCATGTATGTGTGTTTTACGTTCAGCTACACCGAGTTGGCCTGTGCGATTCCAAAAGCCGGTGGCGTGTATGATTATGCCACACGTGCACTTGGTAGGAATTGGGGATTCATTGGCGGCATGGCTCAGAATATCGAATTCATTTTTGCGCCACCGGCCATTGCGTTTGCCATTGGCGCTTATTTTAATTTACTAGTCCCGGGGATTCCTATCCTTGGTTTTGCGATCATTTCGTACTTGATTTTTACTTTCTTGAACATCCGAGGCGTGAAGGCAGCCGCGATGTTCGAGTTGTTTATTACCATCATTGCGGTAGCGGAATTATTGATTTTCGCTGGAGCTACACTCCCAAGTTTTGAGTTGGCCAATCTGGAAAAGAACGCCCTCCCAAACGGGTATGGAGGAATATTCGCAGCAATCCCGTTTGCTATTTGGTTTTTCTTAGCCATCGAAGGGGTCGCTAACGTGGCGGAAGAAACCAGAAACCCCCAGAAGAATATCTTGATTGGTTTTGGATCAGCTATCCTCACACTGGTGATTTTGTGTACGCTAACTTTCTTCTCGTCTGTAGGTGTCGGTGGTTGGGAAAATGTGGTGTTCGATGAGACAGGAGCTACTTCAGATAGCCCACTTCCGTTGGCGTTGAAGACGGTACTAGGGGATAGTGGCTGGATGTGGCATTTGTTGATTACGGTCGGAATATTTGGATTGGTGGCATCTTTTCATGGAATCATTCTTGCTGCCGGACGAACAACGATGGAATTCGGGAAGACTGGAGCCGCACCCAAGGTTTTGGGAAATATCCATTCGAAATTTCGGACTCCACATGCCGCACTCATCTTCAATCTAGTGATCGGAATTATAGCCCTGCTCACAGGAAAGACAGGCGAGATCATTACCATTGCTTGCTTTGGAGCATTGGGACTCTACATCATTTCTATGGTCTCCATATTGAAATTGCGAAAAACAGAGCCCGAATTAGAACGCCCCTTTCGAGTTCCTTTTTATCCAATCATGCCCATTGTAGCTTTGATTATTGCATCAGTAGCTATGATTGCCATGACGGTTTATAACCCCATTTTGGCTTTGATATTTTTAGTCATTGTTCTTGGGAGTTTTGTGTCGTTTCGAATAGTGAATAGTAAAACAGTATCAGCATGACCAACCAACAAATCATAAAACACCTCCAAGACATTGAAGCCACCAAAGTGAAGCTGGCCATTACCGATATTGATGGCATACTCCGGGGCAAAGTGATCAGTCTGGATAAATTCAAAGCGATTATTGATGGTTCGTTTGGGTTTTGTAATGTCGTTTTTGGGTGGGACTGTGCTGATGTGTCTTATGACAATGGGACCTTTTCGGGGTGGCATACGGGGTATCCCGACGAGCCTGCTTTTGTTGATGTCGACACGTTTCGGACCATTCCATGGGATGAGGACATTCCCTTCTTTCTGGCGGACTTCAGTGGAAAGAAAGTGAAAAATAATAGTCTGCACGTATGCCCTCGGACGCTCCTCAAAAAAGTAAAACAGGAGCTGGAAGAAGAGCTGGGCCTCACTGCTAATTTTTCGCAAGAATTCGAGTGGTTCAATTTTGCGGAAACGCCCGAAACGCTGAAAGAAAAGCAATTCCTTTCTCCAACGCCGATGACACCAGGGATGTTTGGTTACTCGGTGCTTAGGAGTTCACAGCGATCTGACTTTTTCAATGACCTGTTCGATTTACTTGGCGAATTTGACATTCCCGTTGAGGGTATTCACACCGAAACCGGACCGGGTGTGTACGAGGCGGCCATTGCGTATGGAGACATTCTCGAATCGGCGGATCGGGCGGTGTTGTTCAAAAGTAGCGTCAAAGAAATTGCGAACAAACATGGAATCATTGCCTCGTTCATGGCCAAGTGGAACGAAAATCTCCCGGGCTGCAGCGGACATGTGCATCAGAGTTTGTGGGACGGAGACAAGAACCTTTTTCACGACGATAAGGATAAAAATAAAATGAGCAGCGTGTTCAAAAGCTATCTCGCTGGGCAGCTTCATTGCTTGCCTCACATCTTACCCATGCTTGCCCCGAACATCAATAGTTTCAAGCGGTTGGTAGAAGGAGCTTGGGCACCCACCACGCTTACTTGGGGAATTGACAATAGGACGGTTGCACTTCGCGCGCTTCCTGGGGGAGCAAAGTCCTGCCGACTGGAAAACCGAGTGCCCGGCTCAGACACCAATCCGTATTTGGTGATGGCGGTTTGCCTAGCTAGTGGCATGTATGGCATCAAGAACAAAATGAAATTGAATCAACCGCCCGTAGAGGGGAATGGATACGAAGTAGATAAATTCGGTAAGCTACCCGCTAGCCTCTGGGATGCTACTCAACAAATGAAAGAATCAAAAATCGCAAAGAGTTTGTTCCGTGGGAAATTCGTTCAGCATTTTTGTGAGACCAGAGAATGGGAATGTCGAGCGCATGCGAAGGCGGTTTCTAACTGGGAGATTGAGAGGTATTTTGAGGTGATATAGCTATAGATGTTTAAAGAGTTCAGTGTTGTCACGAGTGATGCTGTGATAGAGTTCAATACCGTAAACACAAGAAATAATTATGAAGTACATTCTTGTTTTGGTTTTAGGAGGGTTAACATATTTATTTATTGACTATGTGGGAGCTGCTGTTAGATATCCGTTTTTGAAAGGAAAACATTCCATTCTGTTGTAAAGGAGAATGATTTTCAAAATAGAATTACTGGAGTTTCAGTGATAGTGATTGGGATAGCGATCGTAATTTTCATGCTAAATGGCTAGGAAGTATAACCCATTGCCTCGATTCTTGTCCTCATGAAACTACAGAAGAAAAATATAAGATCAATTCGTTGACACGAGTCTTATTAAAAACACAACAATCTTGAAATTAGGTCTCAATAAATCATTCTCTCAACGAACTGTTTTTTCTCGAAATGAATAAAAATACGGTAATTTTATGGGGCAACTAAAATAGGATTTGTAGCATGGACACGACAGTCAAGTATCAAATGATATCCAAAATCATCAACAGCGATGATGAGAATGTTTTAAACTCTGTTAAGTCTATTTTAAAAATAGACGATGAAGCTGATTTTTGGGATGAGTTGAGTGTTGAGAATAGGGCTGCTATTAATGAGGGGCTGGATCAGTTAAATAATGGGCAGGCTGTTTCCCATGAATCGGTTCAGGAAGAAATAAAAAAGCGTTTTAATTTTTAGAATTGGCACTAAAAATTCGTTATTCTCTTCGTGCAAGGCGTGAGGAAATAGAATTGCTAGAACATCTTGTAAAAGAATTTGGTCAAACAAAAGCAAGGGAGGTTTATTCCAAAATTGAAAGCGTGTTAGACCAATATCAAGAATGCCAGAGATGTTTCCTTCATCATCTAAAAAGAAATCATTTAGAAAATGTGTTCTTAGTAAGCAGACCAGTGTTTATTATCAGATCAAGAATGAATATATCGAGGTGGTGAGCTTTAGAACCAATAGAAAAGATCCAGACGGCTTTAAGGTTTAAATTAATCCATTGCCTCGATTCGTGTCCTCATGAAACTACAGAAGAAAAATATAGGATCAATTCGTTGATCCGAGTCCTATTATAAACATAAACGATTTTGAAATTAGGAGCTCAATAAATCATCATCTCAACGAACCGCCCGTTTGCAGAATAATTAATAGTTCGTTAATTTGTGAAAAAGAAAACAAGATGGATGCAGCAATCGTAAGACAGAAAATCCATGAGTATGTAGATCGTGCAGACGACCGTTTTTTGACGTTAGTTAACGGCATGATTGAGGCTGATGCGGATCAGGATTGGTGGGATGATTTACATCCTAATTTGCAAACAGCCATTGATCGAGCTCTTAGTCAATCTGAAAGAGGAGAAGGGAGGCCACATAAAGAGGTCATGGACGAATTGAGATCGAAATACCTTAAGTGAGTTTCTCAATAAAATGGCTACCTGAAGCCGAAATTACATTTGCTTTAGTGCTGGAATACCTTGAGCAAAAATGGACATCAAAAGAGGTTGAAATATTTATTGATCGAACGGATGAAGTGATTATTAACTAAGCGTTAATATACCGATATAATTGATTATTTTTTTGTATCTTTGTGCTATGGAAAAATCAGATTTCAGAAAGCTCTCAAGCCAAGAAAGGCTCAGTTATCGTAAACGGGCAATCAG
>Ga0316209_1002373_pt1 | contig 15356 bp, 16 predicted proteins | sample 6monopyrite_MG_FD_204945 | JGI IMG/M metagenome (GOLD analysis project Ga0316209, IMG submission 204945) | Microbial mat bacterial communities from mineral coupon in-situ incubated in ocean water Damariscotta River, Maine, United States -... | ecosystem: Environmental > Aquatic > Marine >...
AAGTTAAATGTTTGTGCTTCATAATACAAAGTTTAGCTTTTTCCCTTGGTTTGAAAAAATCAAGGGAATATTTTTTAAACTAAAACTTGCATTAGCATTTTAATCTAGGGGATCTAATTTTTTTTCCGTTTCGTCTTGCAACAATAATTACTTTGTCTATATTTGCATTCGCTTTTCAACAATGGAAAAGCTAAATTCTCCCTTAGCTCAGTTGGTTAGAGCATCTGACTGTTAATCAGAGGGTCCTTGGTTCGAGTCCAAGAGGGAGAGCTTGAAAACTCAGTAATCGTCTATGATTGCTGAGTTTTTTCTTTTTACACCATTTAGCTGATAAAGCTGAAATATATGGTGTTTTAGCCCTCTCAACTGCAAATTACCTGCAAATTTTTGACAGTGGAAGACTACAATTCATGTAGTTATGATACACCTTAAAACAACCTGCGATAACCGTAGGACTAAGAAGGACGGCACGCACCCAATTGTATTCCGTATCACATTAAACAGTAAATCGCGTGATTTAGCCAGTGGCTATTCATGTATTCTAGCTGATTGGGACAGCAAAAACAACAGCGTTAAGCCTAAAACTGACGAGCTTGAATTGATGGCGCAAAGAATCCATGATCAGAAGATTACTCTACTGGAAAAAATCCGTGATTTTGAGCTTAAAAAGCCGCATGTAACGAATGTTCAGGAGGTCAAAGAGTTCTTGTCTGGAACTAAGGAAAAGATTGTCACAGTGAAGCTCTTTTGGGAGCAAGAAACACAACGCATGATTAAGTCCAATAGACACGGAAACGCACGCAATTATAAGAGTGCCATGCTTGGTATTGAAAAGTATCAAACTCTGAAAGTTCCGTTTTCCACAATTGATTATGGTTGGCTCACTAAACTGGAAACGAAAATGATCCAAAACGGATTGAAAACAAACAGCGTTGCGGTTTACATGAGAACGCTTAGAAGCATATTTAATGGTGCAATCAATAGCAATCTCACAGACGCCAATAACTATCCATTTAAACGCTACAAGATCAAAACGGGTTCAGCTAAACCAAGAGTAATTTCAATTCCAGAACTGCATAAGTTTTTCATGTTCCAAGCTAATAAAGATCATTACCGATATAATGCATGGAATTACGGCAGGTTAATCTTCTTATTACGTGGTATCAACTTTGCTGATTTAGCATTGTTAACCTCAGACAACTTGAAGAATGGTAGGATTATTTACCATAGAAGAAAGACACATAAAATGTACTCAGTTGAGCTATTACCCGATGCAAAACAAATCTTGGATGAGTACCATTGCGAGAATCGTAAAACACTGCTTCCTATCCTAACTAATGAGGAATTTGAAGCGATATCTCAACTTCCATATCGTATTGAACAGCAAAGAAAGACAACAAACAAGTGGCTAAACAAAATAGGTAAACAACTAGAGCTTGATGAAGCACTAACTACGTATGTATTCAGATACTCACACGCCAATGCGTGCAAGAAGTTGGGATTTAGCAAGGATATGATTTCTGAATCTTTAGGTCATGGTTATGGATTGGCTGTTTCATCGGCTTATCTAGAGAACTATGACATTGAGTTAATTGATGAAATGAATAGGGCTGTTTGTGATGAAGTTACGAAGGGGAAGTGATTCCCCTTTTTTTACTTTTAGTATCTTTAAGATATATGGAAATAGAACTGCACGGATGGAAATACAGTATTAATTCAGATGCTGAGGATTTTGATTTTAAAATTGAAGCAAACAGTGAATTACCAAACACTGATAGCTTATATAAATACTATTCTATATCCAAATACTCTGTAGATTCATTCAAGAGGGATCTTTTTTACATTGCCGAGCCTCCAGACTTCAACGATGAATTTGACGGAGCACGCAGTAGACTTGATTTTAATAGAATTAGCATAGACACATGCTTGAAAATAATTAATAACCCTCATAGTGAAGACGAGTTAAGATCACAATGGCTTGTAAATCCAGAAGATGTTGTAGAGAGAGCTCGATATAACTACTACAAAGAGCTAATTACGCGCATCGGAGTTTTGTGCTTGACCCCAAATTCATTAAATGAATTAATGTGGGGATATTACTCGAATAATGAGGGTTTTTGTTTGGAGGTTGAAACGTCAAAACTGCCTTCAAACTTCAAAGGACCCTATCCTGTTAATTATGTTGAACTAAAATTAATACCATTTGTTCAACTTGGCAGTGCGTTTAGTACCATAACATTACTAACAACAAAAAAGAAAATTTGGAAACATGAAGAGGAATTCAGATATATAGTTGCACCGTCAAATAACATAGGGTTTAAAACCAAGAAGCCATACCATAAGAATGACAATGAAAAGTTTGCGGATAGATTAGAATCATGCGGTGATGCCCTTAAGTCAATTACTTTTGGATATAGGTTCATGAATGCGGAGCTTAAAAAGGATCTTGTAAAACTAGGTGATGATGGAAACTTTGTTGTAGTATTTGATACTAATGTTGATGGTACTAAATCATTGAAATGTGAAATCTTTGAAACAATAATTGAGAAGAGAATTCAATGTTTTAATATTATTCAGCAAATAGAATATGAGGAAGATGATCCTTTCAAGCTGAAAAAAGAGCAGTGGGTGATTGAGAAATTGGACGAAAACAAATTTAAGGTAATCGTAACCAAGGAGAATTTATTAATTCACTCTTAATCGATGAACCGTCTAATTTCAAATTTGTAAAAGTCGTTTAATGTTTTTAAATAATCATCAAACTTCGATGAGCTTCGCAAATTGTTGTAACGGTCAAAATGCAAGTTCTTTAATTGGTCACTTTCTTGAAGTCTGCTTACTAACCCAATATTCAACCCGAACTTTGAAAGTCTAATTTTTTCCTTATCCTTTGTTCCATAAACATAGAGATGATACTCATCATCCGTTATCAACTTATAGTCATGTAACATAACAATGAGTTTGTTAAGTTTGTAAGAAACGAAATCATCTTCCATTTTTAGTTTAACAATGGCTAGGTTTGCGAGCTTCCCTTCGTCTTTGTTTGTACTTAAGTCGACGTAAACTTTAAAGTTTTTCAATTTATAGTCCTCTGAATCATAGGGCACTTCTCCAAAAGACTTCCCCATGTATAGCATTGGGTCTTCAGAGGTAGATTTCTCTTTAAAATGCTGTATTTGAGAAATAATGTTTTCATTTAGAGCTTTTTTCTGGCTAATTAATATGTAATTCTCATAATATTTCCTAGCCTTTTTATTCTGAAGCCTTTTTATTTCAAAATCTGAAACATTCTCCGGGTTGAATAGGAAGAAATAGTCTATTTTATCCATCATACTCATATCAGCCCAATCTTCAACGCCACCTTCAAAAATATTATTACCCCTTTGAACAATCGTTTCCAATACATTATCAACATCACTATAATATGCGTTGATCCCGGACTCAATCAAATAAACCTTTAGTCTGTTCTTTGAATCAGTATGCTTCTCTGTAAGAAACAATTCTGATTTTTGCTTCTGCATTATTTTTTCTTTCTTTTCCTTCAACTTCTCCTTTGACGGAGCTTTTACTTTATCAATATCAAAAGAGTTCAGAATAGGGTTGTTTACTTCGTCTTTAAACACCCGAGAGCGCAGTAACTTGATTTTATTTATCATTTTACTTTTTTCACCACTGAATTTTACGGTATTCACAAAGTGAACTTTAGGCATAAGTTTGTGCAATTCATTCCCTGTTTGATTAAAAACATTGTTTAACCTATTTACTCTGCCTATGAGATTAATCAAACCTTTACCTTGAATGTTGTACGTGCTTAGAATAAACAGATTATCAATCGGAAGGTTCATTCCTTCTAAAATTACCTTATTAGCAACGATGTATTTGATTTCAGGAAGATACTTGAACTTACTCTCGAGGTATTCTTTAATTAGTTCGGGCATCTTACCATGTATGTAAAGTACACCCTTTTTTAAATATTCAACAGCATAAAAGTCCTTGTGTACTTCTTTAATAAGTAAGGATTTTAATTGTTCCAACTCTAAAGTTAATTCTATGTCAGGTAATGCATCGTAGAGTAAATTAGCAATGCCCTCTATAGCTCTCGGTGAATAAGCATAAACGAAGTTCTTTTTACCAGAATTATTAATGAAATACTCTCCTGTTTTTGACCTAACCTTAGTATCAAATTCCTGACCAATAAAGCGATTATATTTCATTACTTCTCCTGCTAAAGTGAGTTCAAAAAGTTCTGGTTCCTTTACGTTGAATTTAATTTGATACTTTGAGATTTCTTGTTTTTGACTTAATTTTAAATTATTGACATCATCTATTAGAGGTGACAAGTAAACTACTTCTTGGTTTGGATTTCTCGATGAATTTCTGGCTAACAAACGAGATAATAATATAGACCTGTCATCTGAGTCTAAAATATTATGAGCCTCATCAATAAATAATAGATCAAAACCAAAGTCATTTCTCCCCAACATTCTTAATGAACGTTCCTGAGTAAAAATGGCAATGAAACTATCTTCATTGTTATACATCTCGTCATGAATGATAATTTTCTTTTTGAGATTAGCATTCTTGATGTTTTTATAGGTCTGAGCCAGTAGCGATTTTGTGGGTACCACAATGACTACTTTGGCTTTCGGGGTGTCAATTTTGCGTATATAGTCTATTATGATAGAACTCTTACCAAAAGAGGTCGGTGCAATAAAACTCTTTTCCCTTGTATCATCTGCAAGCAATTTCTTAGCCTTTAATCTTTGTTCTAAGGTTTCAATATAGCTTTCACGATGTCTAAACTTGTTAAGATTGTATTGATCAACTGCGCACCCGAAGGAATTTGTATCAATCAGTTCCAATCTGATTATTTCTTGAGCTACGGGATAATATCCAAAGTTTAACACGAAATCATACAGTGGGATATAGTCATCCGTTAGAAGAGCATATTTCAGGACTAAATAATATGCAAAATCAGCGTACGAAGTATAACTGTTATTTTTTTCATAGTGCTTCAAAAACAAAAGGGACGTGGACAAAACGAAAACTTTTTCGTCTTCGTTTAGTGGCTGGTTCAAAGTTACTTTTTCAAGTATTGCTTTGAAGTCTTTATTTTTACCCAGATGAGTAAGCGCTATTTTCTCTTCTTTTAACATCTATTCGTCTTGTAAGTAACTCCAAAACAAGCCTTTAGATTTGTTGTTTATGCATATGATTAACAGCTTTGAATAGTTCACCTTTTTAAGCCATTTTGATATTTCAGTTTCTATATAGTTTTCATCAATTAAACTCCAATCCTTGTAGAAGAAAATTGTTGACGCGGGAATTACGTTGAACCCCTTAATATCATGATACTTGCCCTTTTGAAACTCTGAACTAAATTTTTTTAAGTTTTTAAGTAGATCCTCGGCAGAGTTAATATCTCTATGTCCAGCATGGTTATATGCATTCCTCCAAGGATTATTTTGTTTAACGGTGGGTTTGGAAGACTTGCCTCCAATTTTGTTTTTTAAGTCTGCGAAGGCTTCTTTTATTTTTGATGGGTGCTCTATTGATTTGGAAGTGCTCTTTCCCGATTTACTTTCCATTATCCACTGATCGGTAGAATTAGAATAGTAACCGTCAAAACCTTTTTTTATTGAGCCTTCCTCCATATTGAAAAACATGCATTCTTGCTTGAAACCAATATATTTTAAATATAGATGAATGAAGAATTCCGCGATTGATCCAAGTTCCAAAGTTTGATCCTTCTTTGAATCCATGTAATCAACTAAATAAGATTTGATTTCTTTTATTTCATCTCCAGAATTACCATTACATATTTCGACTAAATGAGCATCTAAATATAGCTTGAAATCACCTGAAATAGTTTCTAGGTGAAGAACGTGTAAATCAACGTTTTCATTGATTTTTTTGACAATATTATTGTAAACAGCCAAATTTCTTGCGATCAGTGATTGGTTCAACGTAAAGGTAACATATTGTAATAACTATCAATGAATGGAGGGTAAAGAAATCATCAAGGAGAAACTAGATTGGATTAATCTTAAGTTTTCTATTACTGAGAACCCAGAAATTCTAGTGGATTTATTTTCCATAGTTGATCATCAACAGTAATAATCTCACCAAGGATGAAGGAGCGTGGTTCTAAGGCGCTAAAGAAGCCATTTAAGGCTATTCTGTGAAGTATATGAACCTGATCCTCAACAGCTCCGTTTGGGTCGGTTAAAAGCAATTTTTCAATGTGGGTTTCATTATCTTGAATGAACAAACTTGTGGCATGAAAAAACTGGTTTTCATCTTGAATTTCAATAGCCTGTGCAATGCAATACCGATCAGAGTATGGAATAACCTCTAGTTTACCAAAAGAGCGCGCCAGTTGCTCACAAATCGTTGCATCAAAATCAGATTTTGTATTTATGATAAGTCGATACATTACGATTATCTTTTCAATACTATTTTCTGAAATTGTTCAATATTGAGACCAGCTTGTATAATAATACTATCGGCATATTGCAACTCAATTTCCTTAATCACACCATCAGCCTTTATTACACCATCCATACAGTACATTAAGTAATTACGCTGATAATCATTAAATCCACTAATTATTTCAATAATCATTTCTCTATTCTCAAGAATATTGGAAACTATTTTAGCTTCATCGAAATCCCAATACTCCAAAACATTAACAACCTTTGAGATGTATTCTAATTCATTCGGATGCACTTCATCATCACCAGCAGCAATTACATATAGAGAACATACTAATGCGTGTTTCTGTGCTTGTGAGAATCTTTCTGATGGAGGTTTTAAAGCTTCATTTGCTTTACTGATACCTTGATTCCTTTGTTCTTCATTTACCTCCTTTTTTGTAAACTCATGCATCCAGCCAAAATAGGCGCAAATTACAGCAACTACTAGAATCAAAGGATGAAAATCTCCATCCATAAGACTTCCTATAATTCCTAAGCCGAAGAATATGGCTGCCACTCTAAAAAACGTTTGCATTCAACTACAGTTTAATTGTTAGTGAATACAGTTCTCACAAGGATAATCTACTTTAATCTTTTCACCCTGTTCATTTTCTGAATAGAAGAAGCATTTATTTCCCTTTTTATAGAGTTGTGTGGCATTTGGCGCAAGTCCACATGACTTTTTACAAGCAGATGAAGCAAAGAATAAAGTAATCATAACTGCTAATGGAAGAATCTTTTTCATAAACTGAATTTTAAGCCATTCAGTTCCAAAATAGCGGTTAAAAAAGAAGCGCGGAACTGAAGCTCATCCGCTATTTGGCTCCGCCAGAAGCCACCCACGAGATTTATACAACAGCCCGCGCCTATGCACGGACGTAACTGTATTATCTTGTGGGTCTTTTTTTAAATCTGGCGGATTTAATAGCACAATAATAAAGCTTACGCCTTTTGTCTTAATATGTAAATACGAATGTAGGGAAAAGTAACGGAATGATCGCCAATACCCAATGAAGTTGAAAGTAAGAAACCCTCACGGATTTATTCACTGAAAAATAATCAAGTAACAAAAAAGGTGCAAGCCTCCCACCTACACCTTTTAAATCAAAAAACTAGTTTATCGCAATCTTACAGCGTAATATTTTGTAACCATTACCTTGTTTTCCTCCTTTGATTGGAACTGTACACCTATTAATGTCATACCATTCATTAAGAAGTGTCGCCTTGATTTTATCACATTCCAAACCAACTTCACGTAAGACCTTCTGTAAGTCTTCTATAATCCTGCTTGTTGTGTACTTTGCGTTTTGTTTATAATTCAACTTAGCTACAATCATTTTACTTCTAGCACCCATGTTTTTAGCAAGTCTTGTAGAAGTTAACACGTCCTTTTTGCGATATTTAAGTTTACGTATTTTATCACTTCCCAAGTACTTATAAGCATCCTTGAAATCGGGATAAATCTTTTCGTAATCTTCTACTGGTCTTACTCCATATAATGAGCTAGTTTGTTCCAGTACGCGAACATATTCTTTGAGTAATTCTGCAAAAGGTGGGCGCTTTGTTCGTTTAACTTTTTCAATCTCTAATTCTTCTGCACCACTATATTCTACCTCTTTGAATTCTATTGGCTGAGCTTGCACATTGACTACATCACCATTATTAATTCCTGCCGCGTCCGTACTAATATAGTACGTCTGATGATACACCTTGTACTTGTATAGCTCGTTTTTAACCGCCATTTCATTTACACTAAATCCATTTTTCTCACAGTAGTGTATGAGTACATCTTCACAAAGAGCACTTGAAATTATCTTACTAAAACTTTCAGTAATTTCTGGATCATTCACTATCTTTTCATAGCAACTTACATTTTTTCTGGTTTTAGCTAATTGCAGATTAATTTGCCTTTTAAACTCTTCGTAATCACCACTGTCATTGTAGATACTTGTGCTGTACATGAAGTAAACCTCATTCTTGTAACAACTATTCCTGACCCTGCCAATAATTTGAGGTAATGAGGTTTCTATAGCTACCTTAGTATGATCCCTTTTACCATCAGTAACAATGTAAGTTCTTCCAGTTGCGTCAAACACATCACAGCCCTCAAAAGCCGTTGAAGTGTAAAAATTGTATTTCGCCACGTTTTTCCCTGCAGGTACTATATCCAATCCAACAAGACCGATTGTTTTCTCATTCACACTATTTCTAGCGCAGGTAACTGAAATATCACTCTTATCCACTCCAATTAGCTCAATCAACATCTCAGTGATTTCTTTTATATGTTTCACCGAATTAATGAAAACATGAGCGTTACCATCAATATCATCTGTTTGATGTTTCTTTAACTGGTATGCGACATTCTTTAAAAGGTCTTTTTGCTTCATTGGAGTGTAGCTTACCTTAACTGGTGTAACATTTTCCCATTTCAATTGAATATGCCTTATTCCTAAAAGTTCTTGTAATTGAAACTCCTCTGGAATTGGGGTCGCCGTTGTAAATATGAAACTTCCAAAGTGTCTATAACTGTCTAAAATTGACCTCATTGCTTTAGGTCTGAATGCTGCATCATCAATTATTTTATGACATTCATCAACCATGATTTTCCATTCTGTAATAGACTCTCCTAAAGCCTCAACTACCTTTGGTAATGAATCATAGGTGACTAATATTTTATTACCTGAAAAGTGAGTAATATCTTCTACATTATGACCGCCAGCGTATACTGTTAAATACTCCTTAGCGTACTTTACACAATCTTCCTTCTTGTTTATAATTAATGCCTTATAAGGCATAGCAATAACATATTTACGATCTTCTATTATCGCACTTGTTGTGGCTCCGCAACCTGTTATCCCTTTGTTTAGAACAACATTATCTGGCAAGCCGTCTTGATAAAACTCACCAAGGTATTGTGTACCCTTGGGAACTATCACAACTGTAGAATTCTTTTTCTTTAATTCCATATAAATGATTAGTCATTCAATTTTTAGGCACTCCAAAAGTTTATATATAGAGTTATTGCCCATATTTTGAATGAAATACGAGTAAAATAAATACCCCGTCTCTCGGAGTACAATTAGTATAAATAAATCTTCTTGATTCTTGTGGTGATTCGCGCTTTAGCAGCACTCTACCTGTTTTTTTAGGTCTTCTTGATCTTAATTCACAACTTGGGAATTGTGCTTGCACAAAGTTACGGATTATAATATATATAACCAAGGTGTTTTGTTAAAAATTGAGCGCTATTTACGAATATGAATAGTAAAATTATTACTTCCAATATTCCCTTTCATTGCACAGGCTAATTGAATTTTAAGAATTTTTTTGAGATTTTTTTATATGAATTTAAGAGTGTGGAGTAACTAGAAGACCACCCCCACATGATTTTAGGATGGGGAAACTCCCCGCCTTCATTTAATTATTATAACTAAAACTTAATGTCATGGTAGTAATCTCAAACTATGCTATTCGCGAAAATGCGGATGGTGAAAAATTCATTGCTCTTCTATTATCAGGAGGAGTAGAAATGGCTAAAAGCCAGAAAACAGGGAAGTTTTATGCAACTTCAAAAAACGCTTCTGTGCCGTGTACTTTTGATGAAGAAGTAGCGAAGCAGATGATAGGAACAAAAATGCCTGGAGTAATCTCTAAGGTACCTTGTGAGCCATTCACTTATATGACTAAAAGTGGAGAAGAAGTTGAAATTGATTTCACTTATGAGTATCAACAAGAAGCGATTACAGTCGCGGATGATGTGCTATCCTAAATGGCTTCCATTAATGACATTCCAGAATTTGAAACAAACTGTCTTCTCATAGTAGCCGATAATGGTGAACTGAGAAGGCTTGCTTGTCCATTTATGGTGCGTAATATTCTGGAAGTTCCACTTTTAGATTGGGGGGTTATTTACCCAGTTCAGGCAGTCATGTTGTCAAAAGAAGGTAAAATGGTCTACTACATTCGTGGTAATGCCTATTTCTATTTCAATTTTGTAGTTATAATTGAAGAATAGATTGCATCTCTAAGGCAAATTTAGCCGCAACTACGAAACATCAAGGTTGTAACAAGTTTTGTTATCACAAAAACCTTGACTTATTCTTCGTTTATGCGCCTTTTGGTTGCCTATGAGTTGTAATCCAAGAAATGTATTTATCCAGTGATTGGGCTTTAACAAAAATGAATGTTGAAGGATCATTATTCATTGATAATCTACGTTTGAACTGGTCAGTTGTCAGCAGTCCATATTTAGCCGTTACATGATTCAGGAGCTTATTTATTTGAACAGGAAATATGGTATTCGTCATCAATTGACTACAAGTTTACCGCCAAACCATGGCTTCTCTTGTCACTAAACGTGTTTTGTCTTCAATCTTCCTCATCCGCAGATGAATACATCTTTTTCTACGAAAAATCTACATCTGCTTAATAATTTAGCTCGCCTGCTGATCTTCGGGGCAAGTGTTTCTGCGCTACGCTCCAAAACATATCCTTTTGCTTCGTGCTAACGCACTCCCACCAAAGGACCCCTTCAGAAACTCGCAGTGGCTTCGCATCTCAGTTTTCATTTTTAAACTCTTACTCAATGAATTATTTAATTCCATTTTCCATAGGTGTTTTACTGTTCATGATGATTTTCTACATAGATATTATCATGTTGTATTTACGCCCATTCATATTAGTCGGTACAATCATATTTGGTGTCATTTTCATCATTGCCTTGATTGTTCACCATTTCCAAAAACCATAAAACTTAATCTCATGAATAAAATATCAGAAATAAAAGTTTCATATTCCAACAAGGCATTGAAACAAGAAAAAGTTAATTGCAGTTCTGATTCTCATCGGCTATTAGCTGAAGTGTGGAATAAAGACACTATTGAATATCAAGAAGAGTTCAATATTCTACTGTTAAATAGAGCAAACAGAGTCTTAGGCGTCTATAATGTCTCAAAAGGTGGTGTTTCAGGCACTGTAGCTGATGCTAAAGTAATTTTTGGTGTCGCATTAAAGTGCAACTCCTCAGCAATCGTTTTAGCGCACAACCATCCTTCAGGCAGCCTTAGACCCAGTGACGCTGATATAAAGCTCACAAAGACGCTTGTAGAAGCTGGCAAATTGTTAGATATTCAAGTGCTTGATCACATCATCATTACAGCGAGCAACTATTTTAGTTTCGCTGATGAGGGTTTGATATAAATAATAATTTCTCATTCATCGGCTAATAAGAGCCAAATACTATTTATTAATCCGGTTTTCCATTGTCAATTTACCTGCAAATAATTTATAGAGTTCTCTGAATCCCTGCCCCACGCCGGGGCATCGATGGTTAGAGCATCTGACTGTTAATCAGAGGGTCCTTGGTTCGAGTCCAAGAGGGAGAGCAGATTACAAAGACTTTACAGAGATGTGAAGTCTTTTTTGTTACAAACACTCCTATAACTCTCTCCTTCTCTGCGCTAACGCTGGATCATCGAATGCTTAATCGCATTCTCTGGTTCGAGTCCAAGAGAAGAAATTCTGACTATGAATTGTATTGTTTTCCTTCCCCTCTAAAAATATTAGAATCTCCATATTGTATATTACAACGATGATATCCTATCTTTGAGAACATGAAAACAACTCTTTTTTTATTGTTCCTTCTTTCATTCCAATTGATTTTTGCTCAATTGGATTCTTTGTTATTGCCAACATCTCAAAACCAAACAAGAGAGTTGATTAAACACACTTACTATCAACTAGGATACGATGAAGCGAATGAACAAGCTGCTTGGGTGTTCTATTTACTAACGCCCGAAATAATTCAAGGAACTGCTAAAAGGAAAAACAGATTTAAAGCAGATAAATTAGTTGAAACCGGATCTGCCGAACTGATTGACTATAAAGGCAGCGGATATGACCGAGGTCATTTATGTCCTGCTGGAGCGATGAAAATAAACCAGCAAGCCATGGATGAAAGTTTTTATATGTCCAATATGTCGCCACAATTACCCGGTTTTAATCGTGGAAAATGGAAACAATTAGAATCTCAAGTTCGGAAATGGGTTTTAGAAGAAGATTCTCTCTATGTTGTTTCTGGTGGAGTTTTTTCTGATAGTTTAGGTTCTATTGGTCCTAATAAGGTTACTGTACCTTCCTATTTTTATAAAGTGATATATGATCCGACAGCCAAAGAAAAAATGATTGCATTTATATTGCCAAATAAAAAACTTGAAAAAGATCTGTCAGAATATATGGTCTCCGTGGATGAGGTCGAATTAAAAACGGGTCTCGATTTTTTCCCTGGACTTCCAGATCACTTAGAAACAAAGTTAGAAAGCACCGTTGTTAAGTGGTAAGTCTTAATTTTATACCTTTTTCTAACATTTGTCGTTTAATTAACATGATTTCGATTCCAAATATATTTCTTTCACTTGTTTTTCTTGCATTTTCGCAGTTGAGCTATGCTAGTTGCGTTTCTGGTAATTGCAGTAATGGAGTAGGCACATACATAAATGCAGATGGCGAAAAATATGTCGGCGATTGGAAAAATGCTTTGCCACATGGAAATGGTCATATTTATTATAAAAACAAGAATCATTATTCTGGTTCATTTGTAAATGGTCGTATAGAAGGAAAGGGAGTGTTTTATTATTCCAACGGTGATAAGCACAAGGGATCGTTCAACAATTTTACAAAGCACGGTTATGGAGAATATTATCATGCCACTGGTGAAATTTATAAGGGTAATTACCGCTACGGAGTTAAAGATGGATATGGAATGTTCATTTTTATTAATAAGGACACATACTCTGGTAATTGGAAAGATGGTTTAAGGCATGGGCATGGGAACGTTATGTACGCAAATGGAAATCGATTTTCTGGTCAGTTTGTAAGGGGAAAAAAGGAAGGGAGTGGAGAGTTTTTCTGGAAAAAAGGTGGGAAATATGTTGGTTTATTTAAAAATGGAGAATTTTATGGACACGCCATAAGAACCTATTCTAATGGAAATAAATTTATTGGCCAATATAAAAATGGTTTACGGAATGGTGCCGGTGAATTTTTCTACCCTAATGGAAACTATTTTAAGGGGTTTTACAAGAATGATAAACGAAACGGAGATGGTGTCTTTAAATGGGCAAATGGCGGAAAGTATATGGGAGAATTTTTAGACAATAAGTCTCACGGAAAAGGAACTCGAACTTACGTCAATGGAGATAAATACATGGGAGAATTTAAAAACAACATGCGAAACGGACAAGGAACATTGATTCAAAAAAATGGAAGTTCTTATGTTGGAGGATGGAAAAATAACAAAAAGCACGGCAATGGAATTTGCACATTACGTGATTCGGGGAAAATAAAGTGCGTTTGGAAAGATGATATTCTAATAGAGTATAAAACTATGTAAATCTGTTGTTTAGCTTTTTACTCCTTTTTTTGGCACACTATTTGAATACACTAAGTCAAACAACTTAAAAATTCAAGCTATGAAAAACACGAATCAAAAAACAACAGCAGTGCAATTGATGTTATCTGCCACTTTAGAAGAATACTTAATGTACATCCGAAACTTATCTCTTAAAGTAAGTTAGGATGAATGAAAAAACACATTATTTCAACTAAAAGGTTTCAAATCATATGATTGAAACCTTTTTTTGTGAGAAAATACATTATATTTGTTTTTTAAAATTAAAAAACAGTAAAATAAAATCTATGAAGATTAAATTGTTAGTAGCTTTCTTCGCGTCTTTTAGCCTGTTAGGACAAACAAATTTAGAGAACGCGCTGTCCAAAATGCAATTAGAGATTGCAACTTCTGAATCTGCAATTGCAGAAATTGAAGTACGCATTGAAAAAGACAATCATAAGGAAATCGAATCTCAAATTCACATACTCAAAGCTTCTTTAAGTATAATTGGTGATCTAACACCATATATAAAAGAAAATAAAACCGGAATGTTAAAAAAACTTGAGGCAAGCAACGCGTCCACCTCTACCCTTGAAGGAATGGTCCATAATAGTCGCTTTTTAGACAAAGACAAATCATTAGACCGTGCTTTTGAAACATTAAAAAGAGATATTACATCTCTCAAAAACTACATTCAATTCTTAGAAGATGATAATAATGAGCAAAAAGAAATTGAAAAAAAGAAGACGGAAACAAGCACAAATTCAAATAGCCATGAGAGTACACCAGCCGAAAAATCACGCACAGCAGTAACAACTCTTCGTTTGGGCTCTTCTAAAATTCAAAATGAAATACACACAATTGAAGTAGCGATGAAAAAAGGTAACTATCATCGCATACATGAGGCTGCAGAACAAGTTATATCTTATTGTAATGAAATGATTCAAATCTGCAATACTCTTGAATACTCAAAAAAAAACATAATGAAGGCTGCTATTGAGCCGTTAATTGAAAGTTCTACATCCTTAAATAGGAATGCCAAAATTGGGAAAACAAAACATCATGAGGTTCACCATGAACTTGATAAAGTGAAAAAAGATTCTGCAAAACTAGAATCTTCTGTAGAGGGACTATAGCAACCCAACCCTTTACTAAAGGCTTCAATCTTATGATTCGAAGTCTTTTTTTATGTTGAATATTTTACCTTTACCCCCATGATAACAATTTCTCCCGCACAAATTAGCCTTTCAGAGAAAGAATTTAACCAGGTTTATTCTATTCTGATAAAAGCTTATGCTATCACTGAACTCCAAATTTGGGGAGAAAACTATACTCGAATTAGCAAAACAGAATACCGAGAATTAATAGCCAAAAATGAAATTATTTTTGCCAGAATAGACAATCAAATTGTAGGTTGCATACATTACTTTAAAAAAGACGATTCTATTTATTCTTTCGGGCTTCTTGCAGCTGATTTTAACAAAAGAGGA
>Ga0316209_1002374_pt1 | contig 15350 bp, 13 predicted proteins | sample 6monopyrite_MG_FD_204945 | JGI IMG/M metagenome (GOLD analysis project Ga0316209, IMG submission 204945) | Microbial mat bacterial communities from mineral coupon in-situ incubated in ocean water Damariscotta River, Maine, United States -... | ecosystem: Environmental > Aquatic > Marine >...
GTAGAACGCCAATGCAAACTTTACTTGATAATAAACAAATCTGGATGGAGAAATTTGTAGACCAAATTTAGCCGGACAGTCGCCACTTCAATTTCGGTAACTGTCAGATCATGTTTGAACCATTACAGATAAACCACGTTTGCGCAAACGCTTCAAATTTTGCGGCAAAGTATATTCTGGTCCATAAATAATCCTTAAATATTCCGCTCCACGGCATTTAATTCCAGGTTGAACAAGCCCTTTCGATCCAAATTCAGTAAAGCCTATGGGCTTCATCACCATACCTTCACCGCCTATAAGCGCCTTCAATTTTCAGGAGTAAACATCTTTACCCTTTCCGAAGGAGAAGTCTCAAACCTGCATATAGGACTTAAAGGCACCATGAATGCCATGTTCCTCAAAGATCTTGCCGATAAAACCCGGCGCGGCCTTAGAGGACGTATTGAGCAAGGAAGATCCGGCGGCGGCATTACCTATGGCTATGACGCTGTCAAAAAGTTTGATGCGAATGGAGAACCAGATTGCGGAGAGCGCAAGATAAACGATGAACAAGCTAGAATTGTTAAGCGTATCTTCAGGGAATATGCCACAGGAAAATCTCCTATTGCCATCGCCAAGGATCTAAACAAAGAGGGTGTTAAAGGGCCAGCAGGGAGAGGCTGGAACCATAGTACAATCAACGGAAACCGTCAGCGTGGAACGGGAATACCCAATAATGAGCTTTATATTGGCCGGATGGTATGGAACCGGCTGCGCTATATAAAGAATCCAGATACTGGCAAACGCGTTTCCCGCCTTAACCCAGAAGACCAATGGGTAATTAAGGAAATTCCAGAATTACGGATGATCGAGGCCGAGCTTTGGGATCATGTTAAAGAACGCCAAGCACGCCTAAGTAAAAAAATGAATTACCAATCCAAGCAAAGACCCAAATTGTTATTCTCAGGTCTTATCAAATGCAGTTGCTGTGGCGGAGGTTTTACAAAAATATCTAAAACCCATTACGGATGCCATAACGCACGAAAAAAAGATATGTGTGATAACTTTGAAACTATTCGCCAAGACAAACTAGAGCAGACCATATTAGGTGTATTACAGACCAATCTAATGGATCCAGAAATATGTGAGGTATTCTGCAAAGAATATGCAGAATATATGAACCAGCTACGGATGGAGCATAACGCGCAAAGGCGTAGCTATGAAAAGGAGCTGGCCAAGCGCATTAAAGATGATGATCGCATGGTACAAATGGTCATCGATGGAATTGCATCCACCGCTTCAATGAAAGATCGCATCAATGAGAATGCTTATCGTATAGAAGAACTAAAGGAAATCCTGAAGGAAGAAGAAGAGGCACCAGTTCTCTTGCATCCCAATATGGCCCTCTATTATCAAAAGGAAGTAAAAGCACTTATTAAGTCCCTAAACAATGAAGAACATCGTCACGAAGCAGCAGATTTAATTCGAGGCTTGATAGATAAAATAATCCTCACCCCTAAAGAAGATGATTCGGGACTATACGTTGACCTTAAAGGAGATCTTGCTGGCATACTTAACATGGCTACCGGCAATAAATCTCCAGCAGAAAAGCGTCAAGTCATTGAACAAATGGAATCCATCTCAAAAGAGCTAAAAATCACAGAGGATAGCTCATGTAATACATTGAATAATAATGGGAAAGTCCATGTGCAGGACAAATTGGTTGCGGGGGTAGGATTTGAACCTACGACCTTCAGGTTATGAGCCTGCTATAGCTATATATCAAGATGTTGATATAATTGAATAATTAGAGATTAAAAATGTGCATGTGCAAGATAGTGTGTAAGTTTTAGAGGCTATTTTAGAGTATATTTAGCCCGTTTTTACGCTTAAAAAAATCAAAAATTATCTCTGTATATCTCTAAATCCTATCATTGGTGATAGGCTTAACCGCCACATGCTTTAAAAGGCACCTAATTAAGTGTTAATTGCTCTTTAAGGCATAAGTGTTGACTTTGCAATAAAATTAAGCAAGAATAAATACACTTTAAGGAGCAGAAACCTCCGCAAAGATTAAATTTACGCTCAATAATAAACAAAGCTTAAAACATGGCAAAGAAAAACACACTTTTTACGGCTCCTCCTTATGTTGTGGAGCAAACATTAAAACAGCTCGGCGCAAATTTGCGTACTGCGCGACTGCGCCGAAATTTAACGATTAAAGATGTAGCAGAGAAAATAGGCACAGGAGTACGTGCCGTTTCCGATGCAGAAAAAGGCAAGCCTTCAACAGGCATTGCTATTTATATGGCATTGCTGTGGGCATTTGACCTTATAGGCCAGATGGAAAATGTGGCTGATCCTGCGAAAGATACAGAAGGCCAAAGGCTCGATTTATCGCGTGAGAGATCTCGTGCTGGGCAAAGCAGGGAGATAGATAATGACTTCTAATCTCACGCCATCAGAATGCTATGTCTATATTACTTTGCCCGGATGCACAGAGCCCGTAACGGCGGGGCGTTTTACATTAACGGAAAACAGGCAGGGCATACCTACAGGACGCTTTGTGTATGGGAAAAGCTACCTTGCCCGCCCGGATGCCCTGCCTCTTGATCCGATAGAGCTTAAACTTGCGCCACAGCTTTATGAAACAATAGCGCTGAACGGTGTTTTTGGCGCACTGCGTGATGCAGGGCCGGATTATTGGGGACGCCGCGTGATCGAACGCCATGCAGGAAAACCTCAGCTTAGCGAACTGGATTACCTTTTATATTCACCAGATGACCGCGCGGGAGCGCTAGGATTTGGCCTGAATAAAGAGCCGCCAGCCCCTAAGCGTAGATTTAACCAGACACTTGACCTTGCAAAATTGCAAGATGTTGCAGATGCCATTGTAAAAGATGAAGGACTTCCCGCTGATGCACCAAACGATCAGGTTGAAGATCTTATGCTGATTGGCACATCTATGGGAGGAGCAAGGCCAAAGGCCGTTGTTGAGGATGAATATGGCCTTTGGATTGCTAAATTCAATCGCCCGGATGATAAATGGAATAATGCTCGCGTTGAGCATGCCATGCTTATTCTTGCTCGTGCATGTGGTTTAAACACAGCCGAAAGCAAGGTTACGGATATTGCTGGCCGCGATGTACTTTTGGTCAAGCGCTTTGACCGTGAGAAAACATCAGATGGCTATTTACGCGCACGAATGATTAGTGCCCTGACTTTACTGCGCACCGAAGATACGCATCGTTCCCGTGATAAATGGTCATATGTGTTATTGGCTGAAGAGCTGCGCCGTGTTTGCGACAATCCACAAAATAATGCAGCGGAGTTATTCCGGCGTATGTGCTTTAACGCCCTAATTTCAAACATGGATGACCATCCTCGAAACCATGCCCTTATCGCCAAAGAAAAAGACTGGAATCTTTCGCCTGCCTACGATTTAACACCTGCTGTTCCCATTAGTCTGGAGCGCCGCGACCTTGCCATGTCTTGTGGTGATGAGGGACGTTACGCCAATGCAAGCAATCTGCTTTCTCAAAGCACCCGTTTTTTGCTTGAAGAACAAGAGGCTGTAAAAGTTATCATTGAAATGGAAAAATATATTAGTACATCATGGTATTCCACAGCCCGCAGCGCCGGGGTTTCAGAGCGTGATTGCGAACAGATTTCCGGCGCATTTGTTTATCCCGGATTTAAGCCAAAAACAGATGAGGTTATATCGTGAAAATCATCACCTATAGCGATTTGCATCTTGAGTTTGGATCAGGCTGGACATTGCCAAGCGATATTGATGGTGATGTCATGATACTCAGCGGCGACATCATCAGCTTTAAAGATTATGAGCCTCTTGCTGGGTTTTTAGAAAACTGGAAAAAGCCTGTTCTTTATGTTGCTGGCAATCATGAATATTATACGCAATGTCCTATGGATGAAAATGAAGAGGATTTTAAATACTGGCTGGAAGAAAACCACCCGCATGTAACGTTCCTGCTCGATGAAGAAATCAGCATAGATGGCGTGCATTTTTTCGGTGGCACAATGTGGACTGACTTCAGCAATGGGAACTCACTTGCCATGCAAGAAGCAGAGCAGAGCATGAATGACTTCAGGCTCATAAGAAATATTGATGGGTCACGCTTTACGCCGCAAGACACAGTTACACTTCATAATGATTTTGTTAAAAAGCTGGTAAGCTGGTTTGAAAAAGATTTATCGGGTTCTCGCGTTGTCATTAGCCATCATGTGCCAACAATCAATCCAAATACGCAGTATAAAAATAGCCCGCTAATGCCCGCTTTTAATTCTCTTGATATGATAGAAATCATTGAAAAATACCAGCCTACGCTTTGGGTTTATGGTCACACGCATGAATGTGATGACCAAACCATAGGCAAAACGCGCATAATTTCAAACCAGTTGGGCTACCCCAATCAAATGGGGGGCTTCGAATGCAAAGAATTTGATCCTCGCGGAAAACTCGTTGACGTTTAAAGAAAGATTTCACCATGACCAAAATAAAACTCAAAACATACACTATCATCGAAAGAGCTATTGAAGAAGGCATCGCGTACGGAATAAAACATGCATATAAGCATCACGATGAACCAAGGCAAGATCACTTGGCAACTGAAATAGAACGCGCCGTTATGGAGGCTTTGGATGAAGTTGTTGACTTTGAAGCAAGCTAAGTTTTTTGAAAACCTTTCACCACATTACGAGCAGCGGTAAATATACCGCCGCCCAGAAAGGGTAATTTCACTGTAATCCATACCAAGGTCACGAGCGATTGCATCATAATCGAGGTAAAAGCGGATATTTTCAGGGATTTCACCGAATAACCCTTCTTCAATGAATTGCTCTGCAAGATCACGCAGGCTATCCAGCTCGTATAGATCAATGTCAAAATCATCTGGATCATCACTTTCAGGATTGAAACTATAACCTGCTTCGCCTACGGAGATAATCACTTTGATTTTCTGGTCTTCTCCCCACTCTTCGCAGGCTGTTAGGAAGTGGTTTAAATTCCTCTGATGCACACTCAGTGCTTTGAAGAGGTCACAGTCAAGATCATCTCCATCTATGAACTGTATTTCATATTCTTCAACCTCATCACCGTAATCATTCTTATGATTAGTGGATTTCTGCTGATAATCCTCAAGGCTTCGAAAGTAAAATCCTGTAGCAGAAATGTCGTAAGGTTGTGCATGTAGCAGTATTTCAGATGTTTGTGCCTCAATTTGGCTGGTTTGAATGTGGTTTAAGTTTTCCATGATATTCTCCGTTTCTTATGCGTTGTTATCGAACGCCGAAACAAAGGACGGGGGTTTGAGGCTCTTGTGCATGGTCAACACGGAACCTTGGAGCGGGCAGCGCCATTGCACTAGAGTCGCCCTCGGCCATAAAGGCAGTCTATAACGGTAATAACGCCAAAGAACGGCAAGAATTCAGAGGAAAAGGCACACTCAATCGTATGCCAGCTTTGCAGAAGCACACATGAAATCAGTTGTTTTGCCTAACTTAATATTTTTGCTGCAAAAAGATAAACTTACGGCTTGCGGTTTTCGCAGTATTGCTTTATTTTCTCATAAGTTCATTGCAGCATATTGAGGATAGAAATGCCGAATCCAAAAACAGAGATGATGACGATCCGTGAACTCGGTAAATACTTGAACATGCCAGAAAAAACACTTTATCGCATTGCTGCTGAAGGAAAAGTCCCCGGATTCAAAGTCGGAGCCTCTTGGCGTTTTCGTAAAAGTGAGATTGATAAGTGGATTGAAAAACAGGAGAAGGACAAACGATGATTCCAAGTTACCAAACACTTATGTTGCCTGTTTTAAAATCCTGTGAAAATGGAGAAGTTTCAACGCCTGATATTATTGATAACCTTGTCGATGAATTTACTCTAACAGAGGAAGAAAAAGAACAACTGCTCCCAAGTGGGAAGCAAACAAAATTTTCAAATCGTACTCATTGGGCAAAAGGCTATCTTAAACAAGCTGGTCTGCTTAAGTATACTACACGTGGACATTTTATCATTACGGATGAAGGAAAGAAGGTTCTGGCAAACAATCCTGAACGGATTGATAATAAATTCCTTGAGCAATTTGAAGCCTTTCAGGAATTCCGTAATCGTAAGGGCACGCAATCAGGAAATGGATCAACACAAAAAGAAGCAGAAATTTCTACTGAAAACGCAACCCCGGATGAACTTTTGCGCTCTTCACATAAGACCATAAATGATTCTTTAGCAGCTGATCTTTTAGGGCGTGTTCGTGAAGCTACTCCTTTGTTTTTTGAGCAATTGATTGTGGAGCTTCTTTTAGCCATGGGATACGGAGGCACATCCGAAAATGCTGGTGAGGCCATTGGCAAAAGCGGTGATGATGGCGTGGACGGTGTTATTGACCAAGACCCACTCGGCGTAGATCAAATTTATGTTCAGGCCAAACGCTATGCGGAAGGCAATAATATTGGCGCAGGGGCAATTAGAGATTTCTTTGGCGCACTTAATCTTAAAAAAGCCCAGAAAGGCATTTTCTTCACTACCTCAGCATTTAGTCAGCCATCAATAGATACCGCTAGAGATTTAGGCATGAGGATTGTCCTTATTGACGGCACTCGTCTGGCAAAGCTAATGATCCGCTACAACATCGGCTGCCGGGATGAAGATATTTTGCACTTGAAAAAGGTAGATGAAGAATTTTTTGAGTGGGAAGGTTAGAAGAAAAATCATGACCGCTGACATAAACCAAAACCCTGAACAAAAAGCTCGCGACAACATTGATGCGATGTTGGTTGAGGCTGGCTGGGTTGTGCAGGATAATAAGAAAATAGATTTTAATGCTGGGTTAGGCGTAGCCGTGCGCGAATATCAAACCGATGTTGGCCCCGCTGATTACGCCCTGTTTATTGATAAACAAGCTGTTGGCGTAATTGAGGCCAAGCGTGCAAAAGAAGCGCAGAATATTACAACCGTAGAAATGCAGTCCGGTGACTATGCCAAGGCAAAGCTGAAGTGGGTCAAAAATAGTGAGCCATTGCCTTTCGTTTATGAAAGCACAGGCATTATCACGCGCTTCACAAACGGGCGTGACCCTAAGCCGCGTTCACGGGAAATCTTCACCTTCCACAGACCTGAAACACTGGCTGAATGGCTTTCCAAGGAAAAATCCCTGCGTGGGCGTTTACAGGATATGCCACCTCTTGACCATGAGGGCTTGCGTAAATGCCAGATTATAGCCATTGAAAACCTTGAGCAATCATTCAAAAAAGATAAGCCCCGCGCCCTTATTCAAATGGCCACTGGCTCCGGCAAGACCTTCACCGCCATTACGTCCGTTTACCGCCTTCTTAAACATGCCGATGCCAAGCGCGTTTTGTTTCTGGTGGATACTAAGAACCTTGGGGAACAGGCCGAGCAAGAATTTATGAAATTCGTGCCCAATGACGACAACCGCAAATTCACCGAGCTTTACAACGCACGGCGGCTTTCATCCCCTTACGTCCCCAAAGACGTGCAAGTCTGTATCAGCACAATCCAGCGCATGTACTCCATCCTCAAAGACGAGGAGCTTGACGAAGCGTTGGAAGAGCTAAACCCTGCTGAGCAGATGACGCGCCCGAAAGAGCCTGTGCCTGTTGGCTATAACGAAAAAGTCCCGCCGGAGTTTTTTGACTTTATCATCATTGATGAATGTCACCGCTCTATCTACAACACATGGCGGCAAGTGCTGGAGTATTTTGATGGCTATCTGATCGGTCTGACCGCCACGCCGGATAACCGCACCTACGGATTTTTTGAAAAGAACGTGGTAAGTGAATACGACCACGAAAAAGCCGTGGCAGACGGCGTAAATGTCGGTAATGAAATCTATATCATTGAGACAGAGCGCACCACGGGCGGCGGCACAATCAAAACAAACCAGCAAATAGAGCGCCGGGAAAAGCTCACCCGCAAGAAACGCTGGGAGCGGCAGGACGAAGAGGAAGCCTATTCCTCCAAACAGCTTGACCGTGATATTGTGAACCCCGACCAAATCCGCACCGTTATCCGCACATTCAGGGATAAGCTGCCCGATATTTTCCCCGGTCGCAAAGAGGTTCCCAAAACGCTAATTTTCGCCAAAACGGACAGCCACGCCGATGACATTATCCAGACGGTGCGCAAGGAGTTCGGCGAAGGCAACGAGTTTTGCAAAAAAATCACCTATAAAGCCAAGGAAAACCCCAAATCCGTTCTAGCGCAATTCCGTAATGATTATAATCCGCGCATAGCAGTGACAGTGGATATGATCGCCACGGGCACGGATGTCAAACCGTTAGAATGTTTGCTGTTCATGCGCGATGTCAAAAGCCGCAATTACTTTGAGCAAATGAAGGGACGCGGCACAAGAACGCTGGATTATGACGATCTAAAAAAAGTCACGCCCTCCGCCGCCACCGCCAAAACACACTATGTGATTGTCGATGCCATTGGCGTGACAAAATCCCTAAAAACGGCCAGCCAGCCGCTGATTACAAAACCATCCGTGCCATTAAAAGACCTTGCTATGGGCGTGATGATGGGCGCAAGCGATGAAGATACGGTCAGCTCGCTCGCCGGGCGGCTCTCCCGCCTGAATAAACAGCTTGAGCCACAAGACCTTGCGCGGATCAAAGAAAAAACAGGCGGCATGGAACTGACCGATATTGTCGGCGGGCTGCTCGCGGCGATTGACCCGGACAAGGTCGAAACCAAAGCCAGAGAGATTGAACAAATCCCTGCCACGCAAGAACCGAAAGAAGAAACGAAGAGCCAGGCACAAGGCGAACTGGTGAGCGATGCCGCCAATGTCTTCACCGGAGAGCTGATTGACCTGCTGGATAATATCCGCCGGGACAAGGAACAAACCATAGATCATGAGAGCCTTGATAATGTCACCCGCGCGGAATGGGACGGCGATGCGCAGGAAAATGCTTTGAGCCTTGTGCAGGATTTTGAAAGCTATTTGCAGGAAAACCGCGATGAGATCGAGGCACTGACCATCTTTTTCCAAACGCCCCACCGGCGGCAAAACGTGACCTACGCCATGATAAAGCAGCTTCTGGATGTTTTAAAGCAGGACAAGCCCAAACTCGCGCCGGTGCGGGTCTGGCGCGCCTATGCCTATCTTGATGAGGTGAAGAGCAAAAACCCGGTGAGTGAGCTAACCGCGCTTATCGCCCTGATCCGCCGGGCATGCGGCATAGATAAAACCATTGCCCGCCACAGCGATATTGTGCGCAAGAATTTTCAGGACTGGATCATGAAACACCACAGCGGCGGCGGCGCGAAATTTAACAAGGAGCAAATGGAATGGCTGCACATGATCCGCGACCATGTCATGAACTCCTTCCATATCGAACGCGACGATCTGGAAGCCAGCCCCTTCGACGCCCATGGCGGCATGGGCAAAATGTACCAGATCTTCGGCGATGATATGGACAGCCTTCTGGACGAACTGAATGAGGTGCTGGCGGCATGAGTAAAGAAAAATTGCCAGATAGTTGGGATAAAACTGAAATTGAACAGATACTGAAGCCGTTGGACAATGGCAAAGTTATTCAACAAGGTTGGAGCCCTCAATGTGAGCGCATACCTTCCCCTAAAGATAATGAATGGGGAGTTCTAAAAACTACAGCAATTCAAGACGGATATTTTTTACCTGAAGAGAATAAAAAATTACCAGATAGCCTAGAACCTCGTCCTAACATTGAGGTAAAGCCTGAAGATATATTGATGACTTGTGCCGGGCCTAGAAACAGATGTGGGGTAACCTGTTTTGTAAAAGAAACGCGCCCTAGACTAATGATGTCAGGAAAAATGTATCGCTTTCGTGCCGATTCTAAAAAAATTGATTCAAAATACTTGGAAGCTTTCCTTTTATCTCAGGAAGCCAGATTTGAAATTGATCGAATGAAAACAGGTATAAACGATAGCGGACTAAATTTAACCCACTCAAGATTCCTTAAACTTCAAATCCCTTTAGCACCGCTTAACGAACAAAAACGGATTATGGCCAAGATTGAGGAGTTGCTCTCAGAACTAGACAATGGGTTAAAGTGTCTAGAAAAGACCGATTCTTTGTTAAGGGTATTATACCAATCTACGCTTGATGCTGCTTTTAAAGAAATTACGGATTATAAGCCCTTACCAGACTTACTTTCAGAAAAGTTATCTAATGGCTATTCGGGAAAGCCTGTAAAATATAAGACTGAGCATAAGGTTCTTAGCCTTTCATCTACCACATCAGGAATTTTTGATGGTAGCCACTACAAATTCCTTGATGAAGAAGGTTTAGAAAACCGAAATATTTGGTGCCAGCCAAATGACATCTTCGTGCAAAGAGGGAATACAATTGAATATGTCGGTGTCCCCGCTATTTACACAGGAAAGCCAAAGGAATTCATTTTTCCAGACTTAATGATAAGGTTGCGTGCAAATGAAAACATTATTCTAACGAAGTTTTTATATTATGCATTATCTAGCCCAAGTATTCGAAATTACATGAGGAAGAAAGCTAAGGGTTCCGCAGGAACAATGCCTAAAATTAATCAAGCTATACTTTCATCCATAAACATTCCTTTTTGTTCATTAGATGAACAGCTCAAGATAGTCCATGATATTGAAGAGAAATTATCAAATATTCTATCTTTGAAAGAAACAGTTCAAGAGCACCTTAAAAAATCAGAAGCCCTGCGCCAATCCATTCTGAAAAAAGCCTTCTCCGGCAAGCTCGTCGCGCAAGACCCCGCCGATGAACCCGCCTCCGTCCTGCTGGAACGCATTAAGGCTGAGAAACAAAAACCCGCCAAAACCAAAAAGAAAAAGAGGGCGGCATGACTGATTATGAATTCTGGAGCTTGATAATAAGTGCACTTGCCGCAATCGGTACACTCGCTGCTGTTGGAGTTTCTCTTTGGTTAGCTTCTGGACGGTTTAAAAAATATTCAATAAAAGACATTCGTGTTTCAGCTAAGGTGAAGTCTGAAGCTCCAGATACACCTTATGAAAGTATTATGTATGTGAACATTGAAAATCATCAAAATGTTCAGATGGAAATATTTTCTTTAAATTTGGTTTTTCACAAAACTGAAGATAAAAGTAGTTCTGGTACTAGCTGGACATGCAACAATGAATTCATTCCGCCTCTTAGCCAATACGAACTCCCCGTGAAACTAGATCAAGGCTGGGCGAATGGTTCACTTCAGAAAGCCGATGAAATAAAGCTTAGTATAAAGACTAGCTTCGGAGACAAAACAACAGACTTTCCTAAAAAATACAAAGGTGCACTTTTCTTGTCTCTTGAAGTGCCAGCAAAGCCAGAGCGAAAATTGGAGAAAAGCGAATGAACACAGCATCAATTATATCTAAAGTCTGGAGTTTTTGTACCACGTTGCGTGATGACGGCGTGGGGTATGGGGATTATCTGGAGCAGCTCACTTATCTGATCTTCCTGAAAATGGCGGATGAATATGCGCGTCCGCCTTATAACCGCGATGTAGGCATTCCCGCCGAATATAACTGGCAGAGCCTCAAATCCAAAAAAGGCGCGGAGCTGGAGGTTCATTACGTGAATTTGCTGCGGGAGCTGGCAACAAAAAAAGGCATGCTCGGCCAGATATTCACCAAATCACAGAACAAAATTCAAGATCCGGCCAAGCTGTTCCGCCTGATCGACATGATTGACGGCACGGAATGGGTCACGATGGGCGCGGATACCAAGGGCGATATTTACGAAGGGCTTTTAGAGAAAAACGCCGAAGATACCAAATCCGGTGCAGGGCAATATTTTACGCCGCGTGCGTTGATCCGCGCTATGGTGGAGTGCGTCCGCCCGCAACCCGGCAAGACAATTGCTGACCCTGCTTGCGGTACGGGCGGTTTTTTTCTGTCCGCGTATGATTTTATTACCAACCCGGACAATCATGCCCTTGATAAAAACCAGAAGGCTTTCCTAAAGCATGAAACCTTTGCAGGGAATGAGATTGTCGCCAATACGCGCCGCCTGTGCCTTATGAATATGTTCTTGCACAATATCGGAGAAATTGACGGGGAGAGCATGATTTCTCCTAATGATGCGCTGGTGGCCGATGGCGGGCAACGTTTTGATTATGTTCTGGCCAACCCGCCTTTCGGCAAAAAAAGCTCCATGAGCTTTACCAATGAGGAAGGCGAGCAGGATAAGGAAGAGCTAACCTATAACCGGCAGGATTTCTGGGCAACCACGTCAAACAAACAACTCAATTTTGTACAGCATATCCGTACCATGATGAAAATATCGGGGCAAGCGGCTGTGGTTGTGCCGGATAACGTGCTCTTTGAAGGCGGTGCTGGTGAAACCATCCGGCGCAAGCTTTTGGAAAACACAGACTTGCATACGATCTTGCGGCTTCCTACCGGCATTTTCTATGCCAATGGTGTGAAAGCGAATGTGCTGTTCTTTGATAATAAAGTGGCTAGCAAAGACCCGTGGACAAAGGAAGTTTGGTATTATGATTACCGCACGAACATTCACCATACTCTGAAAAAGAAACCATTGCGGTTGGAGGATTTGCAAGACTTTGTGAAGTGCTACAACCCCGAAAACCGTCATGAGCGCAAGGATACATGGGATGAAGAAAAGAACCCCGAAGGCCGCTGGCGTAAATTCACATACGAAGAATTAACCGCCCGTGACAAAACCAGCCTTGATCTGTTCTGGCTCAAAGATAAAAGCCTGACTGATCTGGATAACTTGCCGGAGCCGGAAGAATTGGCGGAAGATATTATTGAGAATTTGGAGGCAGGGCTTAATAGCTTTCGCAAGATTTTAGGGACATTAGATAAGGTCGCTTAGGAAAGAATACGCTATTGAGCATTTTCTATTAACTTTCAGTAGATTCAGGAAATAAATCTCCATTTCTTTCGCGGACAGTTCCCTTTTTCCAATCAATTAAGTATTCATCTTGCTTTCCGTTAAGCCCAATCTTATCCAAGTTTTTTTCAGTACGTTTCTTTTTCCAGCTTTCTATTCTTTTTGATAACCATTGTGGTGACCACCAAAAAGAATAAATATTGATTGCAAAGGCACAAAGACCAGAAATAAAGATAAAAACGTTGGTGCCTCCGTTATCAGGAAAAAGATTAAAAGAAGTACCAAATAAAGCAATAAATAAACCAGCGGCCACAATAGCCTTTATACAGAAAATGCTTTTATTAATATTTCTAACAGTCCTGCTGACAACTGCTAATACAGTACCCATCTGGTCAGCCCGCAATTTGCTGTTATCGTTTGCCATAACGTTACATTCTTTTGATACGGCTTTAAACTTTTTTTTGTGTTTCTCCGTTTGTTCAGAAGCAATGTCCTCTTTAAGATTTTCAAGAACTTCTTCAACGTTATCTCTTGTAAGAACCTCTGGGTTCCCCCATGTCAAATCCATAGCAAATTGTACTGTTCTCGGTTCTGACAAAATTGCTTCTATTTGATCTTTGTTATCGGGAGAAAGTTCTTTGAGTTTTTTGTTTAGAGATTCAATTATCTCAGGGGTGGCTATTGCAACTTTCCCGCAACTGGCAAGCAATTGTTTTCGGGACAATGAAAGTCTTTCCCCTTCATCTCCAATCATTAAAAAAAGTATGCCAGACAACGTTTGAACGGAAATGACAGGAGGAGCATGATTCCCCTGTATTAATTTTTCGTCTATACAGAATTTTTTAGCTCTTGATGAGAGTGAACGATTGTTTGTTACAAAAAGGTATTTACTTTTAAGGAAGTCTCTTTCTTTTTTTCCGCTACGCCAGCGCATAATGGTGGAGACTGATTCAACGTCACGTTCTCGAGCAGGAACCTTTGGCCAAGGTATGGCCTCGTATAAACGATCTTCCACCTCTTTCGTAAAATACTTTTCTCTATTTTGTTGAGTTCCGTAAGAAGATGGATCGAAAATCTTAATACCTAATTTTTTGATCTTGTCATCAAGACTGTTACGAACTGTTCTTACATAATCCTCTATAACATCGCCGCTTATAAGCGCAGATGCTAAAGGGCCTCTTCTATCGGGGTTAGAGGGGCTAAGAACGGCATCAATATTACCTTCTATTTCTTCACAGGAATGCTTAAAAACATGAAGCTGAACTTCCAAGCGCTTTAATTGCTTAAAAATGCTGTTAGTGCCTTCATAATTCTGTTTGCCAGAAAGATTCAAGAGATGCATTACAAATGGTGCATCTAAAACAACGTTAAGATCACGAACTTTTTTCTTGGAAGTTTCTGGAAGCTTATAATCCAAGACAAGCTCACTGACAATAGCCCCAGAATGTATCAACGAAAGGTCACCAAAGAGAGAAGTATTGCTTTTTTCAAGATGCTGCAAAAACCTTGAAGCAATAAAATCGAGGTCGCTTTTAGGTTTTTCTGCATACTCGTTTGATAAACTAAATTTCTTGTTGTTTCGTAAAATCCAATTGATTAAACCCTCTTCAAGCTGTTCTTGGTCGTAAACCCCCTTTATTAGAGTTTCCATGCCGCTAACAAAAACGTGATACTCATCAAAGATGGAGGCCAACTTTTTTTCAAAGTTCCTGTACTTTTCTTCCAATGGTTCAGAAAGAGTCTCAGAATATCTATATACCCGATGGCGCTGTGTATCCGATGTTTTTTCAAGGAGCCCTGCACGTGCCATCGGGTCAATAAAATTTTCTGCCACGTGTTCATTTATATGCAAGCCATAGACTTTTCCCAGTTCTTTGCAAAAAAGCTTTGGTTCAAACAATTCTCCATGATGAGCAACAATAATAGGAGCAAATAACGGGAGCAGAGCCTGAAAATAGTCATTTCCATGTGCCATAGAATGGCTGGAAAGGGCATATGAAATAAGGGGACGTAGCTTAATACTAGATTCTGACGATAAACTATGGGCGTTCTTCAAGTTAGTACCTCTTGTAAAACAAATATGAATGACCCTGAATTGAGCCGATTTAAGAATTGTTTTCAGGTGAACTGTAAATTATAATCGCAAGCATTTTATATTTCAATCTGGGATTGACTTTTTTCAACATTTTTTTCTAATTCCGACCATCCTAATCACTTTGAGATTATGATTGGAAGCTATACAAGCGAGTCTACAGTAGTGCCTTTCAAACAAACCGGCAGTTAATTATCCCGCTAAACAATGATCTTCAATAGTCAGAAGGTTAAGCGTGCCAACATTATAATCAATTATATCCAGATGATTTGCCCCCTCATGGATACGTAAGTCCTTGTATTTTGCTTTTTTCAAGGAAGGGAGCTGGTCTTTAAAGCCAAGCGCAAACTCTACAAGCTTTTTAAGCTCAGTTAAATCTCGTATAGACCAGTCTATGG
>Ga0316209_1002375_pt1 | contig 15348 bp, 13 predicted proteins | sample 6monopyrite_MG_FD_204945 | JGI IMG/M metagenome (GOLD analysis project Ga0316209, IMG submission 204945) | Microbial mat bacterial communities from mineral coupon in-situ incubated in ocean water Damariscotta River, Maine, United States -... | ecosystem: Environmental > Aquatic > Marine >...
TCTCCCGGAGCGAGCGACTGATCATGGCGCCCCGCGTCCCCATCAATAGAATCAGCTTCTCCCATTGATCCCGCGTGCGCGGTCGACGCGTCGCCCAGTTTCCCTGCTGATGACAATAGGTGCATTGCTGCTTCAGCTCCGCGCGCTCAGCGGGGTCATCGATTCGTGAGAGCACCCGGTCATACCAGACATTCGCGGGGAGCTGGCCCGCGACCGCCTCCGCATCGGGCTGCTTCTCGAGCGCAACATCAAGCCGGCCTGGCCGCTGCGCAAGCAGGACGCCATCGATCCAGCCGATGCGTCGCACCCGGATCGTAAATGCTTCTTCGACAAGAACCGGCGGTGACACAAAGCGCCCCTCGTCGTCGGTCATCACCGTCATCGAATGGCCGGCCGCCTCTCGAATGACGCTGACCATCGCCCCCGCGATCGGCCGTCCCTTTGCGCCCTCCGAGGTGACCCTTCCAAAAAAAGCCTTGCGTGGCGTTTCACCCGGCGCATCTTCGTCTGCGGCGAAGGAGCCCGAAGCGGAGAGAGACATCGCAATGAGCGCGATCATCGTCACGGCAAGGCAACGACTGGGCTCGACCCTGCGTGGTCGCGGCTCGATCGTTTCAGGCCCGAATCGGTGCGCCGCCATCTCGCTCTCCCCGTGCGTCTCGGAAAGGCGAGAGCCTAGCAAGCGAGGCCGAAGCCTCACCCGTCGCTCGCTGCGCGCCGCCTCAGCGGGGCTGGCCGCATGCGTTGTCCTCTTGTCTTGCGCCCGGCAGCCCGAGACCGAAGGCGCGCGATTCACGGACGCACGCCCGCAAGACGCCCTTGAAATCCATCTCGTCTTCGATGAAACGGCGGACCTCGACCTCTTCGTGACGGACCCGAACCAGGAAGCGGTCTATTTCGGTAACAACCCCTCGCTCGGCGGAGGGGTTCTCGACCGGGACCAGCGCTGTGACGCCACGGGTCCCCGACGAGAGATCATCCGTTTCCGCAAGCCGGCCTCGGGGCGCTATCGCGTCGGCGTGAGCTTTGATCGAACGTGTCAATTCCGACGCGAGCGAGCCGCGTATGCGATTGAAGTTCGCGGCCGCGAGCTTGTGCTCGACGTTCAAGGCGAGATTTTGCCGGGGACATTCGATTCCGTCGCCCTGGAGTTCGAACTCGACTAACGCGTGGCGTCGGCGTCGGTTGCATCCAACCGATCCTGAACGTTGCTGAGGGCCGCCCTTGCCTCCCGGCTATAGCGCGGGTCGTCGCGCAGATGATCTCCGGGCTGAAGCGGAAGCGAGAAGCCCGAATAGACGACCTTGCGCGGTCGCTCCGTCGGGGGATACGCGCGGTGGAGGGTGTCGCTGCAATGAACGGTGACGTCCCCGGTCTCGGTCTCGAGCTTTCGTGAGGCCAGATCCCGGAGCGCCTCACGGCCCGGAGTCTTCACATTCGCACGATGTGAGCCCGGTACAACACCCAGGGCTCCACTCACGCGATCCGCCCCGGTGACCGAAATTCCGCAGGTGAGCGCATTGCACATGTACGAGTGTCGTCCCTGCCCACAATCTTTGTGCCAGGGAAGATCCGAAAGGCCGCGAACGATCCCGAGTGGCTTAACAAGCCCCTCCGCCGTATGGCGATGCGCATGATTGTCGCCGGAGAAGCGTCCGATCGCCTGGTAGCGCTCGTCCTGCACGAGATCGCGAAGCGCTTCGGATTTCTCGTAGAAGTTGAGCACGCGAACCGGCTGGGCGTTTCCATCGGTATCCTCCGCCCACCACGAGTCCCCGTCGTCAGACTTCGCGCGGGCGATGAAGTGATCGATATCTTTCCCAACCGCCTCCATCTCGGCCGCGTCGAAGAGTCCCCGCAGATGCAGGAACCCGGCTTCGCGCAAAAAGTGGGCGATCTCTTCGTGGTCATCGTCGAGCGTGAACTTCCGGTCGAGGTCGAGGGGCTTCCCTTCCAGATCAAGAAAGGTGACGTCTCCCGGTTCATAGACGCGGCGGCCGTCCAGCAATGCGCGCAACACGGGCTCCCAGCGCATTAAGTCGTCCATCTTGCCCAGACTGATCCGAACCCGCGCGGTCATGGCGAGCCCCGTCGTCGATTGCGAGTCCTGTACGAGATCCGAAAGCGCTTCTTCGTCGAGCTCAGCGACAACCTCGGCTTGGGTGAGCCCCGACTCGAGGCTCAGGCGCCCCGAGACTTCGCGAAGCGTGAACTCCTGATCACCGACGTGAAAACCGAGCGGGCGTGCTTCGGTGGCGGATGCGCCCCGCCCGGCCAGATCCCCATGCGCTGCGAGCGCCTCAACGAGCACCTCTTCCACGACGCGCTCGGTCGGGATGAAGGCCATGTCCTTGAACATTCGAGTGCGCTGATCGATCGACATTGGGACTCCTTGCTTGCCGTCGAGGATCGTCGGCCAGAACGCGCAGCGCCAGCCAAACGCCTCGAATCGCTCAGGCGATGCTCAGGAGAAAATCGCATTCGAAATGTTGACGTTGTAAAATTTACGACGTATACACAAAGCCATGCCCCGTACAGCCCTCTCCCAAGACGAAGTCGACGAGTTTCGCGAGGCCCTCTGTGGTGCGGCGACTCGCCTCTTCGCGGAGCACGGCTACGAGGGCGTGACGATGCGGGCGCTGGCCAAGGATCTCGGCTGCAGCCCGATGACGCCCTATCGCTACTTCGAGAACAAGGAAGCGATCTTTGACACGGTTCGACTGGCCGCTGCCGATCGTTTCGCGGACGCGATCGACCGAGCGGTCAAAGCCCATGAAGGCCACGAAGATCGCCTGCGCTCCATGTGCCACGCCTATATCGGCTTCGCTCTGGATGAACCCCACGCCTATCGGATCATCTTCGAACTCGATCGCAACCAGCGTCCCGAGCCGGTTCGCCACGCCGAAGCGCGCGGCTGGATCATCATGAACGAAGCCGTGGCCGAGGCGGTCGCAGCAGGCGTCCTCGCGGGCGATCCGCCGATCGTCGCGCATCTGCTCTGGTCCGGCGTCCACGGACTCGTCGCGCTGCACCTCTCGGGCATGCTCGCCTTCGGGCAAGACATCGAGGCTTTGGCGGAAGCACTCATCGCGCGCGAGCTCGCCTCTCATTCCTGATTCCCTGCGCCCCTAGCCGGCGCGTTTCATCCATTTCGAATCCACACTCGAGGAGTACCCATGACTCAGAACGCTCAAGACGTGAATCGCACCTTTGCCGAAGTCGTCCGACCGAACCCGAAGCAGGCCGACGCCGCCATCACGCGCATTAAAGGGGAAATCCCGCGCGACCTGAACGGAACGCTCTACCGAAACGGCCCGAACCAAAGCGTGGCTCCTGAAGGCGGCCCCGGCGGATTGCACTTCTTCGATGGCGACGCCCTCGTTCAGGCGATTCGCTTCGAAGACGGAAATGCACACCACCTCGGTCGTTATGCGGAGACCGACTCCTACCTTCGCAACGAACAGGAAGGGGCGTATACGATCGGCGGACTGAACATCAAGTCCGAGCGCGCGGTTGAGCCGGCCCTCGCCAATCACGCCCCGAACACGAACATCGTGCCTCATGCGGGACGCCTCTTCGCCCTCGCCGAGAATATGCCGCCTTTCGAGATGGACCCGAAAACCCTCGAATCGAAGGGGCTCTGGGAATACGACGGAAAGATGCTCGGCGGTTCGACGACGGCGCATCCCAAGATCGACGGCAAGACCGGCCAGATGTGGATCCATGGCTACCAGCCGATCGCCCCTTTCATCCAGCTCTACTGCGTCGAGCCCGATGGCAGCGTCTCGCTCGCGGAATCACACGACGCGCCCTGGGCTTCGATGATGCACGACTTCGCGATCACGGAGAACTACGTGATCTTCCCCCTCGGCAGCATCAACTTCGACCTGGCGCCCATGCTTGCGGGCGGAACCTTCTCCGATTCCCTCAAGGGCGTCGATCGCGCGATGACCTTCGGAATCCGCGAACGCACACCAGGCAGCGAGATCCGATGGTTCGAAGCCCCCTCCGCCGGGTACATGTTCCATCCCGGGAACGCGTACGAAGAAGACGGGAAGATCCTCATGGACGCGTGCACGTACGAACGCCCGCAGGATCTGCTCGACTGGCTCGACGTCGCTCGCTCCGGGACCAAGTCCGGTGCCCTCGTCTCGCATCCCTACCAATACGAATTCGACCTCGCGTCAGGGACGTGCAAGGAGACGAAGTTCAGCGAATCGACTGCGGAGTTCCCGCGCATCGATGACCGACTCGTTGGGCACAAGAATCGCTGGGGTTATGCGGCGACGGCGGAACCCGCCGAAGGTGCGTTGGGCTTCTCCCGTCGCATCACGAAATACGACCGAACCGGTGGTGCTTCGACCCATCGCGCCGCTCAGGACGGGCAGTGGGTCGGCGAGCCCGTCTTCGTGCCTCGCTCGGCGACTGCGGCAGAGGACGATGGCTTTGTGCTCTTCCTCGTGCATGATGCGAACACGGACGAGACCCGCGTCGAGATTCTCGATGCCGGCGCCGTCGATGCGGCACCGCTCGCGCAACTCACCCTCGACACGCGGATCCCGCTCGGCTTCCACGGAAACTGGGCATCGGCGAGTTAGTTCACTCGACGCCCACCGAATCGGGGCGCGGTTGTTCTAACCGCGCCCCGGCTTTCGCGCGAGCACGACCCAGTGGCGAAAGCCACCCCGGCCCGGGCGCAGCCCATCGACGGCGAAGCCCCGCTTCTTGAGCCGTCCCTCGAAGCCGCGATCCGGCCCCTCGGCCCAGACGCCAAGGGTGCCGCCGGGTGCGAGGGCCTTCCAGGTCCGGTCGATCGCCGCTGAACCGTAGAGCGGATCCTTCCGCGCATTCGTCCGCGCATGGGGCCCTTCGAAGAGATCGAGCACGATCGCGTCATAGGTCTGGCCACTCGCTGCCGCGGCGCGAATCGTTTCCGAGACATCTTCGATCCGTACGTTCACTCGTGCATCGAGCACGGCGCCTGAGGTCAGCTCCGCGAGCGGCCCCCGACACCATTCGGCAACGATCGGATGAAGTTCCGCCACGTCGACCGCGCATCCGCTCGGCACCGTATCCAGCACGGCGCGTAGGGTCATCGCCATCCCGAGTCCCCCGACGAGCACCCTGCCCTCACCCCCTGCAGCAGCCACAGCCTCGCAGGTCTTGATGCCGAGCACTTCTTCCGAGCGGCTCTCGCGGCTGTTCATGAGAACGCGACCCGCGACCAGGATCAGAAAGTCATCGTGATCGCGGCGGCGCAGCTCAAGCGTTCCATCCGGGGTCTCGCGCTCATCGAGCGTCACCCAGGGCTTGCTCATGCGGAGGCCTTGCCCGTTTCCGACTTCTTGGCGCGCTTCGATTCCCGCGCGCGGCGCAAGACTTCCTGCGCGTCGAGGTGATCTTCTCCGGCCCGCGCGAGGTACTCGTCGTAGCCGCCGTTAAAGTCCTGCACACCCTCCGGCGTAATCTCGACAATGCGTGTCGCCAGCTCGTTCACGAACCAACGATCATGGGACACGAAGATGAGTGTTCCGTCGTAGGCCTTCACTGCCGACACGAGGGCTTCGATCGCTTCGAGGTCAAGATGATTCGTCGGCTCATCGAGAATCAAGACGTTCGGCTTCTCGACCGCTTGCTTCGCGAAGAGCATGCGCGCCGCTTCGCCGCCGGAAAGCGCTTCGAGCTTCTTCTTCGTCTCGTCCCCAGAAAAGAGCACCGCCGCGAGATGCCCCTTCACGAAGCCGATGCTCTGCGCGGGACAATACTGGCCGAGCCAATCGTCGAGGGTCTGGCGCTGGAAGCCGATCTGTTCCTTGTGGTCCTGTGCGACATAACCGGGATGGGTCTCGTAGCCCCACTCGACTGCGCCTTCATCCGCTTCAACGTCGCCCACCATGATCTTGAGCAGCGTCGACTTCCCGATCCCATTCGGCCCGATGATCGCGACGCGCTCACCGCGCTGAACGATTAGATCGACGCCATCGAGAACGACTTTGTCATCGTAGGCCTTGCCGAGCTGCTTGATCTCGATGACCTGCTTGCCGCTCGGTCGCTTCTGATTGAAGGTGAATTTCGGGTAGCGCCGAGAGCTCTCGGGAAGTGTCTCGATATCGATGCGGTCGATCGCCTTGAGCTTACTCTGGGCCTGGCGGGCCTTCGAAGCCTTCGCGCGAAAGCGTTCGACGAAGGCCTTGTGGTCCGCGATCTCGCCTTCGCGCTTGGCGATCTCGGCTTCGCGCCGCTCCCGTTCTTCGCGCTTCGCCCGAACAAAATGAGCGTAGTTGCCGGGATAGGACTTCACCGTCTCATAGTCGACATCGACGATCGTCGTCGCCACGTTGTCGAGGAAGCGATGATCATGGGAGATCAGGATCGCGACACCCCGAAAGGTCTCGAGGAAGGTTTCGAGCCAGCGGATCGACAGGATGTCGAGATGGTTCGTCGGCTCATCGAGGAGCAACGCGTCGGGTTCTGCGGCGAGTACCTGCGCGAGCAACACGCGAAGCTTGAAACCACCCGAGAGCGTCGAGAGCGGGAGTTCGTGAACGGCAGTGGCGATGCCCAGGCCTTCGAGGATCTCGCCGGCGCGGGCTTCGAGGCCGTAGCCGTCGCCCTGAATGATGATGTCTTCGAGTTCCGAATAGCGGTCGCCGTCGAAGTGCTCTTCCGCGTTCGCGAGAATCTTTTCCTTCTCGGTCATCGCGGCCCAAAGCGGCGCGTTGCCCATCATCACGACATCAACGATGCGCTCTTCCTCGTACTGGAAGTGATCCTGCTCAAGGACGCCAAGCACCGCGCGCTTCGGGATCGCGAGATCGCCATCCGAGGCACTCTCTTCCCCGGTCAGGATCTTGAGCAGCGTCGACTTTCCACAGCCGTTCGCGCCGACAATTCCGTAGCGTTCGCCCCGATTGAACTGCATCGAGACGTCTTCGAAGAGGACTCGGTCCCCGTAATATTTTGCGAGATTTGAGATGGAGATCATGATGGCGGCGGGAAAATGACACGCAGCACCCGATCCGGCAATCAAAAATCGCTAATTCTTCCAAGCATTTGCGAGCACTTCATCCCGCGCTGCTCTAGCGCGACCGCATTCGCCCCTGAGAGATCACATGAACGATGCGGCGCGTGTTCCGGATGTCCTCCAGCGGGTTCGCCTCGAGCAGAACGAGATCGGCACGCATCCCCGCGGCAACCTGGCCCATCTCCCCTTCGAGCCCGAAGAAGCGCGCCGGTTCGACAGTCGCCGCGCGCAGAGCCTCCGTCGTCGACAACCCGCTTTCGACCAGCAATTCGAGTTCGCGGTGCAGGCTCTCCCCGGGAATCGCGAGTCGGATCGGCGTATCGGTCCCGGCCGCAATCGGGACACCGGCGCGACTCAGCCGGCCGACCAACTCGAGACTCCAATCGGCGAAGCGAAGGTCCCAGACATGATCGGGCTCGACGAACGCACGCAAGGCGTCGCCCCATCGAGTCCTCACCGAATTAGGCAGGGACGTGGCCGCCTGCGTCCAGACATCACGTTCGTGGGGTCGCGAATGATTGAAAGCGTTCAAGCGAAGAGTCGGCACCTGCATCGTTTCGACGAGGGATTCGATCACGACATCGCATCGCGCGGGATCCGTCTCCGCGATCGACGTATAGCGTTGGGACTCATGAAGGCTCCGTCGCAAAAAATAGCCCCGCTCTCCTTCACCATAGGACGCGAGTGCATCGCGCCGCTCGGCGAGCAGTGCCTTCCAATTGCGTGCGCAGGCGAGGTCGATGTTGCGAAGGTGCTCCATGGAATCAACGAGGGGCCCGGCTTCGTCCGCGGTCAGACTCAGCGGAACGTGCGAGGCGATCGGCATCTGTCGGGCGCGTGCGGCCGCCACCAATGCCTCGAAGGTCGAAGGGCTCACGAGCTCATAGATCTTGATGAAGTCGGCCCCTGCGTCCTTTAGTCGCTGAACGGCCCCATCCGCGGCAGCAGCATTCGGCACAGAGGTTCCGAGCGGGGGCTGCGACGATGTCCCTCCGTCGTAGACCACATGTTCTCCGTCGAGGAGCGGCCCAGAAAGAAAGATCCGCGGCGTCGATCGCCCTTCCTCCGCCCATCGTTCTCGCAACGCCACCAGCTGCTCGAGATCACCGCCCGTATCGCGAACACTTGTGATTCCCCAATCGAGAAAGAGATCGGGCATCGCTTCGGTCAGCTCTTCGTCGTAGACGAAGTGCACATGGGCGTCCCAGAGCCCGGGAATCAAGGTCTGGCCGGCGCCGTCAAGAATCCGCGCGGCAGAAGGCCCTCCCTCGGACATCGGTCCGACCCACACGATCCGGTCGCCCCGAAGAACGACGCGATGGTTCGGTCGCTCGCCGTGAATCGCATCGACGATCGTGACCGACTCGATCGCAAGGTCCGCTTCCGCGGCGGGGGGTGCATCGAGATCCGCCCTCGACGCACATCCAAAAATCCCCACCCAACACAAGAGCAGCACCATGACGACTACGCTTGCTTGTGTTCCGAACCGATCGACCTTCATCAACTCATCCCTCCGGCTTTCTACTGAGACGTCCTCATGAGTCCCTCTGAGCTTGCAACGAATTCGCACAAAGCGCTCTGACGGCAGCGACTTAATCCTCACTGATTCCTGCGCGATGCCGATTGATGAGGGGATGAAACGTGCGCAATCGACGACTTCGACGCGGCCCCGACTCCTCCTGCTCGGAGCCGGATTCGAGCAGATGGAAGCACTCCGTATCGCGCGAGAGCTCGGCTACCACACGATCGCCTTCGACAACGATTCCGACGCAATCGGGAGTGGCCTCGCCGACGAATTCTATCGCCTCGATCTCAAAGACCCGCGCGCGTTACTGGGCCAGGCCAAACGCGTCTCCCCCGACGGCGTGTTCGTTCACGCCGCGGAGCTCGCCGTCGAAGTGGCCAGCGTCGCTGAAGCACTCAGACTCCCCGGGATCGGCGTCGAAGCCGCCCGCGCAGCCACCGACAAGCACATCCGAATCGAGCGACTGTCGAGCGCGGGGATCCGCACACCGTACTTCAAGGTGTTGCGTCGCGAAGCAGAGGTCGGCGCGTGGCAAGAAGTGGCCCGGGAGATCGGGTTCCCCTGCGTTCTCAAGCCGACTCGCCAGGCCGGTGCACGCGGCGTCCAGGAGATTTTCTGTGAACGTGATGTCGCCGACTACCACGCGCGTAGAACACGCTTCGAAGACGAGCGCTTCATCTGCGAGGAGCGCCTCTCGGGACTCGAACTCAGCACCGAGAGCGTTCGCGTCAACGGCCAGATCCGTCATCACGCGATCGCGCTCCGGCATTACGATACGACCGCGTGCTATCGCCCCTTCTTCATTGAAGACGGCCACTCCCTCCCCTACGCCCTGCCGGAGGCCCTTCGGCGGGAAGTCGAAGCCACGATCGAGCGGGCATTCGAAGCACTCGGCATCGAGAGCGGCGTATTGAAGGGCGATCTGTTGATCTCGCAGCAGGACGATCGCAGCGATGTCGTCGTGCTCGAAATGGCCGGTCGGACTTCCGGCGGACGTTTCGCGGATACCGTCGTCCCACTCGGGACCGGCGTCAACATTCTCTACCCGCTGATCGAAATGGCGATGGGCGACGACTTTTCGCGCGACTGGTTCGAACCGACGCGCAATCGCGGTGTCTCCCAACGGTTCTTTCTGCATCCCCGAGCGGGTCGCGTCCAGCGATGGCCGGATCTGAAGCGAGCCGTCGGGCGCGCCGGCGTGAGCGATTGGCGAATCGAGGCGTCCTATATTCGAGGCGGAACGCTGCCTGCGATCGAGAGTCATCGCGATCGATTCGGTTACATCATCTGTACGGGGGACACCCGGGAAGAGGCCGATGCACGGGCGCTTGAGATCACGCGCGAATTCGCCGCGGAACTCGAGTTGATGCCCGTCACGAAGAGCGACCCCACGCACCGTCGTGTCCCCTCGCCCTCCACAACTTCAACCTCCCCCGGAAGCGCATCGTGAGTTCCTCCCCTTCGAAGACGATCCTGCTCGTCGGTACCGGCGCCTTCGTCACCCACGACTCCTATGGCCCCGGGGTCATTGCCCGAAGCCTCGCGCAATGGTGTGCACGCAATCCCGAATCGGATCCGTGGCGGCTTCAGGTCGCATGTCGATCCGACGCGGGTCGAACTCGCTTCGAGCTCGAGTGGAAGACGATCCAGCAAGAAGTCGCGAACGCGCCGTCGATCGAGACGATTCGCTGCGACGGGCCGGACCTCGACGCAGCCTATGCCCGCGCACACGCCGCCTTCGTCTGTGTCCCGGACGAATCCCACGCCGACTACCTCGAACGCGCCCTCGCCGCGCGGGTGCCGACCTGGATCGTCAAGCCCATGACCGGCGAAGGCGAAGCTTCACGCTTCCTCGCCGAGGCCGCGCAAACCGCGAAGGTCCCCGTCTGGGTCGACTATCACAAGCGATTCGACGTCTCGAATCGAAGCCTTCGGTCGACCATCGCCGGCGGAGAATATGGCCGGCCCCTGCTTTACAGCGTGCGTTATTCCCAACCCCGCGACCTCCCCCTCGACGGGTTCGCCTGGGCAGACGAAACCGACGTCTTCACCTACATCGGCTGTCACTACGTAGATCAGCTCTACTATCTCATGCCCGACCTCAAGGTCGAACACGTTTCCGCCCGGGGTCTCTCGGGCCCCGTCCACGCCGTACTCGGTGGACAGGCCTGGGACACTGTCGTCGCACGCATCGACGGACGCCTGGGCGATCACGCCATGACCGCGCAACTCGAAGTCGGCTGGAGCAATCCGTTAGGCAGCCCGACCAAGAGTCTCCAGGTCGTAGAATGCAGCCTCGAACGGGGGCGCATCTTTCTCGACCAAAGCCGTCGCGGAACGGAAATTTGGGACGACCGCGGCGTCGCTGTGCCGAATCCGTACTTCTTCACGCGCCTCCATGACCCGATCCGCGGGGAAGACGCCTATCAAGGCTACGGGTACGACTCGATCGCTCATTTCCTGGACTTCACGGTCGCAGGGGAGAACGAGCAGTCGATGCTTCTCGAGAACGCAAGCCTCCCCTGGGCCCACGAAGCGGCCCGCACAGACGCGGTGCTCGATCAGATCCGCGACGCACTCGCGTAGTCGGGCTCGCCAAGGCTCGTCGATTGTTCTGTGCTATTTGCCTCGGTACGCGCGCGTGCGGGATGTCGAGGTTGGCTGAGTGTCCGAGAGTGAGTTCAAAGCGGGGCTGGCGCTGCTTCGCCGTCGCGATATCGGGCGACTCTGCATTGCCTATCTGATCACGTACACGGGCACAGCGATGGCCCCGATTGCGATGGCCTTCGGTGTTCTTGAGCTGACGGGGTCGACGCGCGATTCGAGTATCGTGATCGCCGCGCCCACCCTCGCCTCGATCGCCGTGCTTTTGCTCGGCGGCGCCCTCGCCGATCGAACCTCGCGCCAGCGTCTGCTCGTGGCCGCCGAGAGCCTTTCCATGATGACGCAGCTCGTGATCGCGGCGCTCTTCTTGAGTGGGCTCGCGACCGTGCCGGTTCTGGCGGGATTGATGCTCGTCAACGGAATCGCGATGGCCCTCAATGCGCCGGCTTCGGCCGGGTTCATCGTCCAGGTGGCGGAGCGCGAAGAACTTCAGGCGGCGAACGCGCTGCTCGCCACCGCTCGGAATGGCGCGTGGGCGATGGGGGCGACACTGGGTGGTGTACTGGTCAGTTTTTTCGGCGCGGGCATCACCCTCGCCATCGACGGAATCTCCTTCGGAATCTCGGCCCTGCTCATCGCCTCCCTCCGCCCGCGTAGCCAGGTCACCCCCGAAGCGGCCTCCATCTTCGAGGACCTGCGACTGGGCTGGCGCGAATTCATCTCCCATACGTGGCTCTGGGTGATCGTCGCTCAGTTTTCTCTCCTTGTTGCGGTTCACGAGAGTGTGTTCGGTTTACTCGGGCCGGCGGTCGCCCGCGACACTATGAATGGTGCGCAGGACTGGGGGATCATCGCGGGCTGCTTCGGTGCAGGAACACTGCTCGGCGGCTTGCTCAGCCTCAAGGTGAGCCCGCGTTACCCCATGCGCTTCGCAACGCTCTTGACCTTCACCTTCTCCGGTGTCCCCCTCGTCCTGGCGGTGCCACTTCCCCTGGCGCTCATCGCCCTCGCCGCTTTCGCTCAGGGCGTCTGCGGTCAGATCTTCGCCGTGCTTTGGTACACGACGCTGCAGAAGAAAGTGCCGGAGGACATGCTCTCCCGGGTGAGCGCCTACGATCATCTCGGGTCGATCGCCCTCGCACCACTCGGCATCGTCGTCGCAGGCTTTCTCTTCGAGGCGCTCGGCGCTCGCACGACGCTCTTGATCTGTGTCGCCACGGCCATTATTCCCACCATCGCCGCCTTCATGGTTCACGACGTTCGGAACATGACTTCATCGGACTAATACCCCACGAAGAAGCCCCGCCCCCCTTCACGCACCGGAACTCCAGCATGTATACCCCCGACCACTTCGCGATCACCGACCCCAACGAAATCCGCTCGATCATGGCGGCCCATCCCCTCGCAACGCTGATCGCGACGGTAGAAGGAACCCTCGAAGCGACGCCGGTTCCGGTCGTCGTCGACAGTTCGCCCGGTGCTCTCGGCGCGCTTCGCTATCACCTCGCCGCAGCGAATCCACTCTCTCATCTCGAAGAGGGGCAGGAGGTCTTGCTCACGTTCATGGGACCGCAGACGTACGTTTCGCCGGATTGGTATGCGACCGATCGCCTCCCGCCAACTTGGAACTACGTCACGGCACAGGCGCGCGGCCGCATCTCCCACCTCACGACGAGCGAGCTCCGCACGCTTCTCGACGATTTGAGCGCCGCAAACGAGTCTCCGCTCCCCAAGCCGCCCTGGACCGCAGACAAGATGGGCGAGGATCTGATCGCGCGCATGCTCGAATCGATCCGCGGCGTCCGCGTGTCGATCGATGCACTCGAAGGCAAGGCGAAGCTCAGTCAGAATCGCAGCGCTCGCGATCGCGAAGGCGCGGCTTCGGCGCTCGCGGCACTCGAATCCGCGGGAAGCGCGCATGCGGTCGCAGCGGAGATGCGCAACCGAGCCCGTTAGTCCTTCAGAAGCGCCTTAGATTGTGATCCACGCGGCATCGCCGTGACGACTCGCGCGATTGAACACGTCGATCAAACGCACGAGGGCAATCTGATACTCGCGATTCACGACTCGAACGCGGAACTCGACCGGCGGTGGCCCCTCGTCCCGATCGACCAGGAACTCCCACTCCTGTCCGTAAGTCGTCGGATCGGCGGCATAGAGTATCGTGCGCGCATCCTCGATGAGCCCCGGACGGATCAAGACGGGCACACCGCGACCAACCGCGCCCTCAAGATCAAGTTCGTTCAACCGATCGAGCACGCCATGACCGATCAGCGCGTGGACCGCGTTCGCGGAGAGCTTGACCCGCTCATCCATCTCGAGCGAGTCATCTTCAGCGAATCGCACCACCCCCGCCGCCCCGGTCCTGAAAGGCGCGGGGGGAGACATGAAGTCGTCCTCAGCGAGAAAGACGATGCGCGTTGCGGTGCGCGGGGTCGTCGGGGTCGTCATCCGATTTTGGCGCTCGCTCGGGTCCGGCTCATCCAGCTCCCATGGGGTTCATGGCGCCCGACGCGCGAGCGCCCCGACCCTAGCCTTTGGCGCGGCCCTCCCGCCAGAGACACCGCCTCGATCAAGGCATGACGGCGAGTCCATTCGCTCGATGTCCCGTACGAATGTGCGAAACTTGCCGGTCACGCGTAGGGTCCGGCCAGTTCGTCCCTCGCCGCCTTTAACCGATGCGCCCAATCGCGCGCCTCAAGACGGAGAACCAACATGATCAAGCTCTACGGCCTACGCATGAGCAACTACTATAGTCTGACGAAGGCGCTTCTGATCGAGAAGGGAATCGACTTCGAAGAAGTCAAGGCCCCCCCGTCGCAGGAAGACGACTACCTGGCGCGATCACCGATGGGCAAGATGCCCTCGATCGAAGTTGACGGTCGCTTCCTCTCGGAGTCTCTCGCCATCTTCAACTATCTCGAACGACTGCAGCCCGAGCCGGCGCTCCTTCCCAAAGATCCCTTCGAGTCGGCCAAGGCCATCGAGCTCGCCTGCCACATAAAGCTCGACGTCGAGCTCGTCGCAAGGCGATGTCTCCCCGAGATGCTCTTCAACAAGCCGGTCAGTGACCAAACCAAAGACGAGGTTCGCGCAGACCTCACCAAGGGCATCAAGGCTGTCGAACGACTCATGGTCTACGGACCCTATGCCGTCGGCAACGAATTCACGATCGCCGACCTTTATGTCAACTACTGCTTCCCTCTCGCGGGCATGCTCGCGAAGAAGGTTGCCGGCGTGGACATCCTTGAAGGCCAGCCAAAGATGACCGAATTGCTGGCTCGCCTCGCCGAGCGCCCGAGCATCGCGCGGGTCACCGCCGATGCCGCGAGCTAGTTCGCTTGCCTGATCGGCGCGCGCTCGTGCTTCGAGCGCGCGCCGACCTGTGCGATTCGCTGCTCTACTCCGGCATGTGGTAGCCGGGCGTCGACTTCGAGAGCGCGATCTCTTCGTCGGACATCTCCTCGGCGATCCCCTCGAAGAGCGGCGACGACAAATAGCGCTCCCCGGTATCCGGGAGCATGCAGAGCACAACGGATCCGGGCTCTGCGCGCTCTGCGATGCCGTGTGCGACGGCGAAGGTTGAGCCGCCGGAGATCCCGGTAAAGATCCCCTCCTCTCGCGCGAGCCGCCGGGACCATTCGATTCCGACCGCGCCATCGATCGGCACGAGTTCATCGAAATAGGACTCGTCGATCGACTCTTGAAGAACGAGCGGAATGAAGTCCGGCGTCCAGCCCTGAATCGGATGCGGCTCCCAAGAAGAGTGGCTTCCGCTCGGTCCGCCGTCGGCATCCCGGTCCTGGGGATTCCCACTCGCCACGATCCCGGCGTTCGCGGGCTCGGCCAGAATGATCTTCGTGTCCGGTCGCTCCCGTCGCAGAACGCGGGAAACACCCGTCACCGTTCCGCCCGTTCCGTACCCACTCACCCAATAGTCGAGCCGCTCGCCGTCGAAGTCCGCGAGGATCTCGGGCCCCGTTGTGTTTTCGTGAATGCGCGCGTTCGCTTCGGTCTCGAACTGTCTCGCCAGGAACCATCCGTTCTGCTCGGCGAGTTCGATCGCCTTGCGAACCATGCCCATACCTTTCTCGGCCCGGGGTGTGAGGACAACCTTCGCCCCCAGAAAGCGCATCAGCTTGCGCCGCTCGATCGAGAAACTATCGGCCATCGTGATGACCAGTGGATAGCCCTT
>Ga0316209_1002376_pt1 | contig 15344 bp, 7 predicted proteins | sample 6monopyrite_MG_FD_204945 | JGI IMG/M metagenome (GOLD analysis project Ga0316209, IMG submission 204945) | Microbial mat bacterial communities from mineral coupon in-situ incubated in ocean water Damariscotta River, Maine, United States -... | ecosystem: Environmental > Aquatic > Marine > Coastal...
TATAGGTGTTGTCAAGGATTTTCATTTTTCGCCTTTTAGAGCTGAGATAGAATCTTTGAGTCTACATTTGAGTGACCGGGCATATGCTCTAGCGGTTAAATTGGAATCAGGGAGTTTTTCAAATGCTATAGCTGGCATTGAAAGAATTTGGAATCAGCTGGCCCCAGGACAGCCATTTGATTACTACTTTATGGAAGATTCATTTAATGACACCTATCAATCAGAACAGCGATTGGGTAGAATCTTTTTCATCTTTACGGCCCTTTCCATATTAATTGCTTGCTTGGGTCTATTCGGATTAGCAGCTTTTAACGCTGAAAAGCGCACCAAGGAAATAGGTATAAGAAAAGTATTGGGAGCAAGTGTGAGTCAGATTTCTTATAGACTTTCGGTTGATTTTTTAAAACTAGTGGGTGTTGCAATTCTGGTTTCCCTTCCCTTGGGCTGGTTTGCCATGAATAAATGGTTGGAGGATTTTACATATCGCATTGAAATTGGGATTTGGGTTTTTGCACTGGCTGCATTCTTGGCTGTGGCAATTTCAATACTAACCGTTAGTTATCAGAGTATTAAGGCGGCCGTAGCCAACCCCGTAAAAAGTTTACGAACGGAATGAAACCTCCCTCCTAAAAAGGAGGTCCCGAATCGTCGGGAGAGGGAGGTGTAAAAATGAAAAGTTGAATGGATGCTGAAACAAGCCTGCCTGTCGGCAGACAGGTTCAGCACAAGAAAAAAGAGAATCATGTTTAAAAATCATTTGAAAATAGCTTGGAGAAGTTTAAAAAAACAACCTTTTTTTACTTTCCTAAACACTTTCGGACTTGCCATAGGAATCGCTGGGGGATTACTTATTTCACTATATATTCATGATGAATTAAGCTATGATAAGATGTTTGCTGATGCTGATCGCATATATCGAATAGACACGGATTTCAAATTCGGGGGAGCGGAGATAAAAGCGGCCGAATCTGCAGCGCCCATGGCCGGTGCCATGCAGACCGATTTCCCCCAAGTAGAAAATACGGTTAGGTTTAGAAATCGGGGAAGTATGCTTATTAGAAAAATTGGTACCGAGGCCAATACCAAGGAATTACAGGTAACCTTTGCCGACTCTACCTTCTTTGATTTTTTCGGTATTGACCTTTTGGTAGGGGATGCAAAAACCGCTTTGACCAAGCCCAATACCTTGGTGATGACCAAGACTGCTGTCAATAAACATTTCGGTGTACAGAATGCCGTGGGTCAAAGTGTATTGTTGAATAATACCGATACTTATACCATAACCGGGGTTATTGATGACCTTCCAAAAAATTCGTTTTTAAGGGAACATTCAATTTTTATGGCGATGGCCGGTTATGGCGATTCACAAGAGAATAATTGGGGCAGCCAAAACTATTTTACATTTGTCAAACTTGCTCCGAGCGGAGATATTTCAGATTTCCAAGTGCTTCTTCAGGGGATGCTTGAAAGGTATATGTTTCCGTGGGCACAAGAATTTTTTCCGGGGATGACACTTGAGTCTTTCGCGGCATCAGGCAATTTCATCAGATACCATACGATGCCCCTGACGGACATTCACCTTTATTCCGATCGTCAATCTGAAATGAGCACTACCAGTAGCATTCAAAATGTCTATATCCTTTCATTTATTGGGCTTTTCTTGATTGTTTTGGCCAGTGTGAACTTTATGAACCTATCTACGGCGCACTCCTTAAAAAGAGCGAAAGAGGTGGGTATACGTAAAACTTTGGGATCCAATAAATTAGACTTGGTTCGCCAATTTTTGATAGAATCGGGCTTGATTTCCTTTATTTCCCTGTTTTTGGCCTTGATTATAACCGTAGTTGCGCTTCCTTTTTTCAATGAACTTTCCGGTAAGTCGGTTTCCATTCCATTTACAAATCCCTTTTTCTGGTTGATTTTAGGTATTGCGACCATTGTATTAGGACTTGTTTCAGGAAGCTACCCTGCATTTTTCATGTCTCGGTTTATGCCTGTTAAAACGCTAAAAGGTAGCGGCCATGGCGATGTCGGTGGAGGAAATATTCGAAATGCTTTAGTCGTCTTTCAATTTGCCATTTCGGTTTTTTTGATTATTGCCACCTTGGTTGTTTTCCAACAACTGAATTTTATCCAGGGAAAAGACCTTGGTTTTGCGAAAGATCAAGTGGTGTTGATTGATGATACCTATGCGGCAGGAAATCAGGTGGATACTTTTAAAGAGGAGGTCATTAAATTAGGTCAGGTTCATAGTGCAACACTAAGTAGTTTTTTGCCGACGCCTTCTGCGCGTTCAAACAGCTCTTACTTTAGAGAAGGGGCTAGGGAACAGGAAAATGCCATTCAGATGCAAACCTGGAATGTTGACAAGGATTATGTTCCGACCTTGAATATGAAACTTGTTGCAGGGCGCAATTTTGACGACCGATTCGGCACGGATTCTACTGCGGTAATTATAAATGAGGCCACCTTGCCCGTTTTGGGTGTAGGGCCGGAAGAAGTACTGGGAATGCGGATTTCTCGGGATATCGAAGAGGAAACACCTGAATTCTATACTGTAATCGGGGTAATCAAAGATTTTCACTATGAATCATTACGTGAGGATATAGGAGCACTGGGCCTTTTCATGGATCAGTCTACTGGAAATATGGCGATAAAGTTAAATACTGGAAATTTTTCTGATGCTATAGCAGGCATCGAATCGATATGGAATAAACTCGCCCCTGGTCAACCGTTTAACTATCGATTTATGGACGATTCTTTCAATACCGTATATGAGGCGGAACAAAGGTTGGGTAAAATATTTATGGTCTTTACAATATTGTCTATCTTGATTGCATGCCTTGGTCTCTTCGGTTTAGCAGCGTTCAACGCCCAAAAACGCACCAAGGAAATTGGTATAAGAAAAGTTATGGGTGCAAGCGTAAGCCAGATTTCATATAGACTTTCTGTAGATTTTCTAAAATTAGTGGGAATCGCAATCCTAGTTTCCCTTCCCTTGGGCTGGTTTGCAATGAACAAATGGTTGGCGGATTTTACATATCACATTGAAATTGGGATTTGGGTTTTTGTACTGGCGGCATTTCTAGCTGTTGCCATTTCAATACTAACCGTTAGTTATCAGAGTATTAAGGCGGCTATTGTGAATCCGATAAAAAGTTTGCGTACTGAATGAAACCTCCCTCCTAAAAAGGAGGTCCCGAATCGTCGGGAGAGGGAGGTGTAAAAACGAAAAGTTGAATAGATGCTGAAACAAGCCTGCCTGTCGGCAGACAGGTTCAGCACAAGAAAAACGAGAATAATGTTTAAAAACTATATAAAAATCGCTTGGAGAAATCTGATAAAGAATAAGGCCTATTCTATCATAAATATTGGGGGACTCGCATTGGGTATGGCGGTTACCCTGATCATCGGGCTTTGGATGCAAGATGAGCTAACCCATAATAGTTATTTTAAGGGTAAGGATAAGATTGCACAGGTATTCCAGTCGCAGACATTTAATGGTGAGACAGGAACAGGACCAGCCATACCAAGACCTTTGGAAAAGGCGTTAAGGGAAGGTTATGGTGATAATTTCAAGCATCTGATCATGGCCTCCTGGACCAATGATCTATACTTAAAATACAAAGAAACCAGCATATCTAGGCCTGGTAATTATATGCAAGAAGCCGCTCCTGAACTTTTTAATCTAGATATCCTAAAAGGTGAGAAAGATGGGCTGAGAGAGGTAAATTCCATCATGCTTTCTGAAACAACCGCTAAAATGCTTTTTGGTAGTGAAGAACCAATTGGTAAAGTCGTTGAGGTCAATAGTCAATATAATTTAATGGTTTCGGCTGTTTACAAAGACATTCCGTTTAACAACAGTTTTAATGATACAGAATTCATAATTCCTTGGGAACAATATCTTACTACACGTGAGTGGGTGAAAAATGCAGAAGATAATTGGGGGAATAATTCGTTTCAGATGTTCGTTCAAATTGCTGACAACGCTAAAATGGATCAGGTGACTGGCAAGATCAAGGATGTAAAAAAGGCCCTTAACGAGGAAACGGTCGAATTCAATCCACAAATCTTTCTATTTCCTATGAGAGACTGGCATTTGAGAAGTAATTTTGAAAATGGAAAGCAGGTAGGTGGGCGCATTAAATACGTTTGGTTATTTGGGATCATTGGTATTTTTGTTTTGCTTTTGGCCTGTATTAACTTCATGAATCTAAGTACCGCTCGTTCTGAAAAAAGAGGGAAGGAAGTAGGTATACGTAAATCCATCGGTTCACAAAGAGGGCAGTTGATTTATCAATTTTTGAGCGAATCATTTCTCGTGGTATTGTTTGCATATTTCCTTGCGATTATACTTGTACTTCTATCAATTAACGGATTTAATGATTTAGCTAGAAAAGAAATTTCCTTTCCATGGAGCAGCCCAACTTTTTGGATCGTCTCATTATTTTTTATTCTAATTACAGCATTGATGGCAGGTAGTTATCCTGCTTTATATCTGTCTTCATTCAAACCTGTTGATGTTTTAAAGGGAACTTTTAAAGTTGGAAAATATGCCGGATTGCCCAGAAAGATTTTGGTAGTCGTACAGTTTACCGTTTCCGTGGCCTTCATAATAGGTACGGTCATTGTGATGCAACAGATCAATTTTGCAAAAAACAGACCTGTTGGGTATGACAAACAAGGATTGATACAAGTACCAGTAATGAGTCAGGATTTCACAGGAAAATTTGAATTGATGCGAAGTGAGTTCATTGGATCTGGTGCAGTTGTGCAAATGTCCACATCCAGTGCACCAACCACTGCAGTTTGGTCTAACTGGAGCGGATTTACATGGGAAGGTAAACCAGAGGGATTCCAGGAGGATTTTGCCTGGACACATGTATCTCCCGAATTCGCCAGCTCGTTGAATTTAAATATAATAGATGGGCGTGATTTTTCTAGAGAATTCGCCAGTGATTCCAATGCTGCACTTATTAATGAGACAGCGGCAAAATATATGGGTCTTGCAAATCCAGTGGGTAAATATCTTAAAGATAGCGATGAAGAGGACCCATCGGATCCATTGAAAATAATAGGCGTTGTGAAGGACATGATTACGCAATCGCCCTATGAACCTGTTAAGCAAGCTGTATTTGCCTATGATAAAGATGATAATGCCAGCTATTACAATATGAGATTGAACCCTAACCGAAGTGCTGGAGAAAACCTGGCAGTAATTGAGCGGGTGTTCAAAGAGCATTTTCCCAGTATTCCATTTCAATATGATTTTGTAGATCAAGAATATGGAAAAAAGTTTGCAGCGGAAGAACGGATAGGAACCTTATCAGGGATTTTTACGGCTTTGGCAATCCTAATAAGCTGTTTGGGACTGTTTGGCTTAACCTCCTTTGTAGCAGAACAGCGTACGAAAGAAATAGGGGTACGCAAAGTGCTAGGGGCTTCGGTATTTAATGTGTGGAATATGCTTTCCAAAGACTTTTTAAAGTTGGTGATTATCTCATGTTTTATTGCAGTTCCTATAGCCTATTTCGTTATGAACGGATGGCTTCAGGAATACCCTTATCGTATTATTCTTAAATGGTGGATTTTTGCTTTGGCTATGGTAGGTGCTATGTTGGTTACCATAATAACGGTAAGTTTTCAGGCCATAAAAGCAGCAAGAGCTAATCCGGTTAAAAGTTTACGTACGGAATGAAAGTGGCCGACCTGCAAGGCGTTGCCGACTTGGTTGCTGAGCGCAGTCGAAGCTAAGGCGGTCTCCTTGTAGGTCTGAGCGAGATTGTAAATTGAAACCTACAAGGTTAAAAACCTGTCCACCGAAGGAGGAAGACCTTACGGCATAGAGATAGAAGAAAGAATTAAACGGATTCCCGCCGTTGCGGGAATGACATAAAACAATTTGTGATGCTAAAAAACTATATCAAAATCGCTTGGAGGAATCTCTGGAAAAACAAAGGGTATAGTGCGTTAAATATTTTTGGGTTGGCTATTGGCATTACCTGTGCCAGTCTAATATTGCTTTGGGTGGAAGATGAAGTGAATTTCGATAGTGTTTTTCCGAAACAAGACCAAGTATATTATGTGCCTACAAACAATCGATTCGAAGGCGAATGGCGTACATTTTATCAGTCTACACCTGGCCCTTTGGCAAAAGCGATGAAAGATGAAATTCCGGGCATTGTTGGTAGTGCCAGAACAACAGGGGAAAATCTTTTATTTACTGTTGATGATAAAGGCATTAATAAATATGGCCGATTTGTAGATTCCGATTTTTTAAGCATGTTCAGTCTTTCTTTCGTTGAAGGAAATTTGGCAACTGCCTTTAAGGACTTTGATGCTATTGTAATTTCAAAGAAAATGGCAATCCAGCTTTATGGGCTGGGCACCACTGCTTTAGGTAAAGTAATCCGGGTCAACAGCGATACAAATTACCGTATTACAGGAGTTTTTGAAGACTTGCCCAGTAATGTATCCTTTGGCTTCAATTGGGTCGCTCCTTTTGAAAGGTACGCCGTGGGTAAAGATTGGATGAAAGACTACCGAAACGGTTTTGCCGATACGTTTGTAGAGCTTTCGCAAGAGGCTGATTTTGAAACCGTGGATGACAAAGTACAAAAGCTTATTCCTATAAAAATTGGGGAAGATGGCAGATACGCCTTTCTGCACCCAATGAAAGATTGGCATCTGCGGTCCGGTTTTGAGAATGGAAAAAAAGTTGGTGGCCAAATTACTTATGTGCGTTTATTTACCCTAATAGCAATTATCATTTTGCTCATCGCCTGTATCAACTTTATGAATCTTTCCACTGCAAGGAGCCAAAAAAGAGCCAAGGAAGTGGGAGTGCGCAAAGTATTGGGTTCCGGTAAAAAGAGATTGATTTTGCAATTTATAGCTGAGGCTTTGATTACTGCATCTATAGCCGCAGTAGTTAGCGTGTTATTGCTAATAATTTTGTTGCCTAAGTTTAACATTCTTGTTGAAAAACAAATTGAGCTTCGGCTTTTTGACCCTATTCATTTACTTTCCCTTTTGGGTATTACCCTCATTTGTGGACTTCTTGCAGGGTGGTATCCAGCCTTTTATTTATCCTCATTCAAACCTGTGGAAATAATTAAAGGTGTAAAAGCCAAAGAGGGGGGTGCTACCTTAATTCGAAAAGGACTTGTCGTAGCGCAATTTACAGTCTCTATAGTATTTATCATTAGTACTATTATCGTATACCAACAGCTTGAACACGTAAAAAGCCGTGATATGGGATATGAATTGGAAAATCTTATTCAACTTCCGGTGAACGGCAATGTAATAAAGGACTTTGTACCTATTAGGGAAGAAATGATTGCTTCGGGCACCATTGAAAATGTTGCGCTTATGAACAGCAGCATACTTTCAGGCGGTAATAATAGCTCTGGTTGGGAATGGCCGGGCGGCAAAAATACTGAGGATGTCCTCATTTCACACAGATACATTAGTTCTAGCTTTTTTGATACTGCGGGAATGGAAATTATTGAGGGTCGTGGCTTCAGTGAGAATGCCACCAATGATAGTACAAACGTGTTAATAACACAGTCACTTGCAAAATTAATGGGTAATGAAAGTGCCGTAAGCAAAGTAATTCGCCGAAATGACCAAGCATATATAGTCAAGGGAGTGATAAAAGACTATCTGTACGGTGATATGTATGGCACAAGTGACCCTGTCATGTTCTTTAACAACCCAGAATATACTTACAATGTGTACGTGAGGGCTAAACCTGGATTTACAATGACAACCACTCTCGCGGCGATGGAAGAAGTAATGAATAAATACAACCCTGCTTTTCCCTTTGAATATGAATTTGTAGAAGATGCTTTTAGTGCAAGGTTCAAAAGCGAAAAACTAGTAGGTGGCCTTTCACAAATATTTGCTTTGCTTGCCATCATCATTTCTTGTTTGGGGTTATTTGGCCTTTCCGCATTTACTGCGGAACAGCGGCGCAAGGAAATTGGTGTGCGAAAGGTTTTAGGCTCTAGTGTTACGGGTATCGTGGAATTATTATCAAAAGATTTTATGCGCTTGGTACTTATTGCCATTTTGGTCGCGATTCCGCTTGCTTGGTGGGGAATGCAAAATTGGCTTGAGAGTTTTGCTTATCGTATAGAAATCAATTGGTGGGTTTTTGCAATTGCTGGCCTTACAGCTATTTGCATTGCACTATTGACAGTAAGTTTTCAAGCTATTAAAGCGGCAGTGGCCAACCCCGTAAAAAGTTTACGTACGGAATGAAAGTGGCCGACCTGCAAGGCGTTGCCGACTTGGTTGCTGAGCGCAGTCGAAGCAAAGACGGCCTCCTTGTAGGTCTGAGCGAGATTGTAAATTGAAACCTACAAGGTCAAAAACCTGTCCACCGAAGGAGGAAGACCTTACGGCATAGGGATAGAAGAAAGAATTAAACGGATTCCCGCCTTTGCGGGAATGACATAAAATAATCTGTGATGCTAAAAAACTATCTGAAAATAGCTTGGCGAAATATAACAAAGGATCACTTTTATACTGCAATTAATATTTTTGGTTTACTTACTGGGCTTACTTTTGCTTTATTGATAGGAGCTTATGTTTGGGGAGCATTACAGGTAAACAAAAACTTAAAAAATGCTGAACAACAGTACCTTTTAATGAGTGACTGGAAAGATCCCAACATGGGAATAGACTTTACTTCCCTCGCTCCGTTGGCAAAAAGACTAAAAGAAGATTACCCTGGTTTGGTTGCAAATTACTATAGATGGGATGGTATTTCTTCCAATGTTTCAAAAGGTGATAAAATCTTTAGGGAAGGAATTCAAATAGGTGATAACACCTTACTCTCTATGTATGGTTTTAAGTTGCTCCATGGTAATGAAAAAACGGCTATGACCAACCCATATTCCGTTGTGATAACTGAAAAGATTGCGATGAAATATTTTGGGAAAACAGATGTAACAGGCGAAACGATTACTATTCAAAATTTTTCTGGGGATAAACACAACTTTGATATTACAGGGGTTTTAAAGACAGTATCAAAGAATTCTGTAACGCAAATTAATAGCATTGATCAGCCCGATTTCTTTGTTCCTATGAATTCACTTTCTTTTTTTGGAAGAGAGGATTTTAAATCATGGTCAAATATTTATGTGCCCTCATATATTGAATTAAAGCATGGGGTCTCTATAAAAGATTTGGAATTTCCTATACAAACCTTAATAGCGCAAAATACTTCTGACAGAATTAAACAAAACCTAAAAGTAAAACCTGTCGCATTAATCGATTTTTATCTTCAAAAAGACAATGGACTGGTAAAAAGAATGATCACTACGTTGTCCTATATAGGCTTGTTTATTTTACTGATGGCTATAGTAAATTTTATCAATATAACTATTAGTGCATCCGGTCACCGAATACGGGAAATTGGTGTTCGCAAAGTTCTAGGAGGATTAAAAGTGCAGCTTATATTTCAATTTTTGATTGAATCTTTTATTATGGTTTTGTTGGCAACCTTACTCGCCGTTATTGCTTTTTTATTGCTTAGACCGGTATTTAGCCAGCAGATAGGTATTCAAATTCCTGAACTGTCCTCATTCCCATTATATTTTATTAACCTAGTTGTAGCTCTAATTGTATTGCTAAGTCTGTTGGCAGGTTTATATCCCGCCTATATTTTATCTTCCTTAAAACTCACCGATGCATTGAAAGGAACATTAAAAACAATCAAGGAGAATGTTTATTTACGTAAAATATTGGTAGGTTTTCAGTTCTCCGTTGCCCTTGTGGTTTTAATTGCCGCTATTGTTGTTGGCCAACAAATAGATTACTTCTTTGGTAAGAATTTGGGTTATAGCAAAGAATATATTCTTTCATCCCAAGTACCAAGAGACTGGACTTTGGAAGGGGTAGAAAGGATGAAAACCATACGAAATGAATTTGAAACAATGCCACAAATCAGTCAAGCTACCCTATCTTATGAAATACCAAATGGAAATTACGGAGGTCAAACTCTTGTTTACCAGCCAAAAGCGGAAATTGCCGAGGCAGTGACTATGCTATCATTGGCAATTGATGATAAATTTCTATCAACCTTTCAGATACCCATTAAAGCTGGTTCTTCTTTAGCCGGAATAGGTAAAATTGACAGTTCTAAAATTTTAATCAATGAAAGAGCGGCTCAAGCACTAGGGTGGAAAAATGCCGAAGAAGCAATTGGTCAACAGGTAAAAATTCCAAATAACGATATGTTATTTACAATACAAGGGGTTAGTAGTGATTTTCATTTTAGCTCGATGCATCAGCAAATACGGCCAATTATTTTCTTCAATCTAAGCGTATTTCAGGCATACAGATATTTAAGTTTTCGAATTAACCCGACTAATATTAATGGTACTATTACCGCCATACAAAATAAATGGACGGAATTATTACCGAATAGTTCATTTGAATATGTTTTTATGGATGAAACTCTGATGAATTTATACGCTTCGGAAATTCAGTTAAAAAAAGCGGCCTACAACGCTTCTCTTTTGTCCATAATTATAGTATTGCTGGGAATAATCGGATTAGTTTCTTTAAGTATCCATAAACGGATAAAAGAAATTGGAATCAGAAAAGTACTAGGTGCTTCTTCTCCAAAGATCATTAAATTGTTTCTATTGGAATTTCTCAGAGTAATTGTGGTGGCATGTGTAATTGCCGGTCCTATTGCCTATTTTATTATGGATAATTGGTTAAAGAATTATGTTTATAGAATTAATATTACGGCACGACCATTTATCTATTCAATAGGAGCATTGGTGATCATCACTATTGTATTAATTGGATTGTTAACGTGGAAAGCGGCAAATTTGAACCCGGCAAAAAGTTTGCGAACGGAGTGAAAAAAGACATGCTTTAATTAAAACTAGAAATCATGCTAAAATACAACATAAAACTTTTTTTCAGAAATATAAAGAACAATAAGGGCACCTTTTTCATTAATACGGTCGGACTAGGTATCGGTATAGCATCCTTTTTACTTCTTGCGCTCTATGTGTATAATGATCTGACATACAATCATTTTCATGAAAATTTTTCCAATATATATAGAGTTCGTGACGGCGAATCGACCCAGACCAAAGGGCCTGTTTTGCCAAAAATGTTGGCCGATATACCTGAAATAGTAAACGGTACGCGCATATTCGATTGGGAAGGATTCCGTATCAGTTATAAAGAGGTGGCTTTCGAAGAAAACATAAAGTATGTCGATGACGGATTTTTTTCTGTCTTCACTTTTCCGTTCATCGAGGGCTCGGCCAAAAACCCTATAGAAGAAAAGTATGGCGTTATAATAAGCAAGGAATTTGCCAAAAAATATTTCGGAAGCGAACCTGCCATAGGTAAAAAATTGCAAATAAAGTTCGAGGATATATTTCTTGAAGTAAAGGGAGTCGTTGATATTCCCATGAATTCGTCCGTCAAATTCGATATAGTAGCCTCCTATGAAACTGGGGAAGAAATTTCACCATGGATAAAGGAGGTACACGATTGGTACAATATGTTTTCTATTACGTATGTGCAATTAACGGATGGCATCAAACCCCATGACATTGACGATAAGTTACAGAAAATCGTAACGGAAAATTATCTTCCGGTCGGTCAAAACAAGACCGATATCAACCTGTTGTCTTTTGCTGATTATCATGCCGTGGAGGAATCGAACCAAACGCTGATCATTATCCTTGCAATCATCGCTTTGGGCATTATAGGTATCGCTATCGTCAACTTTATCAATCTGACCATTACCAACGTCATATCAAGGATAAAGGAAATCGGCATTAAAAAAGTACATGGTGCAACACGAAATGTCCTTTTTGGCCAAATTATGACAGAATCGTTCATGATCAGTTTTATGGCCTTGGTATTGGGTATCGTACTCATGATGGTATTACTTCCTACTTTTAATGGCCTTTTCGAAACTAATCTGCGCTTTGAGCCGTTTCAAAATAAGATATTCCTATTGATACTCGTCTTGATTTGGAGTACCGTTGGTATTTTGTCGGGACTGATTCCTTCACTGTTCTGGGCAAAAGGAAAGTTGACCGAAAGTCTTAAGGGCAACTTCTTTTCGGGAAAACCAACTTCCGCCTCGCGTTATTCCTTGATCGTAGTGCAGTTCGTGATTGCCATTGTTTTGATTTCGGGCACTCTTCTGGTACGTAAGCAGATCAATACCATGATTGAAAAAGATCCCAAATTCGACAATGAAAATGTGGTTATCGCCCAATTGGATAGCTGGCAATATGAAAATTTGGATGCAACTTCACAAAACTTCAAACGCATATCGGAAGGATTGGAAGCAAGCCCCTATGTGGAGTCCGTAAGTTTTTCGGGAAACATTCCCGGCACCTATAACGAAAATTACAATGTTTTTTATCCTGAAAAATCGGGTGGAGTAGAGACACTTTATCTGAGAAAGGCCTATGTGGGCGAAAACTATTTTAAAACATTCGGAATTGAAATGTTGAACGGTTCAGGATTTGAAAAAGGTGCCATTTCAAATAAGAATACCGTAGTGTTGAATAAAAAGGCCATCGGGGAATTTGGCCTGACCGATGCCATTGGCAAGGTACTCCGCGAAGGATCCGAAACGGGTGAACCCTACAAGATTATTGGCATTATCGATGATATAAGCTATCAGGGCGTACAACGCGAAATACAGCCTTTGGCCCACTTTTATTCGGAACAGGAAAATTATACGGACTGGAACTATCTATCTGTAAAGGCGAAGGCCGGGGCAAGTTTGAGGGTGGTCGACCTATTGAAGGATAAATGGGAAAATATATTGCCCGGATCTACCTTTACCTACTTCTTTGCCGATGCCAAACTCAACGAGCAATACAAGGAATACATAAAAGTAAATACATTGATCGCTTGGTTTTCCATATTGGCGATTATCCTTTCTTGTATGGGTCTTTTTGCACTTTCGGCTTATGCGATGGCTCGAAGGACCAAGGAAATCGGAATCCGCAAGGTAAACGGAGCCAAAGTATCCGAAATTTTGACAATGCTTAACACAGATTTTATAAAGTGGGTGCTGCTGGCCTTTGTAATCGCCGTTCCCATCTCATGGTACGCCATGAACCAGTGGTTGCAGGGGTTTGCCTATAAAGCAGCAATAAGTTGGTGGATCTTCGCCTTGGCGGGATTTGTTACATTAAGTATAGCTCTCTTAACGGTAAGCTGGCAAAGTTTTAGGGCAGCAATGGCAAATCCAGTAGATGCTTTGAAAGAGGAATAAAATAAATGATAAATTAAAAAACCAAGTATCATGAAAAATAAAACTATAATCACACTATACTTTTTGTTTGCTTGCACGGCTACCTGGGCACAGAACAATACAATCAACGTGGATCATTTTGAAAAGGTAATTGTAAGCCCACATATACAGGCAACTTTTGTACACGGAGATAATGAAAAAGTACAAATTGAAAGCAATACCGATTCCGACGATAAAATCAACGTTGAGGTAAATGGTAAAACACTACGTATTTATTTAGATGGTGCCAAAGAAGTCACTAAAAATGAAAAGGTAAATAAAGATGGGTATAAGAGAAGCAAATCCATTTATAATGGCACAGTACTCATTGTAACTATTACTTATACAAACCTAAAAGAGCTATCGCTACGGGGTGAAGAAAAGTTTATCTGCGAAAGTCCTTTGAAGGGTGATCAGTTCAGGTTAAAAATATATGGCGAATCACAGGTTTATCTAAATGAAGGGAGTTTGGATGAATTGCATGCAACTGTTTATAGTGAGAGTTATTTGGAAATAAAGAACGGCAATGTAAACTCCCAAAAGTTCACGGCGTACGGAGAAACCAAAATCAATACTTTGGGAGTGTCTAATAAATTCACCAAGATTATCGCTTATGGTGAAGGTAGTTATCGAGTCAATGTTTCAGATAGGTTAAAGGTTACCGCTTATGGTGAGGCTACGGTTGCTTACAAAGGAAATCCTGACATAGATAAAGGTATTGTTATTGGTGAAGCTACTATTCAAAGAATTCAATAAACGACATCAACAAGAGTTATGTACAACCTTTTTTTCAAAATCGCCTTTAGGTATCTGAGTAAAAACAAGCTGTATTCCTTTATCAACATCTTTGGGCTGGCTATTGGCGTGGCCTCTTTTGTACTGATCATGCTCTATGTAAATTATGAATATAGTTACGACACTTTCGAGGGCTCTGAAAATGTACAACGCGTGTATATGGACTATACCGAAGAAGGTGTGTTTGTTCCCGGTGATGCACAAACTTATAATTTAAGCGGACCGACTTTAAAAGAAGCGTTTCCGGAAATCAAGAAGTTTGTGAGATTATCTCATATTACAGATGTCACATTTAAGTATAATAATTCGCTTATCAATGATGAAAAGGGAGCCTTGGCAGACCCTTCTTATTTTGATGTTTTTAATTATCCGTTACTCAAAGGAGATATCAGTACGGCATTAAAAGAACCCTACACTATTTTGCTAACAGAATCGCTTGCCAAAAAAATATTTGGAGACGAGGATCCAATAGGAAAATCCCTTGAAGTTCTTTTTCGTGGTAAAACATTGTTCGAAGTAACTGGAGTCTTGAAGAATTTGCCCGAGAACACTCACATGAAAAATGATTTTTTGATTTCCTTCAATACTTTGATGACCTGGGAAGAATATCCTGACAACCCAGAACCCAACTGGAGTGGGAATAATCTGTTTACCTATATAAAACTTGATGAGAATGCCAATGTTGATGTGTTTAAGAAAAAGATCATGGATTTTAAGGTGGAAAGCTTGCCATACGAAAGACATAATGTTGAACCGTTGGAAGATATACATCTATTCTCTGATAAGCCCTACGAGGCCCAGGCGAACGGAAGTTCAAGTAGGGTAAGTTTTCTGTTGGCGATTGCCCTGATTATCATTATTCTATCCTGGCTAAACTACGTGAACCTTTCGACCGCCAAATCTTTAGAACGGGCCAAGGAAACTGGTATCCGAAAGGTAGCGGGTGCCCAAAAGCCACAAATAATTATACAATCACTATTAGAATCATTGCTTTTGAACCTCATGGCGATTACAATCGCAATGATAATCGTTTTGATAGTGCTACCTATATTCAATGGTTTCATTGGCAAACAATTGATCTTGGATATAGCACATATTAAAGACTTTCTGCCTATGCTTGGTTTTATCCTTTTGGGAACATTGGTTTCAGGCATGTATCCCGCAATCATACTGAGTAGATTTACTCCGGCCAAGGCACTCAAGGGAAAGGTAAGAACAACCGGTAGTGGCCTCACTATTCGAAAGG
>Ga0316209_1002377_pt1 | contig 15337 bp, 18 predicted proteins | sample 6monopyrite_MG_FD_204945 | JGI IMG/M metagenome (GOLD analysis project Ga0316209, IMG submission 204945) | Microbial mat bacterial communities from mineral coupon in-situ incubated in ocean water Damariscotta River, Maine, United States -... | ecosystem: Environmental > Aquatic > Marine >...
TTTAAATAAAAATATAAAAACAGATATTAAAAGGTAAATTATGATTGAGACACTGACTGTCTGGACGGGCGATATATCCGGCGCATTATGGGGAAGCTGGGTAACACTCGCGTTGTTGTTAGGTGTAGGACTTTATCTGACTCTTAAGCTAAGTTTCGTTCAGCTAAAAGGCTTTAAGCATTCTGCTCATATTATTCAGGGTAAGTATGCCGGCAAAGATGATAAGGGGGATATCAGCCATTTTCAGGCCTTGGCGACTGCTTTATCAGCCACAGTCGGCACTGGTAATATTGCTGGAGTTGCGACTGCTATTTCACTCGGTGGTCCTGGGGCATTATTCTGGATGTGGGTCACCGCTTTCTTGGGGATGGCGACGAAATTTGCTGAAAGTACGTTGGCGTTAAATTATAGGGTAATCGATAAGGATGGTGTTGCAGGTGGTCCAATGTATACCCTGCTACATGGTTTAAAAATGCCACGTATGGCAATGATGTTTGCATTATTTGCAATGATCGCTTCGTTTGGAATTGGTAATCTGGTACAGGTAAACTCTGTGGTAGATGGTCTTGTATTTATTGAGCCTGACGTTAAAGAATATAGCTGGTTAGTTGGTGTGATTATGGCAATGCTGGTGGGTATGGTCATACTTGGTGGTGTAAAGCGTATCGCAAAAGTAGCCGGTACTATCGTGCCCTTTATGGCGGTGGCCTATGTTGCAGTCGCAATGATAGTTTTGATTAATGAGTATGAGCAAATTCCAGCAGCGATAATGACTATCTTAAATCATGCACTTAATCCATGGGCAGTAGGTGGAGCGGCGGTAGGAGAAGCTATTCGCTGGGGTGTGGCACGTGGCTTATTTTCTAATGAAGCAGGACTGGGTTCATCACCAATGGCACATGCTGCAGCAAAAACCAATGAGCCAGTTCGTGAGGGCCTGGTAGCGATGATGGAGCCATTTATTGATACTTTGGTAATATGTAGTATGACGGGTTTGGCGATTGTTGTAACAGGAGCTTATCTAACCGCACCCGATGACGTTGCCGGGGCTTCTTTAACCGCATATGCATTTAGCCAGTCCATCGGTGATGCGGGCGCATTGATTGTCGGCGGTGGTTTGGCGTTATTTGCATTTTCCACGATTATCGCATGGTCATACTATGGCGATCGCAGTGTAAAATTCATGTTTGGTGAGGTGGCAGTGTTGCCCTACCGCGTTGTTTATACTTTGTTAATTGTGGTTGGTGCAATTGTACCGCTACAGCTGGTTTGGAATGTCGCAGATATTACAAATATATTGATGGCTATCCCAAATTTGCTGGCGCTAGTATTGTTGAGTGCGGTAGTTAAGAAAATGAAAGATGAATACTTTAAAAAGCATCCTGCTGAGAATATATCAGCAGATGAAGCTTAAGAATTTTTTATACAATGGGAGAAATTATGTCTGAATTACAAATTGAAGAATTAACCGTAGGTGACGGTGCAGAAGCGGGTGCTGGTGAAGGTGCTGAACTGGTTGTGGTGCATTACACCGGTTGGTTAACTGATGGTACTAAATTTGATTCAAGTGTGGATCGTAATGACCCATTCAGTTTTACGCTGGGTGTAGGGCAGGTAATAAAAGGCTGGGACGAAGGCGTTAAAGGCATGAAAGTAGGTGGCAAGCGTAAGCTAACGATTCCGTCTGAAATGGGTTATGGTGCTAGTGGAGCGGGTGGTGTTATTCCGCCTAATGCCACATTGGTATTTGATGTTGAGTTATTAGATATTCGTTAATATAAGCATCGTATTAATAATAAAAAGGCACGCTATATGGCGTGCCTTTTTTGTTACTTAAAAATTGAAAGTGTAGCTAATTTCTATTGTGTTATGAAATGACTTGCTTTGTGGCTCGGTGATAAAGGCAGGGGAGCCAAAAAAATTATTTATATAGATAGTGTTGCTGCGTCCAAATTCAAAAAACTCGGATGTAATAGATGCGCTTAATGTATTGTTGCTACTCATAAGCCATGTCTTACCTGCCTGTAATCTAATTCCAATATGTTCACCTATGTCTAGTGTTTTATTTCCATTCTGTAATAAAACAGTAATTTCCGGTTGGTAAATAAGCAGGGCTGATGTATTGGCCCAGTAATAAGTGTTGGCGCTTATGTCCTGTTGGAAGTTTAGGCCTAAACTATATTCATACCAGGTGTATTGTTCGTGTAAACCAAATACATTATTTTTGGTAAGTATGTCTCTATCCCAAAATTGAAAAGCCACAGAAAATAATAGGCGAGCAGGAAAGTCTGGATGCTTTCTGGATGTTAATAGTATGCCGGATTTTATTAAACGTTCATTGGTTTTTGTATTATGTGGAAAGCCGCTTTGCGTACTACCTATATAGTCTATCTGACCATCATAGATAGATGAAAAGACTGTAATGCCGGTGTGTTTATAAGTGGTTGAGTATTTAAGTCCAATGCCGGGAATAAATCCCGTTTCTTTATCCAGTAGCTTTCCAGAAGTATCAAATTCCTGGTAATCAAAGCGCAAAATACCGCTTGATATTTCAAGTGAATTGGCGAAACTATTTTCTTTAAAAAGATAACTCGCCAGAACTAAACTAAGTATTGCAAGAAACTGTTTAAACATTATTCAACCTGAAAGTAAGTTCTTCAGGGATTGAAGAGGCGTTATATTTTATGGCTATGACACAGTGATTGCTTATTTCTAGCAGGTCTTCTAAATTATTTTCTTCATTGCTAGTTGATGGTGGATCATATTGATTAAGCACTATAGCAGCTACGGAAAGTTGCCGCGCAGCGATTGCCTCAAGGCTTAATAAAATATGATTAATGCAACCGAGCTTATCGTTGGCTACTAGCAAAACAGGCAGGTTTAATTTTTCTGCCAGATCTGCGTTTAGTCCATCTTCACAAAGTGGTGAATAAAATCCTCCTGCGCCTTCTGTGATTATGAAGTCATTTTCTGAATTATTGTCCGCAGTACAAACTGAAACCAGTTCATCGAGTTGTATTTTTTTATTATTTATTTTGGCAGCGCGAGCTGGTGAAATAGGTTCTTCAAATCGGAAGGGACATACATTATCTAGAGATAAATTAGATTGTGATGCTTTTAGCAGTAATGCAGCATCGCTGGGGTGTAAATGGCCATTAATTAATGCGCAGCCTGATTCAACGGGTTTTTTAGGAACGACGTTTATGCCTCTGGATTTTAATTCAGCAGCAATCAGACAAGCGATATAGGTTTTGCCAACGTTAGTGTCCGTGCCGGTTATGAAAAGTCCTTTCATGCTCTTTATTAATTAGTTAGACGATTCAGCGCTTCTTTATATTTTTCGGCTGTTTTATTAATGATGTCATCAGGGAGTTCAGGGCCGGGAGGTGTTTTATCCCAGTCGAGTGTTTCTAAATAATCGCGAACAAATTGCTTGTCGAAACTCATTGGACTACTGCCCGGTTTGTACTGATCCGCGGGCCAAAAACGTGATGAGTCTGGTGTTAAAACTTCGTCAATTAATACTAGTTGGTTATTTTCATCAACACCGAATTCAAATTTAGTATCCGCAATAATAATACCGCGTTGTAGTGCATAATCGGCAGCTTCTTTATACAGTTGCAAGCTAACTTCTTTTACTTGTCGAGCTAAATCAGCACCAAGCAAATCTTCAGTTGCAGCGTAGTCAATATTTTCATCATGATCCCCCACAGCAGCTTTGCTGGACGGTGTATAAATAGGCTCGGGTAGTTTGTCTGCTATCTTCAGACCTGCAGGTAGATTAATGCCACAGATGGCCCCGGTTTTTTGGTAATCTTTCCAGCCAGAACCAATAATATAACCGCGCACAATGGCTTCAACCGGAAGCGCCTTAAGACGCTTAACAATCATTGCATGCTTAGACACAGCCTTACGTTCTGCTTCATTGGTAATTACATCAGAAAGCGGCATGTCAGATAAATGGTTAGGTATTACATGCTCTAGTTTAGTAAGCCAGAAACGAGTCACGTCATTAAGAATAATGCCCTTATCAGGAATAGCCGTTGGCATGATCACATCAAAGGCCGAAATACGGTCGCTGGTGATAATTAACATGTGATTATCATCTATCTCGTATATGTCGCGTACCTTGCCTTTATGCAGTAGTTTCAGGTTGCTAATTTGGCTTGTGTGCAGGCTCATTCGTTTTCAGCTTCTGTAGATCGAAAACCCATATATTACTTGAATACGGTGCCTTCGGCGAGGGGGCTATGGGGTAAATAATTACAATATGAGCACGATTTAGTGTTTATTTAATAAACATATCTCGCAATTCACGACGTAGAATTTTACCTACATTAGTTTTCGGGACTTCTGTAACAAACTCTACACGTTTAGGTATTTTATAGCGGGTGAGTGAGCTTTCGCAGTGAATGGAAATATCGCTAAGTGTTAAATCTGGGTTTCTACTAACAATTACTGCAACAACTATTTCACCACAGCTTTCATCAGGTATTCCAATAACGCCTACTTCAACAACATCATCATGGCAGGCAATAATAGCTTCAACTTCATTCGGGTATACATTAAAACCGGAGACTATGATCATGTCTTTTTTACGGTCGACTATTTCGAAATACCCTTGTTCATCCATAAAACCAAGGTCACCGGTATGAAACCAGTTGTCATTATCAAATATCCTGGCATTTTCTTCGGGACGCTTATAGTATCCCTGAGTTACCTGTGGACCACGGATGCAGATTTCTCCTACTTCACCTGTGGGCAATAGTGCGTTGTTGTCATCCTTAATACAGACTTCTGTGGAAGGAATCGGTAGGCCAATTTTACCATTATAGGATTTTAAGGTGAGAGGGTTAATGCAAGCAGCCGGAGAGGTTTCAGTTAAGCCATAGGCTTCGAGCAAGGTCGCGCCAGTGACATCTTGCCATTTTTCAGCAACACTTTTTTGCACCGCCATACCACCGCCCAGAGTGAGTTTTAGATGTGAAAAATCCACATCTGAAAACCCCGGTGTGTTGAGCAATCCATTAAATAATGTATTAACACCGGTAATTACAGAAAATTTTGAATTTTTTAATTCTTTTACAAAGGCTTTCATATCTCGCGGGTTAGTAATGAGATGATTTAATCCACCTACCTTCATAAAGAACATGCAGTTCGCTAGTAAAGAAAAAATATGATAAAGCGGCAAGGCCGTAATTACATGCTCCTTGCCTTTTTCCATATAGGGTTCTATCCATGCAGATGCCTGTTGCAAATTCGAAACCAGGTTACCATGCGTTAAAATAGCGCCTTTAGCGACACCGGTTGTACCGCCCGTGTATTGTAAAAGAGCAAAATCATTTCGATTGATTTCGGGTCGGGTGTATTGTGAATGTTCACCAAGTTTTAGAGCTTTAAGGAAAGTGTAGCTGCCATCTAGTTGATAGTTCGGCACCATTTTTTTAATATGTTTTACAACTAAGTTTATGATGGTTGATTTAGGAAACGATAACATGTCGCCCATGCGGCTTGTAATAATATGCTTAATAGAGGTTTCAGAAATTATGGCTTGCAGAGTTGTTGCAAAATTTTCCAATACAATAATACCCGTTGCTTCAGAGTCACGTAATTGATGGCGTAATTCTTCAGCCGTATAAAGTGGGTTTACATTAACAACGGTCAGGCCAGCACGCAGTGCACCAAAAATAGCAATGGGATTTTGCAATAAATTTGGCATCATGATGGCAAATTTATCGCCTTTTTTCATGCCTAGCTGGGTTTGTAAAAAAGCAGCAAAGTGACGTGAATAGTCATCAAGTTGCTGATAGCTAATGGTCTTACCGAAATTGCAAAAGCTGGGTTTCTCAGAATAGGTGCCACAGGCGCTTTCAAATACATCAACTAAGGAGTCATAAGCGAAGATATCTGCCTCATAAGGAATACCTTCAGGGTAGCTGGAATACCATGCATGTGACATATGTCTCTCCATATAAGAGTATTATTAATTATTATTTGAATGTATATAGTTGATTTTAGATTAAATTATCCAGAGCGGTGTAAATATTTGTCAGGAAGTCACTAAATTAGAAAATTCTAGGCTGATGATCTTCTTGCCAGACAGGGTATTTCTGCATTATAGATTTGAATAAAGCTGATTCTAACCAGAACTGAAGCCACTTTCTTAATTTAGGATAGGGTGAACCTTCAAACCATTTGATGTCTACGTAGGCAAATTGTCTTATAAAAGGGAATAGTGCAATATCAGCCAGACAGGGTTCTGAGTCTATAAGAAATGTATGGCTATTAAGCCGTTCTTCTAATTGCTGCAAGAATTTCTCGCCTTTTTTTCTATAACTTAATTGTGAATGTTGAGGAAAACGATCTGAGTATTTGTAATGATCTAAATGAATTTTAAAAATATTGTCATTGAATTTTATTAAGGATTTAATTTCATCGAAGTGTTGTTTGATAAGCCAGTTGTCAGGGTCTGATTGCTGTAATGCCCAAAGCATAATGTCTAAGCTTTCATCGGTAATGCTGCTTTGATGAATGAGAACAGGAACAGTTGCCTTAGATGAGACTTGAAGCATAGCCTTAGGTTTGTTTTTTAAATCAACTTCTCGTAGTTCAACTTCTAAATTGCTTTTTCGTATTGCCATACGTGCGCGCATGGCATATGGGCAGCGCCGAAAGCTATATAGTATAGGGTGAGTGTTCAAGGCTAAGCAGCTACTTAAATTTATTTAAGTAGCTGCTTAGCCAAGCGCTTCTTCACAAGGAGAACTGTCATTGTCGAAACGTTGATTAAGATATTTTATGATCTCGTCAGATTCATACATCCAGATAGTTTCATCTTTTTTGTCTATGCGTAAGCAAGGTACTTTTATTTTTCCGCCGCCGTTTTGTAGCTCGGCACGGGCAGGATTTTCTTGTGCATTATGAGTTTTTATATTTAAACTTAAGCGAGTAAATGCACGACGTGTTTTAAGGCAAAAAGGGCATGCATAAAATTGATATAGAGAAAGGCTTGCGGTTTCCTTATCAACGCACTGTTGTTCCTGGAAGCTTCGTTTTAGTTTTTTGATAGGAATAAAAAAACTAATAAAAATAACCAGTCGGCCAAGGCCCTGGCGAAGAAGTTTAAGTAGCATTGCGTGATCCGGTCGAGCTAAAGGGCGGTTATTTTAGCAAATATACAGCTAATGATGCAAAGAGCATGTAATGGCTTATGATGAATGGCAAGTAGGCTTACTTTTTAAATAAGTATAGCGCTGTCATTAAGTGCTGTTTTGATAGATTGTAATTGTTGGGGTGTGTATTCACTGGATTTTGTCGTGCCCCAAACAGGTGAAGGCCAGCAAAAATCCGTAATCTTTCGCCCAATAATATGAATATGTAGCTGAGGAACGATATTGCCAATGCTGGCAATATTAAGCTTGTCGCTATTAAAATATGTTTCCGTGAATGCTGCTAATGTGTTTATTTCAAACTGTATCGATTGCTGCTGTTTAGGGCTTAATTTAAAGACCTCATTTTTATCTGTATCGGGTACTAAAATAAACCATGGGATGAGAGCGTTCTTATGCAGTAGTAAGGCACTTGTTTTTACTGTTCCAAGTAAATAACAATCAGCAGCAAGTTGAGGGTGTAGTTTTATAGGCACTATGCATCTCCCTTCATTGCGTAATCGAGTTGTACAAGGCTTAAGCTTGTGTTTTCCTGCCATGCAGTATCTTCACTTAATACGCCTAGTGTCACAATTATATGTATCCCATCAATGTCTGCATATTCCATAAGGTTTTTACGTAGTTCTTCAAACACCTGTTTGTCTACTGTTATCTGGGTGTGTAAATTTTTGTGAGTGCGCTTTATGGTAGCCAACTCAGAAATATCGTCAGAGATTACTGTGTACTCAGGTGTACTGTTCGACTGTGAAAAGCAAATACTGATATCAGTGTCTTGCTGGTTTAAAAAGGCGTTGCCAATAATTCGACCAGCAATACTAAGAGTGCGACCAGTTCGTTGCTGGTTATGCTGAATGGCCTGCTGCAAAGAGTAGAGGTGAGTCCATCCATTAATAGCAAATTTAAGTGTTTTAATATTTGAGTTATTCATTGTGAATATATTCTATGGCTGTATAAGTCGAATGAGGAGGTGTAGGAAAATGAGTTTAAAGCATTCAATTTAAAAAACGAATAGGTCGCCATAAATATATATGTAATGACATAGAAGTAAGTGCCCAGTGGCTCTGTAGTTAATGCAATTATAGAGCTATACTCAATTTATCTTATATGTCTAGGTGAGGGGTGCTATATGTCGCCTTTAACGAATAATGCAGCTTATGCTGGCGTAGACCGCCGGTCGTCAATAGAAAGAAGAAGTCAAATAGATAGACGGAATTTGACGCGCTTTCAGTCCTTGAGTAGCGGTCGGCGCACACTCCTGTGCCGTAGAAAAGAGGACGAATTCTGGATGGCTAAGAAATCATAGTCCGCGTTGCGTGTTGTAGGCCTCTATAAAGTATATATATTTCTCAAGATCAAGCGTGTGATTCACATAAGCCTGTATCTCGTCAGTATGTTTTGCCTCGATTTGCCAGCAGTGATATATCTGGTTCCAAATGGGGTTGCCCAGAATCATCAGTAAATTTTTAATATGCAGTCCAGATAAGACTTCTTCACCGGCAAGACTCTTTCCATTCACTTTGTACCAATTGAGTATTAGTTCAAAATGATCCCCAAGTTTTACAGGCGTGCTCGCCGATAATGCATTAGGTTTAGTGGTCTTGTGGTGCTGATTTTGGTTCATCGGCTCGCTAATAATATAAATAATTGATGGTTGCAGGGTAATGAATAACCATAATCAGTGTGTTGATGCTTATCAACTAAGCAGGGGTTGGTGAATCAGCATATGTTTGTTGAGAGATAAGCTGGCTTGTTATAAGCTGCCCGTCTTAGAAAATAATAAAATACTGAGATAGGCGCTTGTCCATACTTGTCGATGAAAAAGTAAATCAGCTTCTTAATCACGGTCACCGTGGCTTACTTAATAAGCGCCTGATAGGCGTTGAGAAGGAAAGTTTGCGTGTCTCACCAGACGGCGGTATATCTCAGCTTGCGCATCCTGGCTCATTAGGCGCCGCTCTTACCAACCCCTATATAACAACTGACTACTCCGAGGCCTTGCTCGAGTTTATTACGCCGCCATCGCAGCATATTGAATCTGTGCTTGAATTCTTGCGTGATTCACAGGCCTATGTTTATCAAAAGTTACAAAATAATGAGATTTTATGGGCAACTAGCATGCCCTGCGTAGTGGCGGGTGAAAGTAGTATTCCAATAGCCCAATATGGCAGCTCTAATGCAGGGCAGATGAAATCTATTTATCGCGAGGGGCTAGGGCATCGTTATGGACGTGCCATGCAGGTGATTGCCGGTGTACACTTTAATTATTCTTTGCCAGAAGAATTTTGGCCGGTTTATAAAGATATTCTGCAAGAAACCACACAGAGCCTGACTGATTTTCAGTCAGATCAATATTTTGTCATGCTGCGAAATCTACAGCGCTATGGCTGGCTTATTCCTTACTTATTTGGCGCATCACCGGCGGTATGCAAATCATTTTTAGGTGGTGCAGAAACCAATCTTCAAGACTTCGATAAAAACACTTATTATGAGCCGTATGCGACTTCCTTGCGCATGGGTGATATCGGTTATCAAAATAACAAAGAGAACGAAAGCGGTGTTAAAGCCTGTTACAAAAATTTAGATGAATATGTCAAAACACTGCAATGTGCAATTGAAACACCTTATAAAGAATATGAAAAAATGGGTGTAAAAGTTGCTGGAAAATACAAGCAGCTAAATGCCAATATATTACAAATTGAAAATGAATATTATAGTACGGTGCGCCCCAAGCAAATTTTACAGGGCATTGAAAAGCCAGTAATAGCCTTAAAAAAACGTGGAGTACAGTACGTTGAATTACGCTCACTAGATGTTAACGCGTTTGACCCTCTGGGTATAAATGAAACCCAATTGCGCTTTATAGAGGTGTTTATGCTGTATTGTCTGCTAGCAGATGGCGAGCAGATATGTTTGAGTGAGCGCGAAGAAATAGACAATAACGAATTAAATGTGGCACACAAAGGTCGTGACCCAAAACTTAAACTAAGACATAAGTCGTCTGATGTTGAATTAAAGGCCTGGGCTAAAGATCTATTAAGCGGAATGCAGTCAGTTTCCGAATTATTAGATAGAGATAAAGAAGATACACCTTATAGTGATGCTTTAAATCGACAAATGGAAAAGGTTCTACATTCTGAATTAACGCCATCCGCGCGTATGCTGGATGAAATGCGCGAAACAAAAGAGGGCTTCTATCATTTTGCAAAGCGCATGTCACAAAAACATAACCAGTATTTTACGAAGCTAAGACTAGCAAAAGAAAAAGAGCAGTTTTTTGATAAGGCCGTAGCGGAGTCTCTTGCTAAACAGCTTAGTATAGAAATGGCAGATACACAAAGTCTGGATGATTACCTTGAGAATTACTTTAAACAACGTTAGTGACCATTGAATAATAGTGCTCAATGGTTTTTGAATTCTTCCGTCAGTTTTTTTATTAAATTTATAAGTTCAATTTTGTCTTTATAGTTTAAGAAAACACCAATTTCAGTGGATTTTCCTTTAGAACAAATGCTTAGTTTTGGAATATTGTATTTGCCATTATTGTCAATTGTAAAAGTTGACCAATGACGTTGATATTCTACCCGTGAATCTGCGCGATCGATGCCATATTCAATTATTATGCTATTGTCAGTAAAGTAAATTACCTGACAAATGGAGTAATGTTTGTATACAAGATAGAGAGAGAATGTGAGGATTAATATTTCCAGGCCAGAATAGGGTAATACAAGTAAAAAACCCTGTGACATAAATACTAAGCCGATAATAAAAGATAGCAAAGAAAAAAACTTAACAAAGCGTACATTACTGGTCCAGTTTATAGGCCGATTCGGCTCGATAAGTATGTTGCCGGTGTAGCCGTCCTTATTGAGATAGGGTGTTAGCATAGGTAAGATGAGTATCTTGTGATATCTTTATTAAAGTTTATTTAAATTAAAATTCAATACCAGTTGTCTAATCATTATGAAGCAAAAATATACATTAATAGATGCATTTACAAAAACACCTTTTGCGGGTGCGCAAATCGCTGTTTTTACACATGCAGATAGTTTAACAGAACAGCAGAAACAACTATTAGCAAAAGAACTTAATCTGACTGAATCTGTATTCATTACGCGATCATTAGATGAGCGTTATGATGCACGGCTAGAAATATTCACCCCACAAGGTGGCGCGGATTTTGCGGGTCATGCTGTTGTGGCTGCAGGTTACGCATTAGGTGATGCAGGCATAGTTAAATCATCCGACGCACGTATATTAGTTAATGGGGAAGAAATAAATATAGCGTTAAGTGTTAAAAATCAGAAAGTACAAATAAACGTACCAGTAACTGAAAAGTACGATGAATATGTACCATCTAATAATGAGTTGGCAAAAATAATTGGCATAGATGAAAAAGATATAGGTTACAACGCATACAAGCCAATGCTAGCAGGTTCTTCTGAATCCTACTTAATAGTGCCTGTTAAAAATAATCAGGTATTACGTAAAGCAAAATTTAACGAGAATAAATGGCAGTTATCTTTTGTGGCATCGTTGGCAAAGCAGGTATTGTTGTTCACTGGTGAGCACCCATTTAAGGATGTGAATTTCACAGCACGTATTATTGGTAAGTTAATCGCTGAAAATGAAGATCCGCCGATTGGTGCGGCGGCAGCATCTTTCGGGTTGTATATATCTTACGGTAAGAATGATTATCACCGTTCTATTCTAGTTCAGCGAGGAGATGATTCATCTCGTGTGAGTGTCCTGGAAGTCAATGTAGATAAAATAGGTCCGAAAGTTATGGGGCTTCAATTGGGTGGTCATGCTGTGAAAGTAGGTGAAGGATATTTTGATCTGGCAAATTAATGCTAAAAATTGACTATGGTGAAATTTGAAAAGCATATCGATGTTACTCAAGCGCAGACGGTTTTAGAGTGCTTAAGTGATAACACAGATTTGAGTAAGCAACAGCTTAAGCGAATAATGCAAAATGGTGCGGTATGGTTAGAAAGCAATCATGGAATCAGTCGAATCCGACGAGTCAAAAAAAATATTGGGGAAAATGATCAGTTACATCTTTATTACGATGAAGTAGTGCAAAATAGCAAACCGCTTGAGGCTGCATTAATTGCTGATGAAGGTGATTATTCGGTATGGAATAAACCCTCGGGTATGTATTCACAAGGTAGCAAGTGGGGTGATCACTGCACGCTTTATCGATATGCAGAAATGAACCTTCTTCCACAAAGACCGGCCTTTATTGTGCATCGCCTGGACAGAGCCGCAAATGGTCTAATACTACTGGCACATAAAAAAACAACTGCCGAAAAATTTTCAAAAATGTTTGAATCACGTGAGATATATAAAAAATATAGGGCGCGTGTAGAAGGTGTAATTGAAGGACTTGATTTACCATATAAGATAGAAAGTTATCTGAATAATAAATTATCTATCTCAAATATAGTTTCGCTTGATATAGATAAAACGCATCAAACAACTGAAGTTGAGGTGGTAATAGAGACAGGTCGTAAACATCAAATACGACGACATCTTTCAGGATTGGGCTTCCCTATTGTTGGTGATAGATTGTATGGAGAGCAACCATCAGACCTTGATTTGCAGTTAAGTGCTGTAAATATAAAGTTTGAATGTCCTGTCAGCGGAGAGATACGCGATTACAAAATTTAAATTTGTAGTGCCTATTTGTCCCACTTTTTAAAACGTTTCTTGCAGTATTCACGTAACTCGTCGTAGTTCTGAAAATATAATTCAAAGTCTTCTTCAGAGGGCGCATCGAATTCACAGTAGTCATTGGAGTGATCGCGGCAAATAGTTGGACGATTTTCATATATTCCGCAATCACCATTTATCTGTAAATGTAAGCACTTGCTGTCGATTAATAATGTCCAGCCGTCAGAGTCTTTGTATACACGAATATTGGCATGTGATATTTGCCAGAGTAATATTTCAAAGTCTACTTTTGTTCGAGGTGTATCGATGTGTTGAGTGACATAGCTGCAGCAAATTGAGCCTGTGCAAAAGCTGCACTTGTTATCGCTAGTGATTTCAACTTCAGGCTTAATCGGGATAACCGTCATGTCGTTATTACATTCCGAATTCACGTAAATTTCCTTTGCGCTTTATCAGGTAGCTACCATCTGTTTGTCGACGTGAAATGAAAGTAAGGCTTTGCGTAATGTCACTCGATATATTCTGTTGCGGGGTTATTCTCAGATTCAATGTATATGATTTTTTATCGTCAATTATAGCCGTGCCATCAAGGCTAAGTTGGCCTTTATTGTTGCTGATTGTAGCAGTCAGCTGGTTAGTTGTATTTTGTTTTATAGCGATATTGATGTGACCAAGGGCAACAGTTTCAGCCATTGTTAACTTAGCGTTGCTCCATTTTAATGTGCCGGTAATGCTGGGCAGAGGTGAATCATTTAAAATGATAGAGTCTATATTGAGATTAAATACGCCGCCTAACTCACCTAGTGGCATTTGTATAAGCTCCTGCATCACGGGTGAGCTAATGCGCGCCCGCACATCAGTAGCTTCTACTGTCCCCCAGGCGTTCATGCTGATGTTACCAATAATTTTTTGCTTCTTAATGTTACCGCTTACTTCACTACTTATCTTTGCGATTAAGAATGACGCAGGATTAAGAGACCATTGAAAGTCTGTTATGGGGGACTGATTAGGTATGTTTATTTGTTCTGCACCACCACTCCATAAGCTGCCGTACACGCCATATAGTTTGGCTGTTATTAGTTTATTGTCTTCTGCTAGAGAAACAAGTTTGCTTGCAGGCAGGCTGCTCATCATAAAGAATAAATATGATAAAACGGCGGTTAAAATATAGTAACGGGTTTTTATATGCATGGTGTAAGTGATGCTTTACAGTCAATCTATTTCAGATGTTTAAGAGGAGCGTTCCAGCGTTATATTGGCATTAACAGCACCATCTTTTTTAGCGCGTTCAATTTTTATCTGGCTACTAATAATACCGTATTTGTTTTCCAGATCAGTTAACCAGTTTATTATTAAATCAAAATCGGCATTTTTTAAAGTGACTTTCACACCGGTTTTACTTTGATCAATTTTATTAATGAATGATTTTACACCAGTGACTTGCGCGCTTCTATCGGCAAGACTGGAAATAGATTGATTTCTGGAGCGAGCAGCAGCGCTGCCACCCATAGATTTTAAACTATTAATTTCTGCGCCAGCATTTTTCATCCAGCTATATAGCTGGCGCTGAGATTCATGCTTTAGTTGTTGCTCTTCATGATTGGAAATGATGGGGTCCCAAACTAATAAATAAAACAAAATCACCAGTAGTGCGATACTGCCGCTAATAACAATGCGCTTTTCCCGGCTTTCTAAAGTGTTGAGCCACTGTTGCGCTGGGGCTAGTAAGTTGTCTAATGCGCTCACCCTTTTGCCTCCAGCCTTAAGCGGCCTTTCACTTTATCTTTTTCTACCGTAGTGGATAAAACGGTCTTTATTTTATTAGATTCAAGTAGCCTGGTTTTAATTTTTTCTATATCTGCCAGTGAAGCAGCGGATAAATCGATATCAATATAATTGTTACGATAAATAGCCGCTTTTATATTAATATTTTTATTGGCGGATAAGGCGGGTGTAGCCTCAGAGAGTATGCTTAAAAAACTATTGCTATTGTCAGTGCTACCCATGGATTTCATGTCTTTTAAACGACGCTCGACACGCTTTTGCATATTGGTCATTTTTTTTGCGTCAGGTATTGCACGTTTAAATTCTATTTCGATTTTTTTCGCCAACGCAATATTTTTGTCTTTTAGCTGGCCGGTTAAAATGCTGGCATATGTAAGTTGTAAAATCAGCCAGATACCGGCGATAGCAGCAACATATTTCCACGGTTGCATCCAGGCAATGCTGGATTCTCGTTTTGCGGTAAAATCGCCCTGCAAAATATTCAGTGATTTATTTTCTATAAATGAAACGGCAAAAATTTCTAATGGATGATTTTGGTAACTGGTTTCAGTGAAAGGAATATCGGTATTTGCAAATAATGTAGAAATATCCTGGTTATCAGCTTTGTGATAGCAGGTAATCGATTCAGGTGGCTTGTCGGTTTGTTCTAATAAGGCATCAAGAATAATTTGTAGATTGTCGACTTCACAATTATGTAATTTTGCATCGCC
>Ga0316209_1002380_pt1 | contig 15315 bp, 9 predicted proteins | sample 6monopyrite_MG_FD_204945 | JGI IMG/M metagenome (GOLD analysis project Ga0316209, IMG submission 204945) | Microbial mat bacterial communities from mineral coupon in-situ incubated in ocean water Damariscotta River, Maine, United States -... | ecosystem: Environmental > Aquatic > Marine > Coastal...
GATTTGGGAAGATTAATAGGGGTAGAACATGCTGAAGGGTTTACCTCGGAACGTTTTCCTGGAATTAAGAATCTAAATGACCTTATTTAACCGGCTCTCTGGAATTTATCACGAACCTTAGGCAATGTAAAATAGAAACAGGTACCATCTGGTCTAAAACTCTCAACCCATATTTTCCCGTTATTCTTTTCAACCATTTCCTTACAAAGTGATAGTCCCAAACCAGTACCTTTTTCGTCATTTGTACCATAAGTGGTTATATTCGAATTTTTTTCGAAGATCTTCTTTTGGGTTTCTTTATCCATACCTACGCCTGTATCACGTACTGAGATTTCCCATGAAGTGCTTCTTTCCAAAGCGTCTATGGTAATCATTCCTTTTTCAGGGGTGAATTTTATGGCGTTGCTCAGAAGGTTACGTATAACAATGTCAATCTGGTCGCTATCGGACCAAGAAAGGATATTCGCAGGCATTTTATTGACAATCTTGAGCGATTTGGCCTCGGCGGTTTCAGAAAGTAAGTTTATGTTTTCATTCACTATATTTTCTATTGAAACTATACTTGGTTTGGTCACAGATCCATTCATTTGTGTCTGGCCCCAAGATAATAAATTGTTTAGGGTAAATGATATATGATCAATATCGGAGCTTAGTTTGGGGATAAACTGTAAGAACTCCTTACTATCTATTTCACCGTCCTTATAGAGTTTCAAAAGTCCTTGGAACGCAGCTATCGGACCTCTAAGATCATGACCTATTATAGAGAACAATTTGTCTTTGGTTTCATTGATTTCCCGCAATTTCTTTTCATTTTCAACCAATTTAGCGGTATTGTTGTAAAGTTCAATATTTAATCTTTTTTGGATTTTTTCATTTCTTCTTACAATCAGAGTGACGATCAAGAAGATTACCAGAATAAAAAGTGCCACATAAATATATCTTTTTTGGCTAGCCAGAGCTTTTGAATTTTCTTCTATCAAGCTTTCCTTTTGTTTTTCAAACTCCAATTTCGTAACCAACATAGTAATACTCTTTTTGTTCTTGTTGGTTGATATGGTATCGTGCAGAGTTTGGTATACCTCATGGTAAACTAATGCCGATTCAAAATCTTTTTTGTTCTTGTTTATTTTAAAAAGGGTATTGGCACTTCTCTGGGTTTCTTCATAAATTTTTATTTTTTTGGAAAGTTCAAAAGCTTTTAAAGCATATTGCTCTGATAAACTATCTTTATGTTGCCCTAGAAGAGCTTCAGCAATACCATTTAATAACGATGTTTTACCCCTATGATCATCAAGGTTATTATGGATCATTTCACTTTGCTTGTAAAAGAATAGGGCCCATTTATTATCCCCATCCTTTAAATAAGTTTTACCTTTCACTTCATAGGCATAGGCAAGCCAATCCATTATTTTGTGTTTTTCAAAAGTTGTTATGCTGCTATTTACATTGTACATAGCGTATTCCAATTCACCCATATCTGCATAAACAGAAGCCATATTGCTCATAGTTTCTGCTGAATAAATATCATTGCCAATTTTATCATTGATTCTTTTGACGATTTTAAAAAAATGGATTGATTGCTTATAATTTTTTTGGGTAGCGTAAAGGTTTGCTATATTTTCATTGATAATAGATAACATAAGATCGTTCCCGATTTGGGTTGCTAGCTCAATACCTTCTAAATACCTACTAAGAGCTTCGGCATAATCCCCTTTAAAATTATAAACGCCTGCAATTTTATTCTGTACCTCAAGTATAAGGTTTTTGTGATCTAGTAGTTTTGCACTTGTAAAGGCTTCCTGGTAATGCGTAATTGCTTGGTCATATTTTCCTTTGTCGGTATAATAATTGCCAAGACCAACTAAAGATTTGCATTGTCCACAAGCATTATTGGCATCCTTACTAAATTTATAGGCTTCTTGGGAAAGCAGAAGAAGGCTATCTGATTTTAAATACCGCATTTCGGACCCTAGATTATTAAGTAGTTCAATATAAAGACTATCCTTGGGTGAGAAATCATGCTTTGAGCGATAATCTTCAATGCGCTTCTCTAAACTATCCCTTCGGGTCAATTGGGCATAGGTTTGGCTGTATCCAAAAAATAGAATAATTGTAAGTAAAGCGTACTTATTCAACTTGGATTTTAGTTTTAAATTATTCTTTTGTATCAACGACATTGAATTGAAATCACTACTAGGATTTAGTGAATAAAAATAAACCTCGTCTATGCGGATAAATAATAATTGTTGTGAAATCGCAATTTTTGTGTGTTACGTCTATAAAAATATGTGTTTCATCGATAATTTAGTGGTCTGAAGCTTATTGGGATGGTAGTGATAGAATTTCATAAAGTAAAAAAATCATTAAATCTTTTAAAAAATATAGTATGTTTTAGTTGGAAAAATCAGTGAAAAAAAATTAACTTTGCCACCGCTTACAAATGGTGGTTGTAGCTCAGCTGGTTAGAGCATCGGTTTGTGGTACCGAGGGTCGCCGGTTCGAACCCGGTCTTCCACCCATTTTTTTGAAGGTCCTGTCTAAAAGTTGGCAGGACTTTTTTTTATTACGGTATCGGGTGAGAAGCCTGTACCGAGCGGAGCCGAGGTGAACCCGGTCTTCCACCCAAAAAGTAAAAGCTTTGTCAATTGACAAGGCTTTTTTTGTTCATAAGGCGTTAGGCCTATTATTTAGTTGCCTTGTCAACAACTACTTTTTGATCACGATTAGCTATTTCCCATGCAGTATGGAAAATCAATCGGGCTCTATTTTCCAATAGGTCATAATTAATTTTATCAGGCGTATCAGATGGTCTGTGATAGTCATCATGAGTGCCATTAAAATAAAATATTATCGGAATGTTGTTTTTAGCAAAATTGTAATGATCACTTCTATAATAAAAACGATTGGGGTCGTTCTCATCATTGTACTTATAATCTAATTCAATGTTTGCATACTTTCTATTCACCTCCTCAGAAAGATCATGTAATTCAGTACTTAACTTATCAGAACCAATTAAATAAACATAATTACGGTTGCCTTCACGATCAGGGTCGATTCTACCAATCATATCAATATTCAAATTAGCAACGGTTTGTGCAAGTGGGAAAATAGGATTGTGGTCAGTATAATATTGCGAGCCTAAAAGTCCTTTTTCTTCGCCAGTAACATGAAGAAAAACAATAGAGCGTTTAGGGCCGTGATTAGTTTCGGCAGCTTTTTTAAAAGCCTCTGCAATTTCTAAAAGGGCAACAGTACCAGAACCATCATCATCCGCACCGTTGTTTATTTCGCCTTTATTCGTTTTGCCAAGATGGTCTAAATGTGCTGAGATGACCACATATTCATTGGGTTTCGTAGATCCTTTGATAAATGCTGCGACGTTTTCCGAACTTATTGAATTATTATCTTCGGTAAGATTCAATGTAAGGTCTGTAGGTACCGATTTGGACTCATCGCTCTCATAAATATCGGGAAACAGTACCGTGGCGGTTTTTTCGTTGAACAGGATGTTCATGAAATCCTCATTGTCAGTTTTAACGGATAAACTTCCATTGGTACTTTTTTTCATTCGATTAAAATAGCTCTTGTATCTTCCATAATTGGCCGCATCTACATAGAGCATTCCTATTCCCCCATTGTCCATAACTGCTCTTGAACGTTTAACAAAGGCGTCTGATATATTGCTCCAATTAGAACTTTCATTGGTACCAGTAACCTTATAAGTGCCATCTTGGTTTTTTGGTTCACCAAATTTGACCAAGACCAACTTGCCCTTAACATCAAGATTTTTAAAGTCACTATACTTTTCGTCATCAATGCCATACCCGGCATAAATTACATTGTCAAAGGAACCTTCAGCTGCAGAAAATGAAAGGACATCTTCACCAAGCTTATATTCAGTGCCATTTAAAATTATAGTTCCCGCAGGCATTTTATTGGTTTCCAAAGGCACGTTTTGATAGTAGTCTCCATCGCTTTTTGCTGCTGGAATACCCAAGGAAATATATTCTTTCCTTAAATATTCAGAAGCCATTTTCTGTCCTGGTTCCCCCGTTTCACGCCCTTCATATTTGTCAGAGGCATATTCATAAAGATGTTCTTCCAGCTCAGCCATTGTAATGGTTTTTGCAAAGCTGACAGGATTAGCTGAGGGTTGGCCAACAACTGTTTTTTCCGGCACGGCTTTCTGGGATGAATTGCATGCCATGACCAAACCAAGGGCTAATAAAACTAATTTCTTCATTATATCTTAATTCATTATTTGCTTCAAAAATAATGAAAACAATAAGAATGGTAGTGCATTTTAAACCAAATGAAGAATGTACTGTTCAATGTACACTATGTCCTTGCCCTATTTCTATATTGCGAGGGTGGGATTCCTTTTTGGGCTTTGAACTGGCGATTAAAATTTGAAATTGAATTAAAACCTGATTTTTCTGCAATTTCAGCTATGGGCAATTCAGTGTTGTTGAGAAGTTGACAGGCATGTTCTAATCGTAATTCAATTAAAAACTGAAAAAATGTTTTGTGCGTGCGATTCTTAAAAAAACGACAGAATGCGTTTGGCGTCATAAAGGCTAGTTTAGCAACTGTATCAAGGCTAATTTCCTGTTGGAAGTTATTTATGACAAAATCAAAGATTACCTGTAAGCGTTGACCATCCCGATTACCTATTTTTTTGGGATAAACAAAACTGGTCAGAACTTCCCGTTCAGCTTTACATAGCTTTTTAATCAATATCAAGAGATTTATAAACCGGGTTAATTTGTTCTGTTCCGGCATTTTGATCAATAAATCAAGTACCGCTTCTTTATCGGATAGCAATCTAAATCCGTCATTGGCAATGTCAAAAAACCAATGTATCTTCTCAATATCAGCAAGATCGAAAAAATCAGTTCCAAAAGAATCCCTGGTAAAAAAGAGTGAGACCATTTTAACCTCCTTAGCTGTTTTTTCGCTTTGAAAGAGGTGTGGACAGTTAGAGCCTATCACAAAAAAATCCTGGGCTGTGAAGTGATGAATACTATCACCTACAATTAATTTCCCTTGCCCTTTTATAATTAGACTTAATTGCAATTCTTCATGCTGGTGCAATTGGTTATAGAACATTTTTGATTCATCAATTTGTACAATCAAATTTTGGTTCAGGGGTTTGGGAATTCTAAAAGGATGGACTTTCATATTGTAATAATATGCATATTTTAAACTTTATTTGGAAATATATATCAAATATAGGGTAATATACTCATAATTAATGATAATATTGGTATAACCATTAAACCGAAATCCATAGTATTTTTGCACTGCAATCATTTAAATAAAAAAGTTATGCAAGTACAATGGGAAGGTGTAATGCCAGCAGTGACCACTAAATTCAATGAGGATGATACGCTGGATTTGATAATGTTTCGCAAAAACATAGAAACACAATTGGAAGCAGGTGTAAGCGGAATAATACTTGGGGGAACCTTAGGTGAAGCAAGTACATTGACTGATGATGAAAAGCGAAGCTTGATTCAGGAAACCGTAGGAATCGTAGCTGGTAAAGTTCCTGTAATCATCAATATCGCGGAGCAAAGTACTAAAGACGCCATTCTAGCCGCCCAAAGGGCTAAAACGTATGGCGCTAGCGGATTGATGATGTTGCCCCCAATGCGCTACAAAGCCACTGATCACGAAACGGTGGTTTATTTTAAAAACGTGGCCAAAAGTACGGATCTCCCAATCATGATCTATAATAATCCAATTGATTATAAGATTGAGGTGACCTTGGATATGTTTGAGGAATTGTTGGAAGAATGCGACAATATCCAAGCAGTTAAAGAATCAACCCGCGATATTTCAAATATTACGCGAATCAGAAATAGATTTGGGAATAGATTGAAAGTGCTTTGTGGTGTTGATACCTTGGCGCTGGAAAGCATTTTAATGGGTGCTGATGGTTGGGTTGCAGGTCTTGTCTGCGCTTTCCCTGCCGAAACAGTTGCAATTCATGAATTGGTAAAAGCCGGAAGAGTATCCGAGGCTATAGAAATCTACCGATGGTTCTTGCCATTGTTGGAATTGGACATAATCCCACAGTTGGTCCAGAACATTAAATTAGCCGAGGTAGGTACCGGTATTGGTACAGAAATAGTTAGAGCTCCTAGGTTACCATTACATGGTGTGGAAAGAGCTAGAGTGCTAAAAATTATTGAAGAAGGATTGCGCACAAGACCTCGTTTGCCAGATTATAAGGCAATTGCCCAAACTATATAAAAGCATTGATTTATTAATTGGTTTAGGCCAAGATTCAAAGATTTATTCAATACATTGGTATTACATAATTTTGAAAATCTAGATAAAAACATAAAATGATCACAGGTAAAAATTATATTGGAAATAACCTATCTGCAAAGGGAAATAAATCGTACACCACTTTTAATCCGCAACTAAACAAAGAAAACGAATATGAATTCGTAGAGGCCACACCAGAAGAGATTGATCAAGCTGTTCAGTTGGCAAAAAATACTTATCACGAACTCAGTGGAATTTCAGGAACAAGAAAGGCCGAATTTTTAAATGCCATTGCCGATGAGATTCTGGCCTTAGATGATTTGTTGATCAAAACATATTGCTCAGAAACAGGTTTGCCCGAAGGTAGAGCAATAGGTGAGAGGGGAAGGACGATAGGGCAATTACGTTCTTTTGCATTATTGGTGGAAGAAGGTTCCTGGGTAGAAGCTATCATTGATACTGCGATTCCTGATAGGAAACCAATTCCTAAACCTGATTTACGCAAAATGATGATGCCTCTGGGCACTGTTGTTGTTTTTGGTGCGAGTAATTTTCCATTGGCTTATTCTACGGCAGGAGGAGATACTGCGGCCGCATTTGCAGCGGGTTGCCCTGTCATTGTAAAATCACACCCAATGCATGCAGGCACGGGTGAATTGGTAGCCTCAGCGATAGTAAAAGCTGCTGACAAAACGAATATGCCCAACGGTGTATTTTCCAATTTAAATAGTAGTGGCATTGAAGTAGGCATTGCGCTGGTAAAACATCCAGGAGTTAAGGCTGTAGGATTTACGGGAAGTATAAGAGGGGGTAGGGCATTGTTTGATTTAGCTTCGCAACGTAATGAACCTATTCCTGTTTTTGCAGAAATGGGTAGTGTTAATCCAGTTGTAATAATGCCGAAAGCGGTTCAGAAAAGAGGTGGCGCATTGGCAAATACTTATGCAGGATCCATAACTTTGGGTACAGGTCAATTTTGCACGAATCCAGGACTTATATTAGGAATTAAAGGAGACGGTTTGAACAATTTCATTCAACAACTTTCAGATGAAATTGTAAAAATTGAACCTTCTTGTATGTTACATCCAAACATAATTGGAGCCTATGAAAGCAACAAACAAAAAGCAGTTACCCAAGATGGATTGCAGGTTGTAGCTGATTACCCAACAGATGTTCAGGTGAATTATGCTAGACAAACCGTTACTACGGTAGAGGGCAAGACCTTTATGGAAAATACTACCTTGCATCAAGAAGTTTTCGGGCCATATTCCATTATAGTACAATGTGAGGATATTGAGCAGTTGGAGCAAATAATAGCTAAACTCGAAGGACAACTTACCGGAACAATAATTGCCGAAGAAAGTGAATTAAGCAATTATTCGGGAGTGGTCAGTGCTTTGCAGAATAGAGTTGGTAGATTAATATTTAATGGGGTTCCTACGGGTGTGGAGGTTTGTCCTTCAATGCATCACGGCGGACCATATCCTTCTTCAACGGACAGTCGCTTTACCGCAGTGGGAATTCATTCAATAAAAAGATGGGTAAGGCCAATAAGTTATCAAGATTGGCCAGATAATTTATTGCCAAATGAATTGAAAAACTCAAATCCGTTAGGCATATCAAGACTTGTGGATAATATTCAAGCCAATAGTTCATTATAAGTCTTACTGGGATGAGTCGTAGAACTTTTATTTGCATTGATGCACATACCTGTGGAAATCCTGTTAGGGTGGTGGCGAAAGGAGGTCCTGAACTCATAGGTGGGAACATGAGCGAAAAGCGCCAACATTTCATCAACGAGTACGATTGGATCAGAAAAGGATTGATGTTCGAACCGCGAGGCCATGATATGATGAGTGGGAGCATTTTTTATCCTCCGTCGGATCCTGAAAATGATTTTGGCATTCTTTTTATAGAAACAAGTGGTTGCTTGCCCATGTGTGGTCATGGCACTATTGGGTCAATAACCATAGGTATAGAAGAAGGCCTTTTGGTGCCCAAAACACTAGGTAAAGTCAGAATGGAGACTCCAGCAGGTTTGGTAAAAGTAGAATACAAGCAAACCGGAAAAAAAGTGGATTGGGTTAAGCTGACCAATGTAAAGTCATATTTGGCAGCTACCGATCTTACTATTGATTGTGAGGAGCTGGGTCAGTTGGTTTTTGATGTTTCCTACGGAGGTAATTTTTATGCGATTGTAGATCCCCAAAAGAATTTTTCGGGCATTCAGGATTTTACGGCAAGTAAGCTCATTCAGTACAGTCAGGAAATTAGGGATAAGATCAATACAAAATATCCTGGGATGTTCATACACCCCGAAAATAAAACCATAAACGGTGTAAGTCATATGTTATGGACGGGTGATACTATTTCCCCGGAAGCAACAGCCAGAAATGCTGTTTTTTACGGGGATAAAGCTATTGATCGTTCCCCTTGTGGAACAGGCACTTCGGCACGGATAGCCCAATGGTATACCAAAGGCAAATTAAAATTGGGAGAGGAATTCATACATGAAAGTTATATTGGTTCACAATTTATTGGAAGGGTAGAAGAGGAGACAACCTTGAATGGCCTACCAGCGATTATCCCAAGCATTCAAGGCTGGGCAAGAATATATGGCCATAATACCATTACAATAGATGATGATGACCCATACGCACATGGATTTCAAGTAATTTAATTCGAGGGATTTAAATTATACTGTACTTGTTTCAGTATCTAGAAATAATAGTTTTACTATTTGAAATGAACAAAAAGGTAATTGTTATCGGGGGTGGCATCATTGGGCTTTGCGCTGCATATTATCTACAAAAAGAGGGACAGGAAGTAACGGTTATTGATAAATCCGATTTATCAAACGGGGCTTCATTCGTAAATGCCGGTTATATTACACCGAGTCATATCATTCCCTTAGCAGCTCCTGGCATGATTTTCAAAAGCATCAAGTGGATGTTCAATTCCTCGAGTCCATTTTACATAAAACCTCGCTTTGACATAGACTTCTTTAAATGGTCGTTGTACTTTCATAGGGTCTCGACGCATGAGATGGTAGAAAAGGCAATCCCGGTTATCAAGGACATAAATCTATTAAGTAGGGATTTGTTCGAAAGCATAAAGGTTTCTGGAGATTTGGGTGATTTTCAATTAGAAAGAAAAGGTTTGTTGATGTTATATAAGACCGATGTTGCTGCTGAAGAGGAAATGATAGTTGCCGAAAAGGCAAAGCAGTTGGGATTGGAAGTTGAATTCTTGAACAAACAACAATTAAGCGCCATTGAACCCAATGTTAATATTGATGCAAAAGGGGCAATCCATTATGAGTGTGATGGGCATATGACACCAAATGAATTCATGCCCAAAATGATTGCTTTTTTGCGGAATAAAGGAGTTGTCATAAAGACAAATGAGGAAGTGTTGGATATTTCAATTTCTAATGATAAAATTCAGGAAATTGTGACCTCGAAAGGATCCTACAAAGCCGATGAGGTGGTTTTGGCCGCGGGATCATGGAGTGGGCAACTTTCCAAAAAATTGAATATAAAACTACCTATACAGGCAGGCAAGGGGTATCGTATAAATGTTGGGAGGCCAACAGGGATTACGATGCCTGCTATTTTATTGGAAGCCAAAGTGGCAGTTACTCCAATGAAAGGTTTCACTCGATTTGCAGGTACTATGGAATTTTCGGGAATTAATGCAACTATTAGAAAAGAACGTGTTCAGGCCATTGCCAATGCCACTAATAATTATTATCCTGAAATTGAGATCCATGCCACAGAGGTAGATAAGGCTAAAAGTGGAATGCGACCTGTCTCCCCAGATGGTTTACCTTATATTGGAAGATGCCCTGAAATTCAAAACCTCACATTTGCAACAGGCCATGCTATGATGGGCTGGAGTTTAGGCCCTGCAACAGGTAAATTGGTGGCGGAAATTATTGATGGTAAAAAGACCTCATTGGATATTAGTCCGTTCGCACCTGAAAGAAGATTTTAATACTAGTGTTAAGTTAAGCTAAAACCTACACATAATCCAATGCGTCCTCGGCAGTATCCTGTCGTTAAAGAAATATTCCGTAGCTACGGCTATGCAATGATTCTTTGCTTAGGCCTACTACAAAATCCACGATTGCCTTATACGTCATTTCAGACTTTACTTAACACTAGCACGAATGATCGCCCACTATTCTCCATTCGCCATTGATTCGTTTGAACACGATCATGAATGTACCATTGGCGTTGCCAACTTCACGTTCTAAATGGTATTCTCCCATGACCCAATAAGCCTCTCCACTTATTTTGGAAATATTGGCTATGGTAAAGGCTAATTTTCCTGTTTCCGCTTTTGTCGGGTATCCTTTTTTGTAGCGCTCCAACATATTTTCCCAGCCATAAGTAACGCCACCGCTCCCAAAGTAGGGAATGGAGTCAGATTGAAGATAACCCTGCATAAACCCATCCAAATCGTTATTGGTCCAAGCTTGTTCTTGTGCTTGTAAAACTTTTTTTATTGCTGCAACATCATCCGTTTCAGCGCTTGGAGGTTTGCATGCACTCAGGCTGATTACAATAAACAGGATTTTAAAAATTTTCATGATGTTTAAATTATTTAAGAAAGGTAAAATCTATCCTTCCTCTCCGATTAAGTTAAAAGCTCCTTTTACTAAAAACAAATCATTTTTTTTAAAATCAGTTGCATTTTTTATTATTACAAATCCATTGAAAGTGCTACCGACGGTAACTTCTTTTTTACTGAATAGGAAATTGGAATTTTCATCCACACTTTTCAAAAGAACATAATATTTTTCATCAATTGCAATAACGGCATCCTCGGGTAATGCCAGCTCTTTACTTGATGCGGTTATTATCTGTGCATTAACGAACATTCCGACAGCGAAATTGGTTGTTATACCCTCTTCAATATGACCATGAACCTTAACGGTTCTATTTTTTGCATCAATTGAAGTACCAACCAAATGCACTTCAGCCTCAAACGTATCTACAAGAGCTTCTGGAATGTTAAAAACGATTTTTTGTCCTTCCCTTATTTTAAGGATGTCTTTTTCAAATACAGCAAGTTCAAGATGTATATGGTCTATATTAATGATTTCCATGATCTCATCCGCAGGGGAAACATATACCCCTTTACTGATATTTAATTTCGCAACACTGCCATGAATAGGCGCATATAGTGTTATAACTGAAGTAATATTACCAGCCTCAACAGATTTAATATTAATATTGAGCATCTGTAATTTCTTCTTAAGACCATTATATATTGCCAAAGCCCCTTTATATTCACTCTCAGCCTTTAAGAAGTTTTTTTGGGAACTTATTTGTTCTGCGACCAAGGTTTTTTGACGGTCATATTCAGATTTCAAATAGGTTAGCTGTTGTGCCGTTTCAAGATAACTTTGTTGCATTTCTACAAATTCAGGGTTTTCCAAGGTCACTAATACTTGGCCTTTGCGAACTTTATCACCAACCAATAGCGCCGTTTTTTGAACGTAACCGCCAGTAAAGGAACTTATAACCGCCCGGTTTTGGGGAGGAACATCTATCATTCCCGCAGTCTGCACTTGTGTGGGAAATAATTGCATTGAAAGGTTATCTATTTGCATTTTACTGCCTTCAAACTGTTCTTTGCTAATTTCTATCTTGTTCGCTTCGTCAAGTACAACTGTTGGGACGCTGTCTGCCGTTTTATTCGTTGATTCACCACAAGCCAAGAAAAGTGAAGTGGATAATAGGAATAGTATAAATTGAAAGGTTTTCATGTAATATATTTTTATTTGCTTTGAATTGTCAGGATCTGATAATTGATGGTTGTTTTTCATAATGTCAGATGATTAAGGGCAATGACCGTTTGGTTATAGTTGTTTAGATTTTCCAAATAGGAGAGCTCAATACTATAGGCATTCTCCAAACTTTGAATATATTGGAAAAAATCTATTTCCCCATTCTGGAAGCTTAATGAAGCTGTTTTAAGAATTTCGTCAGAAAGATTTTGGCCACTGTTCTCATAATATTTTAAAGTTTCTTCATATTTCCGTAGCTGCCCTATAAGCTGTTCATACTTCAGCTGAAGTCGGTTCTTATAGTCAAGGGATTCTTCAACAGCCACATCCTTAGCAATTTTTGCAACTTTGATTTTGGAAGCGTTTCCGCTAAAGAGCAACGGTATTTTCAGGCCTACTTGATAACCGTAAAGGTTCTCGCCTAGACCTGTGTTAGTTCCTTGGAAATAATTAAAACTTATGTCTGGCAATAATAGTTGCTTTTCAAATGCGCTTTTGGCTTTGAAGAGCATGTTCCTTTGTTCATATAGTAAAATACCTGCGTTTTGCGCTAAATCATTAAGCTGTAATTCCAATTTATGACAGGGTGTCAAAGCAATATTCAAAGGTTCTTCAACCTGTGTGATTTTTTCCAGCCGTGCATATGCGATTCCAATATCTTCCCTTGTTTGATTGAAGAGCGCATGAAATTCTTTTTGTTTGGCTTGGGCCGTTATCTTTTCAAGATAATTGGTTTCCCCCAATTCGAACCTTCGCTGGGAAGCATGGGCGAATTTTTGATAAATGCTATCCAAATATTTATAGACCTGTTTCTTTTCCCTAGCATATAATAATTGGTAATAGGCAGAAGCAATTTCGCGTTCAAGACCTTGCTTTTGCATCTCGTAGTTACTTTGCTCTATCCTTAAATTGACTTTATTGATACGTTTGCCAGCGAAATAAAGCGTGGGGAACAAAATGCTTTGTCGAATGCCATACACGTTTAACGGCTCATTGTTGAAAGCCAGATTATTTTGGTCGTATTGATAATAAACTTCGGTCTTATCAAAATTAAATGCGCTACCTACAAGAGCTTCCGATGCTTTTACGTTTAGGGAAGCTGCTTTTAATCCAGCATTGTTTTCCATCGCCAAAGCCCTTACTTCATTAAAATTCAATCCTTTTTCCTGGGCATTTATATTGAGTGCTAATAGTAAAAGGAGCACGCTCAAGCCTTGAGTTGGTTTCTTTTTGACCAACTTTTTAAGTTCAATTTTTGAATCGAAAATTGCGTATAAAACAGGCAAAACAACCAGAGTAAGTAGGGTAGCAGTTATTAGACCGCCAATAACGACTGTTGCCAAGGGTCTTTGCACTTCTGCACCGGCACTGGTTGAAATCGCCATGGGCAAGAAGCCTAATGCCGCAGCCGATGCAGTCAAAAGTACTGCTCTTAGCCTGTCTTTTGTTCCTTGTTTAATTCGAGCTTCAATATCGATCATACCTTGATGTTTTAATTCCTTAAAATGTTCTATCAAAACAATTCCGTTCAAAACCGCAATCCCAAAAAGGGCAATGAATCCTACGCCTGCAGAAATACTGAAAGGCATATCCCTTATCCATAAGAAAAATACACCTCCAACGGCAGCCAAAGGAATGGCGGAATATATCATTAATGCATCCCTGACCGATCCAAAGGCAAAAAAGAGCAAAAAGAAAATCAGCACCAAAGCTATGGGCACGGCTATTTTTAATCGGTCTTTGGCACTTTGTAGATTTTCAAACTGGCCTCCGTAAGTAATACTATAGCCAACAGGAAGTTTGATGTTGGTTGCTATCCGATTTTGAACATCGGTCACGACAGATTGCAAATCACGATTGCGGACATTTATACCTACCACAATTCTTCGTTTGGTATCATCCCTAGAAATTTTAGCTGCGCCTTTGGTATATGAAATTTGTGCGAGTTCACTTAATGGAATCTTTCCACCCGATGGCAGATCAACATATAGGTGTTTAATATTGTCAATATCCTTTCGGCTTTCATGATCCAATCGTAAGGTAAGGTCAAATCGTTTTTCCCCTTCGAAAACACTACCCAAATTCGCTCCAGCGAAACCCATTGAAATCACCTTGTTCAAATCATTGATATTCAATCCGTAACGGGCAATTTTAGCGCGTTGGTATTTTATGTTCATTTGTGGCAACCCCGCAATTTTCTCTACGCTTATATCGGCGGCACCTTCAATACCCTCGACCAACTTTCTTATTTCGTTCCCTTTCTTGTTTAAGACGTCTAAATCCTCACCAAATATCTTAATGGCGATATCAGCACGTACACCCGTGATAAGCTCATTAAATCGCATTTCAATGGGCTGGGTAAATTCAACTTCCATTCCTGGAATAATGCCCAGGGCTTCCTTGAACTTATCGGCCAGTTGGTCTTTAGAAGCGGCAGATACCCAATCCTTTTTTGGTTTAAGGGTAATAATAACGTCGGTCTCTTCCATAGACATTGGGTCTGTGGGTACTTCTGCCGCACCAATTCTCGTGACTGCCTGATCTACTTCAGGGAATTGATCCAACAATATCTTTTCAATTCTTGTGGTAGTTTCTATCGTTTTACTCAATGAAGTACCTGTCTTAAGAATGGGCTGAATAACAAAATCACCTTCATCCAAAGTAGGTACAAATTCCCCACCCATAGTCGTAAAAAGATAAGCTGAAAATACCAATAGCAATGTAGCTATGCCCAAAACCAATTTCTTACTTGCCAATGCCCAGTGAATAACAGGTTCATATACAAGATTTAAAAATCGCATTAAACGAACGGAGATGTTCTTATCAGAAACCCTCGTAGGCTTTAATATCAAAGTAGAGATTACCGGAACATATGTGAAACATAACAGCATAGCACCAATCAAAGCAAAACTAAAGGTCAATGCCATTGGTCTGAACATTTTTCCCTCAACACCACTTAATGATAATATAGGAATGAATACGATAAGGATGATCAGCTGTCCAAAGATTGCAGAGTTCATCATCTTGGAGGCACTGCTAAATGTGATTTCATCTTTGGCGAGCTTTACATCTTCTGTCGACATAATGCCTAGCTCCAATCTTTTGGAAGTAATCTGGAAAGCAATAAACTCTACAATAATCACAGCGCCATCAATGATGATTCCAAAGTCTATAGCTCCAAGACTCATTAAATTTGCATCGACCCCAAATAAGTACATAAAAGAGAGTGCAAACAAAAGGCA
>Ga0316209_1002381_pt1 | contig 15313 bp, 19 predicted proteins | sample 6monopyrite_MG_FD_204945 | JGI IMG/M metagenome (GOLD analysis project Ga0316209, IMG submission 204945) | Microbial mat bacterial communities from mineral coupon in-situ incubated in ocean water Damariscotta River, Maine, United States -... | ecosystem: Environmental > Aquatic > Marine >...
GCCCACGAATAAAAGATGGTAGTATAGAACCTGAAGAAGCAGGTATGCTCCAGTTTCAAAATTATGAAGACAACAACAATAGTAAAGCATTTGGAGGACGAATTGGATTATTGCCTTTTGCAGATTCCTCAACTGAAATAGGTTTTTCTACATATTCAACAAGTAAAGTTGGGGCTAGAGATTCAGATTACGAAAATGTTGGTGCATTCTTATATGCAATCGATTTTGCTTTTATAAAACAAATACCTGCCTTAGGAGGATTTATTGATATTAAAGGACAATACAATAATTCTGACATTGATGATGCTACTTATACTGAAGTTCATGAAGATGGAGATGAAGAGGAATATACCTTCGATAATAAAAGCAATTCGCTCTACGCCCAATTAAGCTATCGCCCAACAATGGCTAGCAGTGATTTTATGAAAAAGTTAGAGTTTGTTGTAAGATATTCAAATCTCAACACACCAGAAGGTGCTGAATGGGAAGAACAGTCTGATCAATACGCCTTTGGATTAAACTATTGGCTAACCTGGAGATCTGTTATAAAAGTTGCATACCAGACAACCGACGCTGTTGGTGGTCACGATGGTGGTGGTACAACTGATGGCTTCTTTGTACACTGGGCAATTGGATTCTAATAAACATATAAATACAGAAATCATGAAAACAATAAATAAAATAATTCTAATCAGTTTAATGCTACTTGTAACAGGGGTAGTAATTGTAAGCTGTTCCTCTACAAAGGATAAATATACAGCTGTTACAGATGTTGAAGACGAATTTAAAATTGAAAAGTCTGGTGCACAATTATGGGGAGAAACTTGTAACAGGTGTCATTTAGCACCTTCGCCAGCAGACTATAATGATACCGATTGGGAGACCATAAGTTTACATATGAGAGTTCGGGCAAATTTAACAGAAAAGGAAAGCAATAAGATATTGGAATTTCTAAAATCTGCCAATTAATAGCTGATAACACATTCCCGTTACTATGGCTTAATATGGGTATTGGGAATGTGATTATTAATTACAAATTAATGTTTAGCTAAAAATAAATATGATGAAAAAACTAGCAATTATTTTATCAACAATTGGGCTTTTGAGTTTAAACAGTTGCAACCAGAAAACAAATCCTAGCGCAATACTCGAAAATTCAGATACTAGAACAGAACTTTTTAATACAATTACCAGTAACCACGATTACATGACTGAATTCATGAAGAACATGCGAGGGAATAATCATGCTATGCAAATGATGCAAGGTCAAGGAATGAAAATAATGATGAAAGACAGTATGATGATGAAGAATATGATGAAGGATGGTAATATGATGGTTAAGATGATGCACAAAAAAGGAATGATGAGCGAAGATTGTATGCAGTCCTGTATGAATATGATGGAAGAAAAAGGAATGAATATGCAGAATATGGATACATCAACCAAAGATGATCATTCCGAACATCACTAATTTTTAACAATTAAAAATAAAGAACAATGAAAAAAAATCACTGGATATGGATGGTTATTGGTTGTGGACTGCCACTGCTACTCATATTTTTTGCACCAGCATTAGGTATCACAGGTTATAATGGGCTTTTTGCCTTTATAATCTTAATGTTCGCCATCCACCTATTTATGCCTCATGGCTCACATGGCCATGGAGGGCATAACCATTCTGGTAAACAGAGTGACCACAAGCATGTGAAAGAATCATCTTCGGTTGAAACAAAAGATGAGCACAAAGGGCATCAACACCACTAAATACGAAAACAATGAAGCAAAAATTTCAAATAAACGGTATTAGCTGTGGTGGTTGTGCTACAAGAGTCAAGAAGACATTGGAAGAACATCCAAGCATCGAAAAAGCAGAAATATTATTGACACCTAAAGGGGCTACACTCATCACTATGAACGAAAACCTTACAGTTGCTGAACTGCAAAAACAGCTCAGCAAACTTAACGGATACACAATTACAGAAATAAATTAATAACAATTAAAAATTAAAAATTATGCATTTTTACGAAGGACATTTTGGAGGCATGCACCTAATATGGTGGATTATATGGATAGCATTCATTGCTTGGATATTCTTTATCCCAGCAGACATCCCATATCAAAAAACAAAGAAGGACAGCCCACTGGATATTTTGAAAAAGCGTTTAGCGAAAGGTGAGATATCCAAGGAAGAATATGAAGAATCTAAAAAGATTTTAAAATCCGAATCATAAGTTCTAAATATTAAAATTAAGTAAAATGAAAACAACATTAAAAAGAACCGTAGGAGTGATATTGATAGCTCTAATGCTATTTGCTTGCTCACAAAAACAAGAAAATTCTATAAGTGAAATGCTAAAAGAGCCATCGCAACAGGAAAGGGTTTTAGCATTGATGGCAGAAGATCATGACCTAGGCAAAAAGTATATTGGTAAGATGATTAATAATGACCACGCAACTGGAATGATGGTGGACGAGTTGGTAAAAGCTGCTGCAAATGACACCATTTTGGCAGGCAAATTAAGTACTATGATTACCAAATACCCTGAACTTATGGTTTTCACTAACCATCATTTTATGCCAATAATAGCTGCAGATGAACATTTAAGCGATACTTTCTGCGACCATGCCTTAGAGCATGATAATATTGCTAAATCAATGTGTCAGAAAATGAATGACAAAGAAGGAATGGAACCTTGTCATTAATCAGTAACTTTAATAAATATAAAATACAACAATTTTAAAACTAAAAACTTATGAATCGATTTAATGTAAAAAAACTAGGATTTGCCTTCGGTCTTACCGGTGCCTTAATTTATATAGGCTGTATGATTGTAATGGCAACGGCAGGTCAAGAAGGTACAATATCTTTTTTCAACAGCCTTTTACACGGGTTAGAAACTACTAGTATTATAAGAATGGATGTACCACTATTGGAAGCGTTCTTTGGCATTGTACAAACATTTATTATAGGATGGCTTATTGGTGCTTGTATTGGAGCTTTTTATAATGCACAAATAAAAAACAAATAAAATTATGGACAGAAGAGATTTTCTAGCAACAGGGGCAGTTTCAACAGCAGGAATGTTGTTTTTCCCTGGCAATCTATTGGCAAAAGAAGCTAAAAATGAGAATAAAAAAAGACTCGTAGAGCCCTTACCCTTTAAAATGGATGGAGAGTGGAAAGAATTTGAACTTTATATAGACCTTCATACACACGAGCCAGCACCAGGTTTTAAGTACCACACTCTCGCCTTCAACGATATGATTCCTGGTCCAGAAATAAGGGTTAACGCAGGCGATAAAGTAAGGGTGAAATTCATTAATAAAACAGATTTAAATCATACGATTCATTGGCACGGTATTTTTGTGCCATGGCGTATGGATGGTGTCCCCTTTGTTACACAACTTCCTGTAATGCCAAAAAATGAATTTATTTATGAATTTGTGGCAGAACCCGAAGGGACACATTTTTACCATTGCCATTGGGGAACACTAATGCATATGCAAGCTGGTATGTTTGGTAGTTTAATAGTAGAAAACCCAAAAGACCCTATAAAAGAAAAGTTTCCATATGAAAGAGAATACACCTTGGTTTATTCGGCTCACGATACCAATTACATCCGTGAAGAAATGAACGGAATGTTAGAAAGAATGAAGCAACGGAGTTATTTAATGAAGCAAGGTCGGTTTACTAGTGAACAGTGGGGTGTTTTTGATAACAAAGAACAGTTTCTAGCCAGTATGGAGAGTGGGTATCAGCCACCTTATGTTACCAACAGAAGGTCTAATGCAGAGCTACCGCAAGCCAACTGGTTTACAGTAAATGGAAAATCATACCCTTCAACACCATACTTGTTCATAAAGTCAGGCGAAAATATTCGGGTAAGATTAATCAATGCTGGTGCAGAAACACATCATCTGCATCTACACGGACACGACTTTTGGATGGTAGCTGATGATGGAGTCCCTCTTGAGCATCCTTGGAAAAGAAATACGGTGCCGCTTACACCAGGAAAAACCTTCGATATCATAATAGAAGGTAATAATAGAGGTATTTGGACATTCCACGACCACGACACTCGTAAAGTAACCAACAATGGTCTATACCCAGGGGGGAACTTACTGGCTTTGGTTTATGAAGATTTACCTGCCGATGAGTTGATTATTTCAAAACATTCAGGAAACCCAATGTACAATCCAAATGCAGGTATGGGAGATATGAAAGAAATGGATAATGAAAAAATGGGTAATATGAACAAAATGATGTTTGGAGATGATAAACTTCCTAAAATCGCTCTTGACGAATAATTTAAAGAACAGTTAAAATGAAAAAAATTATATATATAGCAATCCTGATTTCCGGGCTTGCAAACGCACAGATTACCCCAGAATTTGAAATTGGAGCCAAAGGGGTTTTCTCAGGGAATTTAAACTTTAATTCCGAAGAGTCCAATGCAGTTACGGATTTCTCTGACACTCAATTGTTAATGGGGCTTAGTCAAAAGCTCTATAACAACTGGAGAGCACAATTTGTTTTGGGTCTTCAATTTCCAGACGCCAACTCTAATCTGGGTGAAGTTTTTTACAATAATATCTTTATACGACTCGAAGATAAAACCAATATTTTTAAGGTGGGACGAACACTCGCACAGACCAATTTAAATGAATTTCCAACCCTACGTGACGATGATGCACAACAATTTGTATACGCGCTTAATCCTTTTTCTGACGGAGTAAATACAGAACGTGACCAATATGCCAATGTCTTGGATTATACGCATATATTCAAACAACGCTTTTTTGTTTCAATACACGGTGAAAACTTCTACGATAGTTTAGAGCCCGATGATTTTAGGTTGAATTCTATGGGCGTTTCGTTTATTTATAGAGTGCCAGAAAGTCAAAGGTGGAATAGAAATATAGTCCAACAAATCGGGTTGAGCTACAATAATTATTTTACCGACAGACCAGGTTATTCTAATGATTTTGACTCTTCTGTTAAAAACTTACTCTTTAGTACAATACTAAATTTAAAGCCAGACCCAATAAATTTTGTGGATTTTAAATTTCAAGCTATTCAAAACTTTGGATGGGATGAAATAACAGAGCTTAATGACTATTTCGACTACACAAGAACGCAGTCAACATCTCTCTTTGGCACTTTTAGATATTTGAAACAAAAATTGGAACGTCCACATTATCAAATTTCCATTGGTGGTGGGTATAAGTCCTTAGATAATTTATCGACCAACTCAAATCAGTTACTATTTATAGCAAATGGGTTTTATCGAATGGGGCAGAATTTTGATATTGGATTTCAGTATCGTTACACTGAAAATGAAGGTTTTACGCAAAACCTATTTGGAAAGAATGAGCATCGTTTTCAATTGGCATTGGTTTATTCGTTCAGCCAAATTTTCAATAAGCAGTTTGGTGACCGTGAAGACTTATTAAACCTAGAACACAATTATATAAAATAAAAGTAAGTGACCTATACCACGCAACATATTAAAACAATAATTATACAGATACTTATTTGGGCAGGTATTTTCTATTTCTTGGTGCACCCTTTCACAATGGTGCTCTATTGGTTTGAGTATAGTAACACAACATTTTCATTTTCCTTGTTTCAAGACGTTTTAAAAAAGCGCTTTTTAGAATCTTTCACTTTTGATATGGGGGGAATGGGTGGTTTACTTACGCTTTTAGGAAGTTTTCTGGGTATAATCTCAGGTCTGTTTTTTATAACTATTAAACAAAAGAATAAGCTCATCGGCACACAACAACGATTACTTGTTCGTGATATTGAGGCATTGATAGAAGCAGGTGAAAATGAAATGGTAGAATTCAAGTCTTCCATACGCTATGACTATTATCGTAAAGCAACCAACCGCGACCTTGAAAAGGTTATTGCCAAAACCATCACAGGTTTTATGAATGCAAATGGTGGTAAATTAATTATTGGCGTAGATGATGATGGAAATGTTTTAGGATTAGAAAAAGATTTCAAAACCCTAAAGCACAAAAACAGGGACGGTTATGAGCGCGAAGTTTTCAGAATCATTTCTACACAATTAGGCCACGAAGCTTGTTTCAGCAATCACATTTCATTCTATAGTTTAAATGAAAAAGATGTGTGTTTAGTAGATATAGAACCTTCTGAAAAACCTATTTACGTTAGCGATACCGAAAATACCACCTTTTATGTTCGGACAGGTAACGCTACTTATCCACTATCAGTTAAAGAAGCTGTTAATTATTTAGAAACTAGAAAATCATAAAGTTATGCAATACGTCTGGTTTATATGGTCACTTATAATTCTCGCTCTCTGGGCGGCAATCTATTTGTCAAAAAAAAGACATAGAAAAGAAATGCTCAAAATGAGCCTCATTACTATGCCTTTTGGTTTAACAGAACCCTTATTTGTGCCAGAATACTGGATACCACCGTCACTCTTTAATTTGGCAGAAAAAACAGGTTTTGACATAGAGAGTTTAATTTTTTCCTTCGCCATAGGCGGAATAGGCACAGTACTCTATAACCTAATTTTTAAGCGCATCCTTGCCGAAATCTCACATAACGAACGAAGTCATCAAAGACATAAATTGCATAAGTACATTCTTTTTGTACCAGCAATAGTGTTTCTCATATTGGCACTGTTTACATCGCTCAACCATATTTATTGTGGCATTATAGCCTTATTCATTGGCGGATTGGCAACACTTTATTGTCGCCCAGATTTAAAAAGAAAGATATGGGTTGGGGGCATCTTGTTTACCATATTGTATTTCATATACTTTGGAAGTATCCTTCCATTTTACCCCCAGTATGTGGAACTATATTGGAATCTCGACAATCTCACCCATATTCTAGTCTTAGGAATCCCAATTGAAGAATTACTTTTTGCCTTCACCTTTGGAATGTATTGGTCTGGCTTATATGAACACTTGTATTGGCATAAACTAATTAGCCTAAATAAAACTCATAATCAATAATAATTTAAAAAATGAAACGAAGATATTTTAAACAACCGAACAACAAACCCATAGTAGTAACAGTAGAAAATCCAAGCGGAAGAATCTACAAGCTATTAATCAGTATTCTATTTTTGATTTTAGCCTCAATAATACTGCTTTCGTGTTCCAACCAGAAAAAAGATAAGGCTGAAACAGCTACGCTTGCAGTCACTAAAACAAAACCCATTCAAATGAATTCAGCTGTTGCTTCTCAAACAACTTATGAAATCGTACCGAATGAAAAAGTCTGTATGGTAAACGACAGGTTTATGGGTGTAAAACAAATACCGATAGATGTAGATGGTACAACCTACTTTGGTTGTTGTCAAGGCTGTGTTGAAAAACTTCAGAAAAACATTGACAATGTCCGCTTTGGAAGTAATCCGATTGATGATACAAAAGTAGACAAGGCCAACGCTGTAATCGTTCAGGATAAAAGTAAAGGGAGCGTCTTTTATTTCGCTTCAAAACAAGACGCCCAAAGCTTTATAAGTAAAAATAAAGCCTAAAATATTTCTATTAATAAACTAAAAATTATGAAAATAGTATTGGCTCTAGACGGTTCAGATTTCAGTAAAGCAGCTGTTGAGCAGCTTAACAGAATAACCTTGCCACCAAGTACGGAGATTTGTATTATAAACGTTTACGAATTTCCTACAGCAATAGGCCCTGAACTGATGGCTACAGGTGGTAGCTTAAACAATTATTATGAAGAATTCATAAGCGGTGCTCAAAAATTGGGTGAAAAAATTGTTTCCGAAGCCAGTGACAACCTTAAGAATTTAAATAAAACACTTACCATAACCACTAGTGTTGTTAGCGGGCTACCCAAAAATGCAATTCTAGAAAAGGCTGAAGATTGGGATGCTGATTTAATTGTAGTTGGCTCTCAAGGTCAGGGTGCGCTCTCACGTCTATTATTGGGTTCTGTTTCACAATATTTAGCCACCCACGCTAAATGTTCGGTAATGATAGCAAGGGACAAAAACAACAGTTAGAGAATCTAAAATAATTATGGAAGATAATCACATACATAGTATATCATCAAAATCTGCTTGTAAAGTAACAGATGATATATGCCTTCCGGATACAAAATTCCCACGTGTGGTTATTATAGGTGGTGGATTTGCAGGTTTGGCGTTAGTAGAAAAACTAAAGAACAAAGAGGTACAGGTGGTTTTGTTCGATAAAAATAACTTTCACCAATTTCAACCTTTGCTGTACCAAGTGGCTACAAGCGCATTGGAACCTGATAGCATAGTCTTTCCGTTCAGAAAGCAATTCAATGGCTATAAAAATGTGGTGTTTCGTTTGGCGGAAGTTGAAGAAATTAAACCTACTTCAAATATTGTAAGAACCAATAAAGGAGATGTTCATTACGATTATTTGGTGTTAGCTACAGGAACAACTACCAATTTCTTCGGTATGGATAACGTAGCTGATAACAGCTTGGGGATGAAAGATATTCGCGATTCTCTCAATATCCGACATATGATGTTGCAAAATTTAGAGCAGGCTGCTATTACCTGTAATGATGAAGAACGTGATACACTAACCAATTTTGTGATTGTTGGAGGCGGTCCTGCAGGAGTAGAAATGGCTGGAGCTTTAGCGGAATTCTGTAAATACATCCTTCCTAAAGATTACCCAGAATACCCTTCAACTATAATGAACATTTATTTGATAGAAGCCAGGGGTGAGTTGTTAAGCACGATGTCAGACAAGGCATCATCAAAAACCCTAAAATACCTAGAAGATTTGAATGTAAATGTATTACTCAATGAATCAGTAAATAATTATGATGGCTCAAAGGTTATCACAAATCGTGATAACATCATTATGGCAAAAAATCTAATCTGGACAGCAGGTGTAAAAGGCCAGTTTCCAAAAGGTATTGACAAAAAATATGTTGTCAGAGGTAACCGTATTAAAACCAACCCCTTTTTGATGGTAGAAGATTATAAAAACATATTCGCCATTGGTGATATAGCGGCTGTAATTACCGAAAAAACACCAAAAGGGCATCCACAGGTCGCGCAAACAGCTATTCAACAAGGAAAGTACTTAGGTACATCAATCCTAAATATCATAAAAAACAAGCCTATTAAACCTTTTGAATATCACGATAAAGGTTCATTGGCGACAGTAGGTAAACGTAAAGCAGTAGCCGATTTAGGCAAATTCAAATTTGGTGGTTATTTCGCTTGGCTACTCTGGTCTATAGTTCACCTTATGTCCATTAGCGGCTTTAGAAATAGATTGATGGTTGGTTTTAATTGGGCGGTAAGCTATTTCACTTACGAAAAGAGCAACCGCCTGATTATTAGAAATTTTAAGCCAAAAAATTCACAAACAACGCCAAAAAAGGAAAATAAAGAGGAAGTCAAAAACGTGAATTAGTAATGTTGAAGAAGAAAACATATAGCGGAATACAGAGTGTATTCAGCGCCACTTCAAAAGGCCTGAATAACACAGGTATTGTGCTTCTCATTACGGTTATCGTAGCAATGGTATGGGCCAATTCACCCTGGCAAGAAGTATATCGTAGCTTAATGAGAATGGACATCTCCTTTACAATAGGTGGTTTTGAAATTACTGAACCCCTTCTGCTTTGGATTAATGATGGCTTAATGGCATTGTTCTTCCTTCAGGTTGGCTTGGAACTAAAACGTGAAATATTGGGCGGGAAACTATCGACTCCTCAAAATGCCATACTTCCTATCGGTGCTGCCATAGGAGGTATGGTTTTTCCTGCCTTATTATATTTTCTCTTTAATACCGCTGGTGAAGCTTCTCAAGGTTGGGGAATTCCTATGGCGACAGACATCGCATTTTCACTTGGTGTATTAGCACTTTTTGGAAAAGGTTTGCCTACAGCATTGCGAGTATTTTTAATAACACTAGCAATAGTAGATGATTTAGGTGGTGTATTGGTCATTGCGTTGTTCTATACCTCTGGTATTTCAACAATGGATTTATTTCACGCCTTTCTTTTCTTTGGATTACTAATTATTGGCAATTATGCTGGAGTACGAAAAACTTGGTTCTATGCCATTATAGGAATAGGTGGTGTTTGGCTAGCTTTCTTCTTCTCAGGAGTACACCCTACTATTGCTGGCATACTAACAGCCCTAGCTATACCAGGTCGTGTAAAAATAAACGAGGCTACATTTTTACAACGCCTTGCGACATTACACAACAAGTTCAATAAAGAAAAACCTGTAAGAGGTTCGCTAATTTCTCATTCCCAATTAGAAATACTAGAAGAAATCAAAACTACAAGTTCAGAAGCTGAAACACCACTCCAAAAGCTTGAAAATGCTTTAAATCCATTTGTGAATTTTATCGTACTACCACTATTCGCTTTTGCTAATGCTGGTATTCACCTACACGGCAAAGTGTTGGAAGTACTTACCCATCCGATAAGTCTAGGAATAGGTTTTGGTCTCATATTCGGAAAGTTTATTGGTGTCGTCTTATTTTCAAAAATTTTGGTCTTTCTAAAATTAGCAAAACTTCCTAAAAATATTACTTGGTATCACATCTACGGAATTGCCTTTCTAGCTGGTATCGGGTTTACAATGTCCCTTTTTATAAACGAATTGGCATTTGCCGATGAGGAATTTATCTATACCGCTAAAGTCGGCATTTTATTTTCTTCATTAATTGCAGGCATTATCGGTTCCATCATTTTAATAAAAAATCAAACACTTAAAACAATATAATATGAAAAGAATAGCAGTAATAGGATACGGAGTAATAGGAAAAAGAGTGGCTGATGCCATCAGTCTACAAGATGATATGAAACTTTCTGGAGTATGCGATATCATAAGCGATTGGCGCATTCAAAATGCGGTAAGAAAAGAGTACGATATCTATTCAGCAACTGATGAAGCTGAAGACAAAATGAAGTCTGAAGGCATTACAATAAAAGGAAATATGCAAGAACTTTTAAATAAGTCAGACCTTGTTGTGGATTGCACCCCTAAAAAGATTGCAGCTCAAAACGTGGCAATCTATAAGGAACAGAACATCAAATTCATATTGCACGGTGGCGAAAAACACGAAAGCACGGGGCATTCCTTTAGTGCCGAAAATAATTATGAATCGGCATTAAATAGAGATGCGACCAGAGTAGTCTCTTGCAATACAACCTCTATATTAAGAACGTTAACCGCGTTAAAAAGAGCTGATTTATTGGATTATGCCAGAGGGACGCTTTTAAGAAGAGCTACAGACCCTTGGGAAAGTCATTTGGGTGGTATAATGAATACAATGGTTCCCGAAAGAGATATCCCGAGCCATCAAGGTCCAGATGCTAAAAGTGTCGACCCAGAATTGGACGTGATTACTTCTGCGGTAAAAGTCCCTGAAACCCTCAGTCATATGCATTATTGGAATGTGAAGTTAAAAAAGCAAGCCTCGAAAGAAGAAGTTTTAAATGCTTTTAAAACGTCTAGTCGTATAAAGTTTATTCAATATGACCAAGGCCTAGTCTCAAACAATACCATTAAAGAAATGTTTTTGGATATGGGAAGACCTTGGGGCGATATGTATGAAGTTGCACTTTGGGAAGATATGCTAAAGGTAGTGGGAGATGAACTCTTTTATGCCTATATCGTGGATAACCAAGCTATAGTAATACCAGAAACTATAGATGCTATAAGGGCACTTACTGGAATAGAGGCAAATGGGACTAAATCTATATCTAAAACCAATGAAAGCTTAGGTATACACTAATTCTTATCAAAATGAAAACAAGCAACAACATTATAGAAATATTAGGCGAAAAAGCACCCTATTATTTAAATCACGTCTGTGAAAAAATAACAAAAGATGAATTACTAACACCAAGTGATAATAGCCTTGACAAGGTTTTTATTAATAGCAATAGAAATCCACAGGTACTACGCAGTCTTTCACAGTTGTACGGTCACGGAAATCTGTCAGGAACTGGGTATTTAAGCATCCTACCTGTTGACCAAGGCATTGAGCATAGTGCTGCTTTCTCATTCTATAAAAACCCAGATTATTTTGACCCAGAAAACATTATTAAGCTCGCTATAGAAGCTGGTTGTAATGGAGTAGCATCAACCTTTGGCGTTTTGGGACTAAATGCCAGAAAATATGCCCATAAAATACCTTTTATTGTGAAGATTAATCACAATGAACTACTTACCTATCCTAATAAATATGACCAAACACTATTTGGTAAGGTAAAAGCGGCTTGGGATATGGGAGCCGTTGCTGTGGGTGCTACCATTTATTTTGGTTCTGAAGAAAGCAATAGACAGCTCAAAGAAATTTCAGAAGCTTTTGAAGAGGCTCATAATCTGGGTATGGCAACCATCTTATGGTGCTACACCCGAAACGAAGCATTCAAAACAGAAAAAGAAGATTATCACGCAGCTGCCGATGTAACTGGTCAGGCAAATCATTTAGGTGTAACCATACAGGCAGATATTATTAAGCAAAAACTTCCAACCAACAATTTTGGTTTTAAGAATATCGATTTCGGTAAATATGATGATGAAATGTATGAAACGCTCACTACAGAACACCCTATTGATTTATGCAGATTACAAGTAGCAAATTGCTATATGGGAAAAATAGGGTTGATTAATTCAGGTGGTGGCTCTAAAGGGGAAACTGATTTAGCTGAAGCTATTACAACAGCAGTAGTTAATAAGCGTGCTGGAGGCTCAGGGCTAATATTAGGAAGAAAGGCTTTTCAAAAGCCTTTCGGTGAAGGCGTTGAATTATTGAAGTTGGTTCAAAGTGTTTATTTGGATTCAAAAATCAGTATAGCATAACAAAATAGGAAATGTTTGACACGGAGATAAAATCACTTAAATCACTAAACGACTATCTGGTAAAACTGGTAGAGAATCGCCTATGGCTCAAAGTAATCATCGCTTTGTTTCTAGGTGTTGGGTTTGGTTTGCTCTTGAGTCCTCAAAATGGTTGGATATCAAAAGAAACAGCTGACGTGGTAGGCAACTGGCTAGCACTTCCTGGTGTACTTTTTCTAAAGTTGGTTCAAATGATTATGATTCCTTTGATTGTTGCATCTATCATCACTGGTATTGCAAGTAATGATAAGGGCAGCCTAAAAAAATTAGGTGGTGGTGTGTTACTCTATTTTCTAGGCACTACTATAGTTTCGGTAAGTCTTGGTACCATTATCTCTCAGCTCTTCAAACCAGGACGCTTCTTGCACCAACAGGCACTATCAGAACATAATGATGTATCATCCGTAAATTCAGAAGGCACCGAGCTGTCATTCGGATTTGAAAACATCCCTGATGCCATATCAAATTTGCTTCCAGAAAATCCTTTGGCATCGATGGTAAGTGGTGAAATGTTAAGTATCGTGATTTTCACAATCATTATTGGTGTAGCTGTGCTATCGCTTGAGGATTCTTTACTGCGCCCAGTAAAGCTTCTTTTAAGTGCCATACAGGAAGTCTGTATGACGGTAGTAAAATGGTCAATGCTTCTAGTACCTATTGCCGTTTTTGGTCTTATGGCGCAGCTTACCTCTAGTGTTGGATTAAGTTCCTTGTCTGGTCTAACATACTATGTTGGAGTAGTACTTCTTGGCCTTTTATTATTGGTGATTTTCTATTTAGGACTTGTTGCACTATTGGGAAAAACAAACCCATTTCAATTCCTAAAAAAAATAAGGGATGTACAACTATTGGCTTTTTCAACGACAAGTTCTGCGGCTGTGATGCCCTTATCACTAAAAACGGCTGAAGAAGAACTACAAGTAGACAAGACCATCAGTAATTTTATAATTCCCATTGGTGCTACAGTTAATATGGATGGAACTGCACTCTATCAAACCATAACTACGCTGTTTATCGCTCAAGCCTATGGCTTGGAAATGAGTTTACTAAACATCATAGTGGTCATCGTTACCATTGTAGCTGCATCCATTGGCACACCTGCTATACCAGGTGGTGGTGTAGTTATTTTGGCTTCAGTACTCAGTAGCGTTGGCATACCCTCAGAAGGCATAATCATTATTATTGGAGTAGAAAGGCTGTTAGGAATGTTCAGGACTGCTGTTAACGTAACTGGTGATTTAACTGCTTGTGTAGTCTTCAATAAGTTTTATGGTAAAACGCCAATTTTAGCAAATAGAAATATAGTAAATGAAAGTTCAAAACAATGACATTACTACTCATATCCATAGTGTTTATTTTTCCTGTTATTGCTATAGCAGGTTATCAACATTACAAGATTGGTAAGCAACCAGCTTATGATGCCAACAAAACTTCATTGAACTATGAAATAATAGGTTCTGGAGAAAACAAACTTGTTTTGTTGCACGGATTGACAGGCTCTATAAAATATTGGAAACGTGAATTAGATGGGATTACCAAAACACATACATTACTTCTTATTGACCTTCTCGGTTTTGGTGATTCGCCAAAACCAAAAAGTGATTATTCTCTATTAAGTCAGCAACAAGCTTTAGAATTAGTTCTAAACAAGGAAGGGTTCAACGATGGAAATATACTTATTGCTGGACATTCAATGGGAGCTATAATTTCGTTGGCACTATTGGAAAAGCAACCAACTTGGTTCAAAGCAGGAATACTTATAGGCATACCTGTTTATAAAGATGTTTATGAATTTAAGAAAGTTATGTCCACACATTCCTTTGTAGATAGGATTTCAACAAGCAAATTCTCGAAATACATCTGTATGATTCATCCCATATTTATGTCAAGTGCATTCAAGCCTGATAACCTAACGGATGAAGTTTATGAAGATGCAAAAAAGCATCATTGGATGAGTTATTATTATTCGCTCACAGAAGTCATATTGAAAACAGATTTATTTGCGATAGCAAGGAAAATTAAGGATAAAGATATCCTTTTTATTCACGGGGAAAAAGACACTACGGCACCTTTAGAAAATGCCTTAAAATTATCAAGGGAATTTAAAAACGTACACTTTATTACTTCATCTGAAGGAGACCATCAATTCTTTCTGAAAGAGGCAGAATTTGTTTGGAAGGTAATTCAAGATTTTACTATTTCAGAAATAAGATTACAAAAAAAAATATCAAATGAACACGAATAAAATTAAACATATAGGCGTATTTACATCCGGAGGCGACAGTCCTGGGATGAATGCTGCATTGTATGCAATCACAAAATGTGCTGAAGTTAATGAGATTAAAGTAAGTGGTTTTAGAAAAGGATATGAGGGATTAATAGATGGTGATTTAATTCCATTAAAATCACACGATTTACAAAAGTTAGTACATCAAGGTGGCAC
>Ga0316209_1002382_pt1 | contig 15311 bp, 10 predicted proteins | sample 6monopyrite_MG_FD_204945 | JGI IMG/M metagenome (GOLD analysis project Ga0316209, IMG submission 204945) | Microbial mat bacterial communities from mineral coupon in-situ incubated in ocean water Damariscotta River, Maine, United States -... | ecosystem: Environmental > Aquatic > Marine >...
ATATCTGAATACTGCCGACTTTGGTCCCCTGACTTTGCTCTGTCGGCACTGCAAGAATTTTCAGGAAATCGACCGTGTATCGTTGAAATATCTACGGATCGAAAACGGAGCTATTCTTCCGGAAAATCTGGAGGAGGACAAAGACCATATAGCTTCTGTTCAACAGGTCATAGAGCGGGCGGCCAATGGTTCAACTCAGTTCAGCCTGGCGCTCGTAGCCTTGAGAGTGCGTATGTTTCGGGACTATCTCGATCCGGCATGGCAACCCGTGCGCGTCGATCTTCAGAGCGAAGAACCGCCGCAAGCAAAACACATTCGCAAGTATTTCGGCTGCCCTGTCATCTTCAACGCGGATCGCAATGCTGTGGTGATTTCAAAAGCTGACATGCAGGCGCCTCTGCCTCATCCTGATCCCGACACGCTGAAATTTCTGGAGCACCATTTCGACAACCTCATAAATGCCTGGCCTGAAAATTTTGTCGATCAGGTCACCTGCATCATTGAAAGCCAAATGTCCAAAGGGCAGTCCTCGCTGCGATCCGTGGCGAGCGGGCTCGGAATCTCGCCTCGTTCGTTGCAACGACGACTATGTGAATACGATCTGGAATTCAGAGATCTTGTAACCGAGGCCCGGATACGTCGAACCGAGCAATATTTCGCCCAGGCGGCAAGACCAAATCTCACCAAACTGTCTCTCCTGCTTGGCTTTAGGGAGCAGAGCAGCGCGAGCCGCTTTCTCAAGCAAAAGATGAGGCGGAACCTCAATTCCGTCTCGTAATCCATGATGCCGAAAAAGATCGCAGTAATCCCGACGAAAAAAGTTCAGCATACGGCGGTTAAGTAGCTGCCAGCTTACGGGTGCAGCCCATGGGTCGCCATTGGTTTGTTGGATGCGAGGAAAATTTCTCACGATAAAACCGCAGGTAATCACAAGTCGAAATTGTCCGTCATCAGAACATTTGGAACTATTTTCGAAGCGGCTTAGAAGAGCATTAACCTCGTCTTTGGGTTGATGTTAAGCGGCGATCTTGCGGTGCTGCAAGCGCCGATGTTGGATGGTCTTTCGTTTGATCCTTTCGCGTTGTTTGATTATGCTTTCGGCACGCCGGAAGAAGTGCTCGAGACACTGCTCCGTACCCAGGAGGCCACGGGTTTCGGCGAGTTGATCTGCCAGATGAGCTACGGGATGATGCCGCTCGAATGGGTAAAGGAGAGCATGGCGCTCTTCTCCGAAGAAGTGTTGCCCACCCTCAAGGCCCGCGAGACCCCGAGCACGCACTCGACGCCCTACGCTGAGGTCGAAGAAGCCCGCGGGGCATCCTCCCCCACGGCAGCCACGGCATAGCGACCCTGCTCCTCACCTGTTCTTGAAAAGCACCTCGAAACCCAAACCCGGAGGAGGTTTTTGGTAGGGACAGGCCGAAAATTATTGTTCCGCCCAGCGAGCACAACAGTGGGCCTAGATTTTCAACCACGTCTAGCTTTGGGCTCTTTGGTTGGAGTAGGGCGAGAGCTCCAGGAAATTCATACTGATAATACGCCGATAGGACGCATTCGAACCCACTTGGGTGTCTGCAGCACGAGCTAAATCGGTTAAATGCACGAAACAAGCACTAAGGAGACGCTGACTAGCCGCGGGCACTAAACTCGGCATTGACTGCGGCTTCGACTCTGGCTGCCAATGCCGGTGCACTCTCGAGCTCAGTTGCAGTAGAAAGGTAGGGAGTAATCTCAGAAAACCTGCGATGTACCTCACGACGAGCCCATCTCGCTGATCGCACAAACAAAGCGTAGGCTGCCATTTCGGCGCTACCGTAACCTCTTCGAACACAGCGATTAGCATGCGTCAGCGAAGAACTCGGCTCTTGCAGGTCACCTTCGTTCATAACGCGCAACAAGATTTGGAGGGGTGCACCCATGAGATGCGCGAGGTCCGGAACCAGGCGGATGACAAACTTCCGAGCACTTGTGCTCCGCTTGAGGTCCCGCGTCTTCTTTGATAATTCTTCTTGAATTTCAGTCAGTGGAGCACCGTCCATCCACTTTACCAGCGCCGCCCGGAGCTTTGGAACAGCAAATGCCGCTCGCTCAGCGTCATCCTCTAAATCTCTGAAATCTGCGCCAAAGAGATATTCAAAATTATCGGCTTTCAGTAGCCGAAACATGTCCACGGGTCGACGCAACAGCCATTCAAACATCCAATCGCGCCAGTCACCCACGCTTTTATTGGCGTCCAGACCGATCTCCACCACATCTACGGAGAGCCTTTGTAATATGTCTTCGGGCATGCCTAGCATTGACGCCAGATCACGAATAGGGCCTGTCTCATCAGGGGTGCCCCCGTCGTCCTGGTTCAATAGCGCGAGTGCGGAAGCAGTACGGCTGGAAACCCAATCTTCCTCACCGGCCTGCCGCTTGCGGAATGCAGCGAAGCTACGCGCCAGCCCCAGCCGTACATCACGCACGCCATCTTCTCCTTCGTCCGTTTCCGCAAGTCGGGCGACGACATACCGTTCTAGATCACTTACACCAGCTGCTTGATCATGTATCCGATCCATTAGTGCGGTGAAAGGGTCATCCAGTACGAGGCATTGATCCGACTGACCGAATATCTCCCGCAGCCGAGACCAACGATTACCAATCCGGTTGTCCGCATCGTTGAGGCCAACTACTTTTCCGGGAATAACAAGCACGATACCTGTCGAACTCTCGCCTGCACGCCCCGCTCGTCCGGCAGCGTTCAATAAGTCTTCTGCGTTTAAGATATCACGGCGGCCAGCGTCAGCGTTGTAATGACTGTCCTCGGCTATGATCACCAGTTCCGCCGGAAGATTCATCCCCTGACCAAGTGTGGGCGTTGCCGCTAAGACCGCCAACGCACCACTCCGCTTATAGAGGGATTCCGCGAGCTGACGCTCCTCAGGCAATAGCTGACCGTGGTGAGTTCCCGCCTGTGCTGCTAGCTTGCCGTCTTTGAGTGTCACGTAGAGCTGATCCGCACCGCCCAATTCATCAACTGCCACTTCATAGACACGCTGCTCAAGCTCGGTCAAATCGACCTCACAGTCGCCAAGTGCACTCGCTGCTTTCTCAGATATCGATACGGCGTTCGGGATCGACTGAGAGAATACAAGCGTTCGTATCCCTGCTTGGGCCGCAGCTGCCGCAATGGACGCCGCGACCACGCCCGAATTTGGGGTCAGGGCCCATTGAGGGTTGACCGCCAGCGGCAAGGCCTCTGCCAAAAACGGCACGTGCGCATAGTCGCTCCTCCGTTGTGACGCCCAGGTCTGCTTGACGCTAAAGAAAGCGTTTGGAAAGGCCACCAGTTCTCTTTTCAGTGCTGCGGGCGCACCACCGGTGGGCTTCTTCTTCCTACCTGACCGAAGCTTAGATTCTAGACTACGTAATTGCTCGATATCATATACGACACACCCACGAAGCTGGCGTGTCGGTTTCCAGGGATCGTCGAGGGCAAGTGCTTTTCTCCCTGTCAGCTCTGACAACCAGGTACTCAACTCCTCGGTATTCTTCATCATCGCGGACAAGAGAACAATATCTGCGTCTGGCGCGACCCGTACGAAGCTTAGAATGCACAGCATCGCGTCGATTGCGCGCCTGTCACCGTCAGTCTTGGGATGAATAAGATGACATTCGTCAAATATCATGAGCCCCACATTCTCAAAACTGTCGGGCTCCATATGACTCAAGAGCAGGCAAGCTTCGGGTGTCATTACCAGTATGTCCGGCAGATCGTCATCGCCAGAAAAGCCAAACTCATCAACGCGCTCGCCTTGCACGCTTGCACGGGGAAAGGCATTGCGTAAATCACGCGCGGTTTGATCGACTAGAGCATGCGTGGGCGCAACGAAGACGGCCTTCCGTCCCGAGAGGAGAATAGAGTGGATTTTTAGTTGGGCCGTAGTTGACTTTCCGGCACCGGTTGGAAAACCAATTGCTGAAGACGTTCCATTTTCAAGATACCCTCGAGCTGTAGCTTCTTTATGATTGCGCCATAAATAGGGTCTCGTTTCCGCAACTAATTTCATGGCAGCTCGCCAACGTCTATGCGACACGCCGCTTGGTGATGGCAAATTAACGACCGCCCCCTCCAACAGCGCCGCTCCAGCTGCTATCAGCAGACTTGCTAGATGGAAAGCACCGGGGAATACCGCGAGTGCGCCATGGTCTAGACCTTTGACACTCTCTTCCACTTTTGAAGCTGCCAACGCTTTGACTTCAACGAAGACCGCAATTGGATCGGCCATTCCTCTTATTCGCCTCCCTTGTAATGCGAATGCGAGTGCGCGCACTCCGCGCAGGAGGCGATAATATAGTGCTGCATTGGCTCGCTCGGCGCCGGTTCCCTCAACCACTGACCCCATGCGAAGGAGTTTGCGTTCTGCAATTCGTCCAACCTGACCCTGCGCCAGCATAATGAGATGTAAAATCAATTCAGATTGGAGGCGTTCACCGGCGGGAAGCCGTATGGCCCGCGCCACCTCTGACGCATCTGCTGACGCTTCGGCAACCAGAAATAGCAGCATGGCTGAAATGTCCGGACTAATGCCGTTTGCTTCAAGAAAGGCTCGTGGTCTCTGAGGCGCGCGAAGAGCCGTGGCTTGATACGTCAACTGATAGGCTGTTGCTGCAACAAAACCTGCCGCCGCCCGATTCTTGCGGTCTGGGTCGATAGCGACCAATGCTTCATTGACATGAGCAAGACGCTGGGCGAAATCGATGGTTTCCGCCAAACCGTTAACATCACCATCACGTAACAATACACGCGCTGATGCGATTTTGGCAAAAGCTCGCGAAAGCTCGTCAGGCAATCCATCTCTATCCAGATCAGGGAGGTCTGGCGCAGATCGAATGAGCGCTGAGGTTGCGGGATCATACATGCGACGTTCTCTCCACAACATCAATGATTGCGACAGCCTTCATTGCAAGCAAGTCGACCCAACTACGCATATCATCGAGGAACAAAGTTTCAGCGCGCCGACGGGTGACATCACCAGAGACCGCTACCTCATACCCTTTGAACAAGCTTTTGCGCCCAACATCGTCACGATGGGTACCATCTACGGTCACCGCCACGCGATAAGCGCGCGTGTCCTGCCAAAGGATGTCAGCGACGGCCCTGTCGGGATCGAGGTCACCGGATTGCGCCAAGAGCGCTGTAACTGACGCGACCAATTCGTTGTCGCGCGCACCTGTCTCGAAATCCATAAACTCCGGCCACACAGCCGATTGAACCTTCTGACGCGCATTCTCGGTGGCCTTCTCTTCACAGATGATTGCTTGCGCGACACCGTCATCGTTAAATTCGACGATGAGCCCATCGAGCCCTTTGTCGGCTTTGATCATTTGAGGGGCGCGGATCAGAGCATCGTCGTCCTGACTATGAGCTGCAATCCAGGATATCACTTGGAAGACCCAACCATCTCGGTGATATGAGTCTTGCCCTTCTTCAACCGCGAGCAACGATCTGGCACCGACAAAGCCGCCAGTTGGGTACTCTACAAGCGAGGCGTCCGTGGCATGAAGAATGCGTTCGACAGTACGTGACTGACCGATCGCTACGCGGGCGATCATGTCTGCCAGAACATCCTCGTCTTCTATCATCCAAGTCGACCCGAACCAGCAATCTTTCTCTCCAGTGGGAATGAATGAAATCGGCACTGCCTAACCCTCATTCAAACGCGAGAGAAAAATTCTGGGCCGACGAAGACCGTTTAAGCACGGAACAACACTGCTGTTCTTGGAAATAGCTAAATGTAAAATTTGAATGGTTGCCTTTCCGCATCTTTTGCGCTGCCCATCACCAGAACATCGCCAACTTTGTCAGCAAAGCGAATGGTAACCGGAAGGCCGTCATTATAGTTCGCTGAGTTATAGTTAATCTTGGTAAGACGCATTATATCTTGCAGGACGGTTTCTATATCAGGCTTTGCATCGCTCGCCCTCAAAACCGTTATGAACAAAGGGTTCGGAGTTTCAGGGCCTAGATAGGTGTCGATGCGAGGAACATAGCCGGAAGTCCAAAGATACGCGTCCTCCGGTCCAAGCAAGAGAGCAGTCCCGCGTATCGTCGGATAGTCTCCATCTCGGTAAAATTTTGTCTCGCCATGTGTCGATTGGATGCGGATGGCGACGATATTGGTTTCTTCCGGGGTAGCCTCGGAAAATGCGCACCACTCCTCATTAGTGAATTTTGTACGCCCATGAATGAAGAGCTCTTTGGGATTAGAGCCAAACTTCGATCGATAAGTCTTCAGGACTTGCTCGATCAGTTTCTTCGCAGCGGCCTTTGATAGGTGAAATTCTTTCCTCTCCGTCATCCAAGGACCGTTGGCGCCGCGAAAAACCACACCATCCCCTTCGCTCAGAAACATCTGAGCTGCACAGCAAGCATGGTTGTCGGGATGATTGGGAAGAAGTTTGAATACCAACCCAATATAACAGACACCCTCACGCATGCCCGCGATCTTCCACGGGGGGAATTCCTGGCTCTTGTAGAAGAGTGCTGTGGCGAGATTCCAAGAAATAGTGGCGGGGTCTTGTACACCGCGAATAGGATTACCTGCCCGATTCAAGAACTTCTGTGGAGCCAAGGTGGTCTCGCGAACGAGTTGACACGGCTGCGCAAGTTTCAGAAGCCGCGCCTTTATCTGACGGTGAAAATCTGGAACATCGTCGAAAACCAACTCATTCCCCATATCGATCACGTCCGCAAGCAGCGGCAAATCCGCTTTTGCTTTCTGCTTTCGAGAAAACTCACCCGGCGTCAGCTCAATACTTCGGCGCCCACTTGCAAGCGGCCGGCAGCGCTCGAAAACCAACTCTGGTACAGCAAATAGCCAAACATCGATGGTCTTCTCTTCATTTTTCAGATGATTTTCAATCGGGGACAAAAACAAATCAACGGTCCGCGCGACTGCCTCATGGTGATTTTCAAGCGCAGTGCAATCCTCAATCTCAGCCATATCCAAGCTGTAGACAGCAATATCATCTGCATCGACAAATATCCCATAGGCTTCCTGCAGACCTGGGAAGTCCGAGAGATGGGGTCTAAACACTTTTTCACGCTTCGTCCGTTTGGGCACTTCGACACCCCGCAGGACTTGGGAGAGCCATTCTAGGAAAAGAGTTTCCCCCTTTTTGGTTGCGACCAGGCCTATCGAAATTTCGCATCTTTTAGGCTGTTGGTGCGGACCATACAAAAAGAGCCCGTCTTTCGGGCTATCCAATATCTGTCCGTAACCAAACTCCAGCTGAGGTTCATCAATGTGGATAACCTTCAATGACGTTTCTGGGAACTGCGTCATCCATCTTCCTCATCGAAGTGTCCGTCCAAAGTTGTCACATCAGTTTCTTCTCCATCCTCACCGAGTTTGTTAGTCTGGCGAGCGCTGACCGGAGATGTCGCCTGAATGGGCATAGCATCGACTTGAACATGTAAGAGGCTACCTAACGGAAGAGCGACATATGGACTCTCGCCTGCAAGGACCTCGAGAAACGCCATCAACCTTCCGTGCCACGCTTTGTTGCGCCACGAACCCGCAATTGATCGACGCAGACGGTGTTGTACTCTGTGTTCTGTAATCAGGGTTGGTTTCTGATTGTCATCTAGATCAGAGAAAAGTACTCGGCTCTTCAGTCGGTAGTGTGGAAAAGGAAAAAGACTAACGCGCGCGCTGACACCGTATTCCCAAAGTCGTCCTCGCGCGATATTGCGGAGCATTGAGTTGCGACGTTGGCCTTGTCTCCCCCAGGGAATACGCTGACCAACATCGACTTGTCCGTCCTGAACAATCTGAGCAACACCGTTGGAAAACTCATGGGACAAAAAACCCGCACGCTTGCAGTGCTTCTCCCATGCCTGCCGGTAGAGATTGACGATCATGCGGGTCGCTTCGCGCGCCTCAATACTTAGGATGCCAGAACCATCCTCAACGAAGTTCTCGTATGGGATGCTTTCTTTAACCGCGAAACCTCCAGCTCCAGAAAAATGGTCATCGAAGTCCAGAGCCGAAGCAAAGCTTATGTATCCCTCCGCATGCGGCACCAAGGGATAGGCAAATGTACTGGCTGATTCTTTGAGTGCTCCTCTATTTGTTGCTCCAGTGGGAACAACGTAATTTAGCTCGTCAGGCACTGATAGGATACGGAGCCAGTTTGATGTGAGTATCTCGGGCTCATCACGCAAGCCAATAGAGCGGCGTCTGTGATAGGCGGCCCATTCGGGCTGAATAGGCGGTTTCTGTAAGCGCGGCACGTTCAGGCGCTCTAAAGATTTAAGCAATTTTTCGAGGCCAATAGCCCACCCCTCTTCGAAGTCGGTGTATTGGATATCCACAATGCCGAAGACCGGTCGATACTCCCGCATTCGTAGAGGCAGGATGAAGTTCGGGTCGGGTATCCGTGCCATCAAATCCGCAGCTATGCCGATTTCCTGCAAAACCCCCTTTCGCGAAAGAGTCTCGTCGCTGCAACACAGAATCATCTTAACTGCATTGTCCTGGAGCATCGTCGTGAGCTTGGTTCTCCAGCTGTCTCCAATATCCAGCTCCAAAATGTCCGCAAAAACCTCGTATCCTGCAGCTTCAAGACGGGGGGCTAGCCACAGAGCAAAAGCATCATCTCCAGGCGTCGCCTTTGAGATGAAGAGTTTTGTACGTTTATCGCCTGCTCCATCGATCATCAATCTTGGGTAAAGTCCTGTTACGAAGCCATGTGTTGCTGAAGCACATATGCCCTTGACTTGTACTGCCACTGAAAAACAGCAACAGATTGTACAATTTTCATTTTACTTCGCTATTGAATGCATGACCATCAACTTTTTCGAGCAGCCAAATGGTGGTCAGTTTTGGCGCAACTTACGAACCTGGAGCTAGCCTATCCACACGGTCCAATGCCGTTGCATCGCCACCGATGCTGTTGGCAGGTACAATACCTCTGCAAAGCTGACTTCCCTTACCGATGAAATCTCTTTATCACTGAGGGCGGAGCTGTGACGCGCAGCTCTGGGGTGTCGTAACCCCTCTCTACCGGTTTGGTATCAACCGATGCGGTACCAACTCCTTGACCTTTGCGGTCGGGGAGCCTGCGGCGTATGTCCAGGCTCTCCGGAGCTAAAGGCCGTAGGAACCGTGTAGAGCGGTTTACGAACTCCCCGATCACCAGGATCAAGATGCCAGCTTGCGGTGGGCGCACCGCAGGTCAGGGCTACAAGGGAGGTTACCAATGACATCACATTCCTACTCAACCCCAATTGTGATCTCAAATAGCTCGGAGCACAAATCTCAAACGCTGGAACGCCTTCACTTGGGCGATGGTCGATTTGATGAAGACTGGCTTCAACGTCGTCTACATGAGCATCCCTCATGCCTGCCAGTTGACGAGATTGAGCCCGCCTTTGGAGAGCTAATCCCCATCTGCATGGAACTTTCAACTCCTCATGGTTTCGTCGACAACGTGTTTTTGACTCCCACCGGGGACATCGTCATTGGTGAAGTAAAGCTATGGCGCAATCCAGAGATGCGGCGCAAAGTCGTCGCACAGGCGTTGGATTATGCGGCCTGCCTATTCGCAATGGACTATGAGGCCTTTGAACGTGCTGTGCTGAAGACCAAGTCCGCGTCCGCTATGGGTGCTTCATCACTGTACGAGCTGGCTGACCATCCCGAGCAACTGAATGAAGCTGCCTTCGTTGATGCAATCAGCCGAAACCTTAAACAAGGTCGTGCTCTCATCCTGGTTGTAGGTGATGGTCTCCGCACAGAGACACAGCAGCTCATGTCGCTGCTTGAGAATTATGGCAATCTTCAGTTCACGTTCTCGCTGATCGAGCTGGCAGTCTTCTTGCGACCCGATCGGCCTGACGAACACCTAATTTGCCCAAGGGTGCTTGCTAAGACAGAGATGCTGAGACGGATGGTCTTCGACATAGATATCAAACTTCCCTTGGCGTCTGAAGGCGGAAGCGCCAATGAATCCGAAGAGGCGGCATCAAGACCTACCAAAGCACCGCAATCCATCTCTTCCGAACAGTTCTGGGAGGCCATGAGCACGTTGGATAGCTCCTTACCCTCAAAGCTCCAGTCATTCCTCGCCTCAATTGAGGAATTGGGCGTCTCACCGGAATTCAAGCGTTCTCTCATCCTGCGCTGGACTACGCCTGAAGGTCAGCCCATCAACCTTGGATACATTGAACGAAACGGCAAAGTCTGGACGAATGACGTTCACAACAAGCTTCCAACCACAATGACCGACCCTTATGTCCGCCAACTCGCATCTATCTTGGGCGGGTCTGTCACGGCGTCCGCTTCCTCAGGTAGGCCTAACCTCGCCAATGACACCGGTGGTGGAGTTCTGATCACAGATGTTGCCGACAAGCTGGACGGATGGAAAGATTGTATTGCCACCCTCATCGAAAGTGTCCGGAACAGTCCAGACGCCCTCTGACATGAGGGACGCACGAGGGGACGAATGACGTACATATTCTATGACACTGAGACCACGGGGCTGAATTCTGCGTTCGATCAGATTTTGCAGTTCGCCGCAATTGTAGCGGATGATGATTTCTCAATTATCGAAGAAGTAAACCTGAGGGGGCGTCGGCGCCCTTTCATCCTCCCCTCACCCGGTGCTCTCATGGTGACAGGTATAACACCTGCCGATTTCGAGAACGCTCCTCTTAGCCACTATGAGCTGGTTTCCCAAATCCGTGCACTAATTGACCATCACTCCCCAGCCGTAATGGTCGGTTTCAATTCGATACGTTTTGATGAAGGAATGCTCCGCCAAGCTTTTTACCAGACCTTGCACCCGACCTACCTCACTCAGCTGAACGGGAATTCCCGAATGGACGTGATGCGGCTCGCTCATGCCGTTGCCGAACACAACGCAGAGGCAATCACTGTTCCCCTAAACGACAAAGGCCGCGCTAGCTTCAAACTTGGAGACTTGTCGCAGGCCAACGATATCCGTCTGCTGAACGCCCATGACGCGCTGGCAGACACCAGGGCAACCCTCGAACTCGCTCGCGTGTTGCGGGATCGTGCACCAGACGTGTGGGATATGCTCTTCGCCGCTAGAACAAAGAAGTCCGCCAAAAAAACCCTCGAGAACAACGCCATTGTCGTCGCAACCGATCAGGCATTTGGCACCAAAACAATCCTTGCAACTCCGTTTGCCATCAATCCTGACAATGACGGTGAGGTCGCCCTCTTTGATCTTGCCCATGACCCGACCCCATATCTAGACATTGACGAACTAGAAGCGGCCAAGGTCCTGACGAGGTCTCCGAGGATTGCGCGGATTATCAAAGCTAATCAGCTCCCAATCCTTCGGCCAGCCAGGGCAGCTGACTTATTGAGCATAGGCAAAGAAGTTGCCTTAGAACGGGCCAAAACGGTGAAAGGCCACAAGCGACTTTCAGAGGCCTTCGCAGCAGCTTTAGCCAATAGATTTGAAGAACGCGAACCCTCGCAACATGTCGAAGAACTGATATTTGAGGGCTTTCCCACTTTTGCGGACCAAAAACTGATGGATCAGTTCCATCGAGCAACATGGGAACAACGGTTGGAAATTGTAGAACAGCTCGAAGACGAACGTTTCAAAGAGCTTGGAACTCGCGTCATCTATGAGGAGCGACCAGACCTCCTGCCGGAGGAGGTAGTTGACCGGTTGGAGACGCACACGCGACAGCGTTTTGCGGCTTTCGGAGAAACAGCCTGGACAACTTTGCGGCAAGCAGAACGTGAGCTGAATTCTATCGATGCCGGTTCAAGCAACCAGCGAGTCCTTAAAGCAGCTATCAGCGACTGGCTGGAGGAGCTCGCGTAATTTGGTTCTGCATCCACTTTCTTCCGAAAGAGTCGCTACCGCAGACATCCATCCTCAGGTTTCAGCTATCAATTTAGCCTCGTGATATCCATCCGCACCGCTGATTTCGAAGACATCGGGTATATCCACTTCGATCTTGATCACCTCTGACATCGCCATCCCGATATCCGCCGAGAACTCACCAACTTTCTCAAACTCGGGGCCAACATAATTGTTGAGAATGACAGGGTCTGTCTCCTTGAACGCGCCCTCCCAGGCTTTCGCATAGTGATAGAGTTGAGAGATGCGACCCGCGACCGTAAGGGTTGAATAGGAACTTTCTTCCGCACCATCCTGCTCAATTGATACCGACTTGAGTCGTTTAATTGCTTTTTTGATACGACGGGTCATCTCTTCGGTGAGGTCCCCAAACCTCTCACTGGCCGAACCACACGGCCACACATCCAGCAAGCCGCCATTATCAATTTTTAGATAGTAGCCGAGAAACACGATCCCAGCCCCGAAGGTCGACGTCGCTGAGGAGATGTCCGGCATGTCTTTTTCTAGAAGGGAGAAATGCCCGCCGGGGAGCGCAGCGACAGCTGACGTCAGGGCCTTTGTGGCCACATCAAGTGTCTCAATATCCGGTGCAATTAGCAGGAAGTCGTCTGCATAGTTGAGCATCTGAACTTCCGCAATGCCTTCCCAGCCTAGCTGGGAGACAGCCAATTCACCGATCAAGGGAGACAGGACCGATCCCTGAGCTACTCCCCGGCTAGCGAGTTGGGATAGGTTCCCCAATAGAGAGGAACCATCCATAGCAGTAAGAGCATTGTCATTCGATAGAATGATATGTCTTACGACATCATCTGGCATTTCGTTCAATAACGAGACCAGATTAGTCTCCTCAAAGCTGCCATAAAAATCCTTGATGTCAAGCTTTCTTGCACAGACCTCCGTTGTCGGATTAAGTGATCGAATATACTTTATTGCCGCGGCGGGTCCGCGATGGGTGTATTGCCAAACACGTGGTTTAAAGCGCTCCCTTAGAAGCTTCTTGATCATGCTCTGACCAAGACGATGTTCGTGACCAAACACACATATTGGCCGCTCACCTCCAGATGACTTTTTCTTTCCGTATACTTTGACTTTTTCATTAAGAGGCTTATGCGGCCTAAATTCTTCCGCGAGCTCATAAGATCGCCTCAGCGTGAGCCTCTGTCCAATTCGATGTGCGAGATTCCCCCTTACTGCCGCCACCGTCCGCGCTGGTCCTGACTTTAGGTATCGGTCGACCGCTTTTCTAATTCCCTTCGGGTCTCCTGCTTCCAGCGCCTCCATGTATTCCTTAAATCGCTTCTTCTCCCGCCCCTTCACAATCTGAAAATCTTTTTGCAACTCCTCCAGCGTCTGCTGGTCCGTCTTTCCGACCGGAAGATAGATTTCGTCGATCTGATGCGTTTTCATCTATATTCCCCATCCACTGACTGCTGCCTTGCCCACTCGGAAACACCCCTAATCGCTTTCAGGTAGCCCGCGCGGTGACTGATCCGCCCGATGTATTTGCGAGCTCGATCAACCGGGTCATGAAGATACTGATCCGGGCCGCGCATTTTCCGGCGGTTTAGTTCGACGGTACTCAGTAAGTCATAATCCACGGGCTCAACTTTACAGTCCCACCCCGGATACCGCGCTGACCAACCTCTTCGGTGATGCTCAAACAGTCGGCTACGGACAGAGTAGCCGTGGTAGTCAAACGCGATTTTTCCGTCCGTCAGAAATATGTGGTTACCGGTGAAACCCTCAACAGGAGTGATTTTCTCAGCATGAAAGCCAGGCAAGGGAGGTTCATCTAAATACACCCCCGCAAGTATGTGACACGCACCATTTCCGAAGAAGATTCTGTCAGGAAGCGCCCAACGCTTTTCCGGATCGTTCTTTATGTTCGGTTTCAGCACGTACATTTCAGAATTGTACGAATAACGGGGTGGCGCGCCACCTCAATGCATGAAGGCTTGCACCTCATGTCGCCCTCCCCAGCGGCTTGAGATTACCCGTCTGTGGCCGATAGTACCGCTTGAGCATATCGACTGAGCTATGGCGGGTGTGTTTGGCGAGAACCACTTCGGACATGCCCTCTTCAAGAGCATCAGTGATATAACCTGCTCTCAGAGAATGGCTGGAGATGCCCTCTGTCTTGACCCCAGCGGTCTCCAGCCTTTTCAGGATCACTCGTGAGAGAGACCGCGTGGCCATAGGTCTGAGGCCCGCTTTCGCGTGTCGATTGACGCTTGGAAATAAAGCCCCTTCTCTCCGTCTAAGACTAAATTGCCATTCTTCAATGGCTTTCACCGGACAGAGTTCATCTTGTCGAGCACGGATTTGAACTGATGCTCCCCTTCCAGCTTGATCCGTCTTTGATTTCTTGAGCTCAATCACCAATTCAGATCGGTTCGTATAAACTTTCTCTATGTTGAGGCCGACAAGCTCTGAACCTCGGAAGGCGCCAAAATAGCCCACCAAAAGAAGCGCCTTATCTCTGAGATCAATACGCTCTTCTCCGAGCGTTTCACAGACGGTTTTCAGGTCAGATATTCCAATCGGAACGGCTTGTTTCTGACTTAGTCCTTGGTCCCGCTCGATCCCTCGCATCACGTCTTTCACAAGCTGGTCTTTAGTCGGGTCTCGACGTCCTTCTTGCTTGTGCGCCCAGGCAATAGCAGCAAGCCGTCTCCGCAGTGTTGCAGGAGAAAGATGGAGCTCAGAGATACAGCGACAAAGATAAGAAGCCACCGATGGCGAATCTGCTGGGAATTTGCCACCGTGCGCTTGGAAGTGCGCCAGATCGGACTGGTAGGCTTTTCGCGTTGATACTTCTGATGACCGCATAATAAAGTAGTCTATCAGGCTCAAAATCTCAGGATCAATCTTTTCCGAATTGCAGATGTCTGCAAAACTGGCTGAACAATTGCAGATGTCTGCAATCTCAGAAACACCCCTTTCATCCTTTGTAGGGTCTGATAATAGAAGATTATCGGACATTAGAGCCCCCAAATCTCTTGTCTGAGCTGATTTAGATGAGGAATTGCTTCGAGCATCGCCTCAAGGGCCTCCGGGATCATTTCAGAAGACAGCCCTGACCACCTTCCCCGCGAGACGTGTTTGAGTTCGTCATAGATCGGGTCTGAGAGTTCCTGCGTGCAGACACCTCCCTCGACTACAAACAAGAGTGCTGCCAGTGCTTGCATCTTGTCCGATCGGGATTTAAGCGGCTTCAACAGCGCTTGCAGACGAGGCGTGGCCCAGAACAAAAGCTCAAGAGCCTGCTTCCCAGCCCGCGTATATCCGTCCAGGGCATAGAGCGGGACATCATAAGTGTCCCGATAGCTGTCCCGGGACACGTACCGGGTATGATTGAGGGTAAGAAGAAACGAAACCTGACGGGAGTTAGCTGGCCTTGTGAGGGGATAGAGCACGGGAAG
>Ga0316209_1002383_pt1 | contig 15309 bp, 13 predicted proteins | sample 6monopyrite_MG_FD_204945 | JGI IMG/M metagenome (GOLD analysis project Ga0316209, IMG submission 204945) | Microbial mat bacterial communities from mineral coupon in-situ incubated in ocean water Damariscotta River, Maine, United States -... | ecosystem: Environmental > Aquatic > Marine >...
CTTGCCGATCTTAAGGAGATGATACTGCATTTCGGTATGCAACTGGTTCTCCTGATCTTCATCAACAACTTTTTCGTGCCGTTTCTTTAACTGCTTTTCTATTTTTTCAATGTCTTTTTCTGAAAGCGTGTTTTCATTTCCTGTTAGAATGTTCCTTGAACCTATTTCAAAGAGAAAACCACCAAAAGCTCCCAAATCGTTGGAGAAATCCTTACTATAAATCTTGTTCTGCATGATGATCACTTCGCGCATTTTCAGATATTCTGACCACGAACCCAATTTCACCTTTTCATTGAAGAGCGTATTGAACCCATTGACAATTGCCGTGTTGCAGGGCGGAAATATGGTGGGATGCAAAAAATAAAGGATGTTCGCCACCGCAGGCCCAAGACCTTTTATCTTTTTTCCGTCCAGTTTGATGATCTCTGACAAGAGCGTTTCCTCGTTGGAAGTATTGAGGCAATTCTCCAGAAATTGCCCGAAGTATTTCTTGTTGTCCTGATTTTCGTAGATGTCAGGAATTCTGAGCTTGGGTTTCCAGTAGAACGGATGCGATGCGCCTTGAAAAACCTGTTTCTGTTCAGCAATACAGCTGATTACAAATTCCAAAGAACTTCCTTTAAAATCGTTTGGAAACGTACCTTTTTTAATGTCCTCGATCACCTGAATAACACCCCGCCTGATAGAACGGAACGCCTTCAATCGGTCATCGTTATTCACAAACCAAGCATTATATACCAGTTCTGGAGCGTCCTTATATTTTCTAATGAGTTCCTTCACGGCCGATCTTCAATTGTTATTTTTCCTGATACGGTGGTTCCGTCAGCGGTTTTCAACTGGTATGTGTACAGCCCTGTTGCCAGCGTTCCTCTATCAATTGTCAGCTTATCACCGGATAGACCGCGCATTTCCATAACCACCTGCCCGTGAATGGTGTAAAGCGTCCAATCCCATTTTTCCATAGGTTGCTCAAGTTCAATGGTGAGAATGTCAGTAGCTGGATTTGGATATACCATAACGCCAAAATTTTCTTGTCCGTTCAAGTCAGAAATTCCTGTCGGAGAACAGCCCAGTTGGGTGATCTCGGCCAACACATTCGCATATCGATTTGTGATGAAGGATTTGAGGCCCGGAACATCATTTCCATTGATGTTCACCGTGTTCAGCACATTGGCATCAAACTGCTGGTCGGTGTACATTTTCATTCCATCGGCATAAACATCCGTCTGAATGGCGGCATACAAACTGTCGATGATCGGAAATTGAATGCTAGGGTCGAAATCGCTTATGTACTGGCAAAGCAGATTGGTGAATTGCTGTGTGTAATTGGCGTTCTGCAACATGAGGTAACTCAACGGTCTGTCTGTTTCATTTGGCCAGATGTAGTAGGCGCTCAGGTTCTCAACCTCAGAAACCGTCAAAGGAATATCCAGTCCAAAGGCTGTGCTCACATCCCAAATAATCCATTCAAATTTGTCGGTAACAGAATTGTGATAGACGTAATAGTTATGGCTAAAACGGTACGGATACGAATCATAATCGGCAAAAAGGCTGTAACTCGCCCAAGCTCCTAAAAAGGAATTTGTGTTCAGAACCGCTTCCACCGAATCTTCAAATTGCTGTGCCGTGGTCTGATTTATTTGGTAAGTCAAGTCAACCAGATCGGTCCAATCGTTGGCCGTTTCGTTGGTCTTCAACTCATAACAGTTGTAGTAGGACGACATTACACCATGATATTCTAAATTGGCACAGGAAGAAGCACTTCCATCGCCCTTGAAAAGATTGCCATCGTTGTTTCCGAATTCACGGTTTACGAATGTTTTATCAATCTGGTCAAGACTCAAGTAAAGGCCCCAGTAAACGCTGTTTACATACACCCGCGAATAAGTCGCGCGCGGACCATAAAGCCCATGCGCCTGTATGAAATCCAAGAACATTTTTTCACGCATGAAAGTTGGATCCTGATAAAGATTGTTCAGGTTCATCTTCTTTAGCCCATCGAATTTCTGTCCGCTTACAAATTCATTGAAATCGAGCTTGAACGGTTTCTTGTTCGTTGGATAATTGTAATACGAAGAATTGCCCTTGAAACGCACCCCAACCGAATCAATCGCTGTTCCGTCAATGGTCACCGTTCCCATCAGGTAAACATTCGAATCGAGATTATCGCTGTACGACTTGTACTGCACCAGAATATTGTACCAATTTGGTTCATCAAAATCGATGGAAATATCATGCACAATAGGCGCGCTGAAATAAGCATCTCCTGGAATTTGGGCCGACCCAATGAAGGAGGCAAGAAAGAGGAAAATGGTAATCGCTTTTTTCATTTGTCTGTGTAGTTTCTACTTAATTCTGTACGGGTTATGAAAATACGCTTTCCTTCTTGATACTCCATTCTCAAATCTCCACAGTTTTAAGCCTCAACGAATTAGCAATGACCGAAACCGAACTGAAACTCATGGCCGCTGCTGCTATCATGGGCGAGAGTAAAAGTCCAAAAACGGGGAACAGCACACCTGCCGCTATCGGCACTCCGAGCACATTGTAAATAAAGGCAAAAAACAGGTTCTGTTTGATGTTGGTCATTACTGCGTGGCTCAGATTCTTGGCTTTTACTATGCCGAGAAGATCGCCTTTTACAAGGGTAATCTTGGCGCTTTCCATGGCCACATCGGTACCCGTTCCCATGGCAATTCCAACATCAGATTGGGCCAAGGCTGGCGAATCGTTTATGCCATCTCCCGCCATGGCCACTACTTTTCCTTTTGCTTGCAGATCTTTAATGTAATTGAGCTTATCCTCCGGCAGACATTCTGCTTTGAAATCGCTTAAATGAAGTTCATCTGCCACCGCTTTAGCCGTATTACTGTTGTCGCCTGTGAGCATAATTACCTCCACACCTTTTTCTATCAGCGCGGAAATGGCCGATTTGCTTGTCGGTTTTATTGCATCAGAAATAGCCACATAACCTTGCGCCACACCATCCACAGAAATGTAGGAAACCGTTTTTCCGAGTTTTTGCTCCGCGATGACCTTTGAATCCAGATCTTCCGAAATAACAGCCCCTCCCGACCTCCCCGAAGGGGAGGAGATCTGCATCAGTCTGGAATTTCCAAGGGCGATGCTCTTTCCGTCAACAGTTCCTATAACACCTTTGCCGGAAACAGACTCAAAATCGGCTACACTAACAAGCGAAGTGCTCTGTTCCTTGGCGTACTTCACCACCGCTTCGGCCAAAGGATGCTCGCTATACTGATTCAGAGAAGCGATGTATTTCAACATGGTTGCAGCATCCTGACCATCCACAGAAAAAACCTTTTCTACGGATGGTTTTCCTTCGGTGATGGTACCCGTTTTATCGGTTATCAGCACATCTACCTTGTTCATGGCTTCCAATGCCTCTGCATTCTTTATCAGCACACCCGATTGCGCACCTTTGCCCACGCCCACCATAACCGACATAGGCGTGGCTAATCCCAAGGCACACGGACAAGCAATGATCAATACCGCAATGGCATTGACAAAAGCATAGACCAACGCATCTTCTTCGGGCCAAAATATCGCCCAAACCGCGAACGTTATCAGCGAAACGACAATGACAATTGGCACGAAATACTTTGAAATGGTATCGGCCAATTTTTGAATGGGAGCGCGCGATCTGCTCGCATCATTCACCATCTGAATGATCTGCGAAAGCAGGGTTTCCGAACCTACTTTCTCGGCCACCATTACAAATGAGCGATTGCCGTTCACTGTTCCCGAACTCACTTTATCGTCCTTCGATTTATCAACAGGAATTGGTTCTCCCGATATCATGCTTTCATCTACGCTGCTAGAACCTTCGGTTACTTTTCCGTCCACAGGAATCTTATCTCCAGGTTTTACACGCAGTAGATCGCCCGCCTTTATATTGTGGATAGAAATGACCCGATCTTCTTCGCCTTCGGTTACCAAAACAGCTTCTGAGGGTGCGAGTTTCAGTAATGCTTTTATGGCCCCACTGGTCTGACTGTGTGCTCTGGCTTCCAACAATTGCCCGAGCAGAACCAATGCGAGAATGACCGCAGTTGCCTCAAAATAGAGGAAGACCGTGCCGTTCTCCGTTTTAAATTGATCGGGAAAAACATCAGGAAAAAGCAATGCGAAAACGCTGAAAACAAAGGCAATTCCAGTTCCTATACCCACCAAAGTGAACATGTTCAGGTTCCAGGTAACGATGGATTTCCAAGCACGCTCAAAGAACATCCAACAGGTGTAAAATACGATGGGAATTGTGAGAACGAACTGCACCCAATTCCAAGAGTTCTGCCCCATCAGTTTGAACAATGGATTGTCGGGCAGTAGGTCGCTCATAGAAATAATGAACACGGGCAGAGCAAATGCGACCGATATTTTCATCTTCCGAACTAGCTCGTTGTAGGTTTTTTCCTCAGCACTTTCGCTTGGTTCTTTGGGCACCAGATCCATGCCGCAAATAGGGCAGGCCCCTGGGCCATCCTTCTCAACTTCGGGGTGCATGGGGCAGGTGTAGAGCACCGCTGTCGCTGCCTGCGGCTGTTCTATCAGGTCCATTCCGCATACAGGACAATCGCCAGATTTGTCGTAGGTTTTTTCGCCCTCGCAGTGCATGGGGCAATAAAAAACACCAGCCCCCCTTTTATCCCCCCCAAGGGGGGAAACACTCCCATGAGACTTTCCTTTATGCCCGTGATGGTTTCCGTGTTCGCCACTTTCGCTGCCCGGCATTTCTATGGTGTAATGCAGTCCTGCTTTGAGCAAGGTTTCCTGCAATTTTTCCAACGGAATGTGGGTGGTCATTTCAATTTCAACTTCCGACTTTTTTAGATCGACCGTAGCCTTGGTTATCTCTTCCAAATTATTGAGCGCGCCTTCTACGCTGGTCTGACAGCCCGTGCAGCTCATGCCGCTAACGCTATAGGTATGTTTCATCGTGTCCAATTTTTGATGGTTGTTCGATTTATCGGCACAAAATTATCTAGGGATGCTGCATTGCTGTTATACAATCTTCTGAAATAGTTGCATGATTATATAACCCTGACAGGGTTGACACTCGTTCAGAATTCATCCAAAGATATTCACGCACCTGCATTTTTCATCTTTTTGAAATAACTTGGGGTCGGTCCAGTAATCTGTTTGAACTGGCGGCTCAGATGCGAAACGCTGCCATAACCCAATTGAAAGGCAATTTCGCTGAGGTCCGGTTCATCATAAAAAAGTATGATAGTCCGTCTGTAGGCACATCCAACATGAAATAGCCACAGAGACACAGAATGCACAACTTGTCCCGCAGGGCGGGAGAACTGACACCGAAATATTTCTTTTTCTCTGTAAAAACCTCTGTGTCTTCTGTGTCTCTGTGGCTAAAAAGATTTTTCTCCATAATCCTGTGCACACGAGCGAATCAGCATATAAAAAAGCAATTCCTTTACTTTTTCTATCTTGAGTTGAATGAGAGAATGTTCAATTGTAAATCCTTCAACAGATAAAAAAAATACTGCTGAGATAATTGCAATCGAGTTTGAACTGAGTGGACATGCTTTTCATTGTGTGATGCGATGGCTCAAACTCACCAACCAAACGTGGCGTACGTCATACGATGTGCCTGCTGGGGGTTTGAACAGCCAGTTCATGTAGCCCGTACCAACTGTAAGGTTTTTTGTCAGTGCCCACTCCAAGGAGACCACGAGACGATTCTGGTCAAAGGTTAGGCCGTTAATGTCTTGCCCGAACCCGATCATCGGTTCGTTACTGAGAACGAGCAGCAGCCGTCTTCGTTCTCCTGTTCCGATTATCGGAAGGCTCATCTGCCACTTTAGGCGTAAGCGGTGGTTCAAATGGTAGTCTTCGGTTATGCCGCCTTCGGCAGACGCTCGTTTTTGAAACCGCTGTTCGACAAGCAGTCTGATCCACTGTGCTACCCTTGCGTTGGAAAGGTCAATGGTCAGCTGCTCATAAGACCTGAGTTCTGGCAGGCCGACCATTTTCCCTGAAGTGCCGGGTGTTCTGAGATAGAAGAACATGAATCCTCCCCCGGCCCACAATCTTGAAAATCTGCGCAGCCACGTTGTGCTAGCAAGTGTCTGGAATGCTCCTTGGGACTGAAGGAACTGCCGTTGCTGAATGTTAACAGAGCCCTTCCACCTATCATGGGAAACCAATTTCTCCGTTGCACTCAACCAAATTACAGGGCGGGTGGTAATCGTTTGCTCCTGCGAGAGTGCGGCCAATGCTGTGAGCGCGAACAGCAGCGTCAAGACATGTCTTTTGAAAAGTGTGATGCGCCACATCACTTTACTGATGGATAAACTCGATCCTCCTTCCATTTACCGATTGGATGTTTCCATGTAACTCTTGTTGACAATGCCATCAGCCCGCAGATGATCGTTGGTCTCCATGTCCGCCACTTTTGCTGCCCGCCATTTCAATGGTGTAATGCAAGCCCGCTTTCAACAGGGTCTCCTGCAACTTTTCCAACGGAACATGCGCGGTCATTTCAATTTCCACTTCCGATTTTTTCAGATCGACTGTAGCCTTGGCTATTTCCTTCAAGTTGCTGCGAGCACCTTCAACACTTGTTTGGCAACCTGTGCAACTCATGGCGCTAACGTGGTAGGTGTGTTTCATAATTTCCGTTTTTGATACATTCAGATAATGGAAATAAGATTATCGATGACGATTTTTATTGCGTTAGATGATTGCTTGAAAGAGGTGTATGATTCACAGTTTATCAAGCGAACGTCTGGCATTCGCGCTTTTTTGATTCTTGAAATAACTTGGGGTCAGTCCGGTAACCTGTTTAAACTGGCGGCTTAGGTGCGAAACGCTACTATAACCCAATTGAAAGGCAATTTCGCTGAGGTTCAATTCATCATAAAAAAGCAATTCCTTTACTTTTTCAATCTTAAGATGAATGAGATAATGCTCGATGGTAATGCCCTCAACAGATGAGAAAATACTGCTGAGATAATTGTAATCGAGGTCTAACTCGTTCTTCAAGTAATCCGAAAGCTTCAGTTTTTCGGATTCAACGCTGTGGCTCCGAACCAATTCCAGCAGCAGTGTTTTTGTCCGCTGAATAAGCTGACCGGTTCTATCATCGAGCAGTTGAAATCCAAATGCTTCCAACGCATCTTGAATTCGCCTGATATCAGCTGGGGCCGGGACGTCCTTTCCAAGGTCTATTTCGCCCAACGAAACAGAAACAGGTTTGAAACCCATCTCCTCCAACTGCTTTTCCACCACAAAGATGCAACGGTCGCAGACCATGTTCTTCACAAGCAGTTTCATGGGCGGTCTCTTGGGTGAATTGTTCCGGTCATGGATTGATTCTCATGCGTTTTCTCCGTGCTGAACATCTTCTGTCAGAACCTGTAGGTGAGTCCGCCCCCTGGGCCGAACCGGTTGTCATAGTTTGCCGTGAGAGAGAAGTTGCGTGAAAGGATCACGTCTATCCCGGCATTCCAAGTGTGCTCAATTTCCACTGTTTTTCCCAGGTCCAAGGTGTTCACCACCCCGAAATCAGGCCGCACTTCGTATCGGCCAAAAATGGATACTCTGCGGAAAATGAGGTATTCCGCACTCAATCTCAACTGTGGCCTTACCTGATGGTCGATGCTGAGGTCGGCATTGATGAAGAAAGGCAGCAGATATCGGATGCCCACCTGACCCACGGGATTGAACTTCTCCAGTTTTCCCCTTGTCCCATTTTCAATGTTCCCGCCTACATAGACCCTGAAATAATCGCTCAGGTAACGTTCGTATGAAATATCGGCCTCCACGTTCTGGCGCGCACCGTAAATTGGATTGTACCAGCCGTATTCCGCACCCACATTGAACTGGTTGCGCACATTGGAAAGCACCATCTCTACCGAGGCCATTTGGCTTGCGGCATAGCCCGTTCCCCAAAAATAGTATCTATCGGTCTCCTTGATGAGTGTGGAAAGCGGAAAGCGTTTCATTCGTGGATCACGGGGCGTGTCGTAGCTGAACACGCGCGCCATCCCTCCCATCATGTGGTAGAGCACGTGGCAATGGAAGAACCAGTCGCCATATTCGTTGGCTTCAAATTCGATGGTGATGGTCTGCATCGGGGCCACGCTCACGGTGTGTTTCAATGGCGAATATTCCCCGTTCTTGTTGATGACCCTGAAAAAGTGTCCGTGCAGGTGCATCGGGTGGTTCATCATGGTCAGATTTTTCAATGTGATGCGTACCACCTCGTTCTGGTCGATCTTTATCTGAGCATCTTCGGCCAGTATTTTCCCGTTCATGCTCCATACATACCGCCACATGTTTCCATTGAGAACAAGTTCAATTTCGCGTGCGGCCGTATCTGATTTGTAAGCCGTTGGCTCAAGTGCTTTGAGGAAATCATATCCTTGGTCTGGTCCCATTCCGGCATCTGCCAATGCAGGGTCTATATCCATTTTCATGTCCATTGACGGCATCGCATCCTTGGCCTTCCCGTGTCCGCTGTGCATGTCCATGTTCATGCCCCCCATTCCGCCCATTTCCATTGAGTTCTTTTCGGATTTCATCTTCATTCCGAACTTGTCCATTCTCTTTTTGGCATATTTCTTCGATGGTCTGTAAACCATGGCCGGGGCACCCATTTTCATTTTCATTTTGGCCATGGCCTTCATGATTTTTACATAGTCTGGTTTGGTAACCTCGGTTGCGGAAACAACATCTCCTGAACCCAGGAATGCTGACGTGCTGCCAGCGCCATCCATGGAGGTTGCACGAATTTCCAGCTTTCCGCTTTCGGGAATTGTGACAATGAAATCGTAGGTCTCTGCAATGGCAAAGAGCGTTTTTTCGTGTTTTACGGGCACCACATCAATTCCATCGGCAGATACGAGCATGGGTGCTAGGCCACCGAAAGTGAGCCAGTAGTAGGATGAGGCCGAACCGTTTATCATCCTTACACGCACTTTTTCGCCCGGTTTGAATTGGGGATATTCCTTCTGTTGTGCCCCGTTGGTCAGAAACGCGCTGTAGTACACATCAGCAATGTCTGCTCCCGGCATGCGCTGCATCCAAAACTTGAGAAGCGCACCCAGACCTCCTTCGGCAATGGCCTTTGCAACCGGAACCACCGTTTTCCTTTTGATGGAATACCATTCGTTCCTTCTCTTCAGATTCTTCAATACGTACATGGGATTTTCATCTGTCCAATCGGAAAGTAGCAGCACCAGATCGCTGTCGTATTCAAGTTTATTCTCCTTGGGTTCGATTACAATGGACCCGTAAAGTCCCGATTGCTCTTGGAGCATAGTATGCGAATGATACCAGTAGGTGCCGCTCTGTATGAGTGGAAACACATATTCCTGAGTTTCTCCCGGTTCGATCGGGGGCGTGGTCAAATACGGAACGCCATCGTAATAATTGGGCAGCAGAAGACCGTGCCAGTGCACGGATGTTTCGCAGTCCATTTGGTTGGTCACGTATATCCGCGCCACATCACCTTCCTTAAACCGAAGTGTCGGACCGGGAATTCCACCATTTATCTTCATGGCCCTGCGGTCTTTGCCGGTAATATTGACCGTTTCTTGGGTAATTGTCAAATGGTATTCGGTGGTATCGGTCTGGGCATACGCCCCCAGCGCATGAAACAGAACCACGACACCTACCAGTACATTATTCAACAATTTATTCATGTCATTTCGTGTGTTTTAAGTACTGTTAAAAATGAGCCAACGGGAAGCACGGTGTTTTCCCTCCATACCTCCCGTTGGCAGATGCGAACAGCTCAATGGCTATGACCGCTATGATCCTCTTTTTTTGCCTTTTCCTTTTTTGTGCTCTTCTTTTTTTTGTCGCTTTTCTTCTCAACTAGTGTCATTCCGCATTTCGGACACTCGCCTGGTTTATCGCTCACAACTTCAGCGTGCATCGGGCAGGTAAAACTCGCAGCCGCCTTCTCGCTCATGTCCATTTTCATTTTCTGTTCCACCAGGGCCATTCCGCATTTCGGACACTCGCCCGGCTTGTCGCTTTTTACATCAGCGTGCATTGGGCAGGCGTATTCTTTTTTGCTCATTTCCATCTTAGAATGATCGTGGTTATGACCATCCTTTTCTTGTGCCTGAACGTTTGACATGCCGAATACGGCAATGGAAACTGCGGTTATCAAAAATTTAGTTTTCATGTTATTAAAATTTATTGTTCGTGATTAAGATTAATGTTCGTGGTCGTGTCCGTCCTCATCATTCCCCTCTGCCTCGTCCTCTTCGTGCTCATGTGCTACCATCTCCAGCTCCATTCCGCATTCTGAGCATTTGTCGCCTTCTTTTCCGGTGATCTCCGGGTGCATCGGACATGCGAAAACATGTTCTTCTCCATGTTCTTCTGCATCATCGTGCATTTCTCCCTCCATGTGTTCATGGTGTTCTTCGCCTTCGGCATGTTCGTGTTCGTCTTCGGCATGTTCGTGTTCGCCTTCCATAGCATGTTCTTCTGCCGGTTTTGGGCTATCGCCACATCCTACTAGCATTACGGAGCCAATGGCAAAGCTGCCAGCGACCATCAGTGTTAAAATTGTCTTTTTCATAGTTGTTTTATTTAGTTGTTTTTGATTGTTGTTGTTTTAGGGTTGATTCAGATTCAAAATATTCCACTTCCGATTCCGATCCTGGTTTGAGTGCCATCACGGCCTTGGCCTTGGAAATGACTTTTCCGGATACAGGGTCTGTTGCATAATGGTAAGAAGTGTCGTCTTCCAAAAGCTCTACGCATGGTGCACAACAGCCGTAATACGTCAGACCGTTGAATGCGACAGGGATCAGAAGTGAATCCTTGAGCGAATTATCGACCATGCAGACGTATCCCTGACTCAGAAAACTTTCCTGCTCAGAGAATCTTGTCTCGCTTTTTGCCACGGGTTGCTCTTGACCAGTGCAACTGCTCAGTGCAAGGGTGCTAAAACCCAACAGTAATATTGCTTCGCCCCATTTCATTTGGCCTATGGCATTTTTTTGCCATCCTTGAATTTCAGATAATTTTCCTCTGAGGCAAAATACAGCACCTCACCGTTCGCATTCGGTTTCAGCACGATATAAGCCGTTGATTTATCCACTTCATTTCCTGTTAGTGGGTCTTTGGCAACCCTAGGTGCGCGGTTCTTTTTAAGATTTCCCACACAGCCCTGACAGCAGCCATAGTAGGTTTTTCCATCAACCTCCACAGGTATCTGTTCTTTGCCGAGGTATTTGTTGTTGACAAAACACACATAACTAGTTTGCACCTGGCCATCCGGCAATGATGCCGCCTGTTCTGTCATTGGCATTTCATGTGGAGGCGTCTCCGTTTTTTCAGATTGGCTTTGCTGGCATTGTACTCCAGTTACCGAAATACCCATAATCATTATCACGGGTAAGATTTTTAACATTGTAGTCTTCATTTTTGTTTGATTTGATTTATAATTATACTTTTTTTATCACTAAATTTTGATGTTCAAGTTTCCTTTTTCATGTCTCTGTTTTGTAGATAATTCACGGTTTCGCTCGTGCTTAACGGAGAAGTCAAATTTCCGGTCCGGAGATAAAACACCGTGCCATTCCCCTCTTTCAGATATACCGGGTACTTAGAGGGTTCTATATACAAGGTGCAAATGTCTTTCTCCATCAATTCATGGAAAGCCACATGGATATTTGAGCAGATGTCTTTGCCGAAAGCGTTCGATATCAATACAATAATCCGCTGTTGAAATCCTTCTCTGTTCTTTTTTTTAAGCGACCAGAAGTCATTGGCAAGTCCCAGAATCTGACCTTGGTCATTTACACCAATCAGGAGTATGCCACCTTTTGTATTGAGAAACCCAGCTAAAGATTTCAATATTTCAATTTCAACGTTTTTATCTGTTTGAACCTGGCGGTAGTCATGACGCAGAGAAGCTTTGAACCCAACGAATTCATTCTCTCCCTTGGCGATTAAATCTGGCAGGCTCTGCTGTAGCATTTGCATGCGGCCATAAAGCTGGTGGTCTTTCTTTTTGATGGATTGATAATACAGCCCAGAAACGAGACCTATGCTTAGACCAAGTATGGCAAATGCCACGGACATAGGCACCATATGCAATGTGAAAGACTGAACTAGATTAACAGACAGCACGTTAATCAGAGCCGTAAGGTCAAAACCGCCCGTTTGCACTTGATACCAGTAAATGACCATGCTGATTGGGTGCAACAGGAAATAACCAACCAGCAGTCCGGTGGTGGAATGAAGCAACAGCTCTTTATGTTTTTTTATAAAGCTCAATTGTTTAACATTTAATTTCAGGTGGCTATAGATTTGTTTTTAGCACCTTATCAACGTTTCTGACAGCCTATTTGGATTACCGATTTGACCGCTTTTTGTTGTTGCATATCCTTTTAACATCATTCTACTTTTTCCAAGAACATTCCGCATTTAGGACATTGCCCCGGGGCATCGCTCTGAATATCTGGGTGCATAGAGCAGGTGTAAACGCTCGCGTTGCCGTGTCCCAGTCCCTTGTGTTCAAATACCGTTGAAATCGTTTTGCCTTTCACATCGAACTCCACGGTTGCGCGAAAGGGTTCGGTGTCTTTCAATTGTGCTACAAAATGGTTGCCCCCTCTACTTTCCAAAGCCGTTTTGGAAGATGCTGCCCCATCATTAATAAAAGCGATAGAAGCATTTGTTACATCCTTACCCGCAAGGGCTTTCATATTTCCCTTGTAGAGATAGAAGTTCAGTCGGTCCTGAATCAGAAGGAGGTCAACCACCATCTCAATCCGATACTTTCCTGCATTTTTCATGACTCCGCCATGTGGGGGCGCATCCATTTGAGTATGGCCCATTGATTCGTGGCTACTGTGGTCGTGCTGGGCAAAAATGGCAGTGGCACTTAACATCGTCAGGCAAAGAACTACCAGAGAAGCAACTGTATTTACACGTTTCATAATTGGACTATTTACTGGTGAGTGTTTCTTTCACTTCCCCGCATTTCAACATTTTCTGTCCGTAATAAGGGTTCTGTATCTTTTTCTCCAGACTGAGCCAATAACCGCCCGCATTGTCGTTTGCCATTGGGCAGAATTCGAGGTACAGCTCCTTGCCGTCCATGTCGGCCCCGAGCACTTGTACCGCGTTGGTAAGGTCGTTTCCGATCTTGCTGAACAATGCCCGTTGCTTTTCTATATCGCTCTCACCGCTCAGATCGTCAAGTGGTTTTTTCAGCATTTTGGCTGTGTTCATCCACTCCATGTGATGGTCGTTGTCGGTCAGCAGCTTCATGTTCACCTTTCCGATGGCTGCCTGCATGGCCTTTGCTCCGGTTTTGGCCTTTGCGGCATCATCATTCACCAGCGCGTCTTTAATGGCGAGGTATGCGGATACAATATCGCCCAGCTGCTTTTTGAATTCGGGACTGATGTCCTTGGCCTTCATCTTCCTCTTAGGCGCGGGCATGTCCATCTTCTTGTCCGTCTTCTTGCTGTCTCCGCCCATGTCCATGCCGGCATGGCCGCCCATTGACGATTTTCCGCCTGCCGGGGTCATCATGCTCTGCTTGCTCAGCAACTGCGATGCGGCATCTACCTTGAACACTCCGTTGCTCACGATCTCTTCGCCTTCTTCCAGCCCGCTTGTTACCACATAATACGGCCCTGCATCTTCGCCAAGCTCTATCTCGCGGTGCTCGAACACCATTTCCTTGTCGGCCACCTTCACATACACAATGGCCCTTTTGCCGGTCCAGAGTATGGCCGATTTGGGCACGGTGATGGCGTTCTTGACATTTGGGAGCATGGCCTTCAGAATTCCGCTGGCAAACATCTCCGGCTTGAGCAGGTCTTTTTTATTGTCAAGCTCAGTCCTTACAAATGCCACTCTTTTCTGCGGGTTCACTACTGGGTCTATGAAGGTTACTGTACTGGTGAACACCTCCGTTGGAATGGACCTGATGGTGAAGTTTATCCTGTCGCCCAGCTTTACCCAAGGCAGGTCGTTCTCGTAGGCCTCGAACATGACCCAGAGGTGATCCAGATCGATTACCTCAAACAAGGGATCTCCTTCTTTGACATAATCTCCGATGGCGATATGCCGCTTCATCACCGTGCCGGTTATGGGAGATACCACGTCAAAGTAGAAGATGGGCTCTCCGGTGGCCTCAATTCCGTCTATCTGCTGGTCGGTAAGGTCCCATAGTTTCAGCTTATTGCGCGATGCCCGGTAAAAAGCAGGGTTGTCGTCCTTGAATTTCACGGCCTCGAACAGTTCTTTCTGTGCCGTCACCAGGTCGGGCGAATAGATGGAGGCGAGCTTCTCCCCTTTCTCCACTTTCTGACCCGTGAAGTTGATGTAGAGCTTCTCTATCCTTCCTCCGAAACGGGCGGTAAGCTCTGCAATATTCCGTTCGTCCGGTTGCACCTTTCCGGGGAAATAAACCTCTTTGTAGGGTGCCTTTTTGCCGACTATCACGGTCTGCATCTGGGCAATCTTCATGGCCGATTTTGACATCTTTATCTCCGAGAGGGACAGTTCCTCATCATCGTCAGACCCGCTCTCTAATGGTATCAGGTCCATACCGCACAACGGGCAACTTCCGGGTTTGTCCATTTGGATCTGCGGGTGCATGCTGCAGGTCCACACGGTGGCTTTGCTGTGTGCGGCATGTTCCTGATCATCGGCATTTTCGGTGCTGTTGTTGGCTGTACCGCCCCCACCGAAGATCAGCCAACCCAGAAAAACACCTACCACCAAGATGCCGGCAGCTATTCCTATATCTCTTTTTGAAATCTTTGTTTTCATAATCTGCTTGTCTATTTATTTATCAAAGCCGTTGTTCCCAACAGTACATTTTTAGTTACCCATTAAATAATATATGAACGCAACTGAAGCATTCTTATCGGCCTTGGCCTTATCCAGTTCCAGTTCGTATTTCAATACTTTTCTTTCCATTCTCAGTACTTCTTCAAAGTTGCGTCCATCGGTAGAGTACTCTGCAAGAAGTATGTCGAGGGATTTCTCGGCCAGGTCCAACTGATTGATGTAGAGGGTTACGCGCCTTTCCCCGTCCCGGAAATCCTTGTAGCCCTTCTCGAACAGCGTGCTGAGCTGGTTTATCTTGTCTTCCTTCTCCAGGCCTGCGGCATCCATTCTATATACTGCCTCATTTACCATGGCCTTGTATTTCTTTCTGTAAAGCGGAATGGTGATGCCTACTTTGGGAAGCAGCAGGATGTCCCTGCCGTTCTCGCCAGGACTCAATGCAGGATTGTCGCTTTTGCCTACTACGGTGTAGTCAACACCCACCGTGAATTT
>Ga0316209_1002384_pt1 | contig 15304 bp, 8 predicted proteins | sample 6monopyrite_MG_FD_204945 | JGI IMG/M metagenome (GOLD analysis project Ga0316209, IMG submission 204945) | Microbial mat bacterial communities from mineral coupon in-situ incubated in ocean water Damariscotta River, Maine, United States -... | ecosystem: Environmental > Aquatic > Marine > Coastal...
TTTGGTAACAATAACTCAAATAAATCCTTTGAAATCTCCATGAAAAATGTTTTTCTCACAAAGTAAACTATTTTTTACTCCCCAACTTTTAGGACTGATCCATAAAAACCTCCAATCCCACCAACCATAAAACAAGTAACTAGCGGTTATAATTAGAAAATTTTGAAGCTTGAGACTTTTGTTTGCAATAAACCAATAAGCGAAGAAGACAATTGGCAAGAAAACAGCAAAATCAATAGAACTAAAAAGCATGTATTATCTTAAATTTCTTACTATGATTTTTATTTTTGGTGATGTTCTATTCTACTCAAAACTAATTAAAAATTGTCAATCTAAGACCTTCGGAGAAAAGTTGTTGAATTTTATTTTTCATGACTAACACTTTGCTGTCAATAACTCTCTACATCTATTTTCAACCAAATGTAAATTACTTCTACCTTAATAGTCAAATTTAACCTATGACGAAAAAGAAAAAAATTGCCGTTCTAGACACTTCTGTTTTACTACACGACCATCAGGCTATTACTACTTTTAAAAACCACGATGTCGCTATTCCAATAACTGTTTTGGAAGAATTAGATAATTTTAAAATTGGTAACGACACAAAGAATTTTTCTGCAAGAGAAGTTATTCGATTCATTGATAAATTATCTACCAATTCGAGCTTGCAAGAATGGATTTCACTCGGAAAAGACAAAGGAAACTTTAAAATTGTACTGGCAACAGACCTCAAAGGACTAAATGCAGAAAGTATTTATGCAAAAGGTAAAAACGACCATAAAATTATCAACGCTGCCTTACATCTCAAAGAAGAAGAGCCTAAAAAAGAAGTAATTCTGGTCACCAAGGATATTAATTTGCGTATAAAAGCAAAAGCTCTGGGCATCAATGCAGAAGATTATAAAACAGGAAAGGTGAGCGATGATATCTCGAAGAAATCGGGCGTTTGTACTATTGAGAACATCGATTCTGATCAGATACGGCAAATTTTCACCAAAGGTAGAATAGATGAAAATGGAATTCTGGGAGATAAAAAAGTCGCCAATGGATATTATATTTTAAAGAATGGTAAATCATCTTCTTTGGCCGTTTATAACCCACATTTAGATCAACTCGAACGCATAGAAAAGGAATTCGTTTATGGTATAAAACCCAAAAATGCAGAACAGGCATTTGCTCTCAATGCGCTACTAAATGAAGACATCAGATTAGTGGCTTTACAAGGTGTAGCAGGAACGGGTAAAACACTCCTAGCACTGGCATCTGCTTTGGAACATCATAAAAAGTACCAGCAAATTCTTTTGGCAAGGCCCGTAGTTCCATTGTCAAACAAAGAAATCGGATTTTTGCCGGGCGATGCCAATGATAAAATTGGACCCTATATGGAACCGCTTTGGGATAATTTGAAATTTATAAAGTCCCAATTTGGAGAAAATGAACGCAAACACAAAGCAATCACAGAGTTGCAGGAAAGTGGGAAAATTGTCATTTCTCCTTTGGCATTCATCAGAGGTCGAAGTTTATCTAACATGATATTCATTGTGGATGAAGCACAAAATTTAACACCACATGAAATTAAAACAATTATAACGAGAGCTGGAGAAAATACCAAAATCGTGTTCACAGGTGACATCAATCAAATTGACACCCCTTATTTAGATGAACATAGTAACGGACTTGCTTACCTAATCGATAAACTGAAAGGACAAGAGTTATTTGCAAGTGTTACTCTAGAGAAAGGAGAACGTTCAGAGTTGGCTAACTTAGCGAATGAACTTTTGTAGGAAGGTTCTGGTTAAATTAAGGGAATCAAACTACTTGTCTAAAAGAAAAATCTCCCGTTCAACCATTCCGGATCGATAGTAGCTCCTTTTCTTTTGTAGAATTCAATTGCTGGTTCGTTCCATTCTAAGATTTGCCAATCCATTCTGGCTACCTTTCTGTCTTTTGCAATTTGCACCACGGCGTCAAATAATTTTGATCCTGCGCCTGTTTTTCTATGCTCAGGGAGAACAAATAAGTCCTCTAGATAAATCACTGGGCCTTTCCATGTAGAATATGCAGTGAAAAACAAAGAAAAACCGATGACAATAGCATCTTCCTCTGCTACAAAAGCTTCGCAAAGCTTGCTGACAAATAAATCGTTGTGCAATTTTTCTTCCGTGTTGATAACGGCTTCTAAGTCCCTCTCATATTCTGCCAGCCCCTTAATAAGTTGAAGAATTGAAGTAACATCTTTTGGTTCTGCTGATCGTATCATTATTGAACTCCAGCTAAATTAAATCTTAAACGTAAACCAGCACTCATGTTTCCTGTATTATAAGAAGTTGCGATTTTTGGCGTGTTCAACGTTTGGTCGTAATACAATTGAATGGTCAAGAATTTCGATATGTTGTAATCTGCAGATGCTTTAATCGATACTACTTTCTGTCCGGCTGTTGCTTGATCGGTTTGTTCAACTACTTTTCTAATCACGGTTAAATTATCTCTAAACGAGAAGTCGAAACGAACATTAATTGGACTTGGATCTATTTTCTTTGAAATCTTAATCTTCTTGAATTTATATCCCAACCCTATCACAAATTCAGTTCCAAGAACTTCGGTCACTTGATTATTATTCAGAGAAAGTGTCGCACTTTTGTCTTTCTTGTATTCAAATTTCGTGATTAATCCTTGTCCTTTCACAATCCATGTTGCATCGAAACCAATAAGTGGAGAGAATCGTTCTGTTATAGAAACATTCTGTATTTGCATCCCTGCAATGAAGTTGTTATTCAAGTCTCGAGCAGATGCATTTCCATTTGCGTCGAATGCAGCATTCAAGTTTGTTTGCATTCCTGAAACACTAACCGTAGAACTATAAGCATGTCTTAAAACAAAGTTCCGTAGTACTTTCTTCATGAATTTAAACTTCTTGAGTCCATTGTAGTTAATTGACCAATTGGGCAAAGGAACATTCTTTATCGGATTGATATTCTTCTCGTTTATATTTCGGTTAGTATAAGAGGTTAAGAAAGCTCCCAGAACCACTTCTTGTTGAGTACCGCTGTAACCGTTATAATAACCTGATGTGGTTGATGTAGAGTTCGTATTTGCGGCACCCAATAGTTGTGAAACTTCCTTTCTGTTCTCTAACATCTGAGCAAAAACTGATGATTGATATTCTTTTCCTAATTTAGTGAAAGCAGAATTAATAGAAACATTAGAATAAGTAACTGTCGAGAGTTCCACTCTACTTTGACTTTCAAACTGCGAGGTGGTTGAATTCCATCTATAAAATTCATTCGTGCTATTACTGAACGTTCTGTTCATGGACAATTCAACGGAAACGTCTTTTATTGGTTCGAGGGTTGCTCTCAAATTCAAGTTACTTGTACTAGAATTAACAAATTGTTTATTCAAATTCTCGTTCTGCACTAACCAACCGTTATCTCTTGCTGTTTCTGCTATGTTGTAACCAGTTTCTCTTCCCCAGATATCATATCGTTGTTGTCCGAAGATAAAACCTCCCATTCCACTATTAAAACTAGGGTTAAATCCTAATACACTGGTTTGTTGATTATAGCCTGGCAATAATGTCCCGTCAGTAATTGTATAAGTTCCTGAAACGTTTCTGACACTCATAACCACACGCGCTAGGAAGCCAGCTACGGGATTTACTTTTTTATCCTTACGTTCTTTTCTGCGTTCCTCTCGCTTCTCTTTTCGCTCTCTACGGCGTTTTTGACGCAATTCTTTTTTGGTCATTTCATCCTCGGGCTTCTCTTCGATAACAGGTTTTGGTTTTTTTGTATTTCCCCCTTGTTTAGGTTTACTTATTGCCGAACCTCTTGTATTTCTTCTACCCGCTTGATTCACTTTCTTAAAAAATGGAACTTTATTATACAAATTAGTAAAGTTCAACTGAGCAGTCATGTTGATGTTTCTACTGTTCTGAATGGTATTCCCAAATTCAGGCTGAGCAAGAGGTGCTCGTTGCCAATTATACGAAGAAGAATATTTTGTGTTAGCACTGATCCAATCTGTAGCTGGAATTTTGTCCAAAGGAAGTGTGTAACTTACGCTGTAATTATGCGCATAGTCCATCGTTCTACCCAAAGTTCCTAATTGCGAGCCGATTGAATCTTTAAATGAACGGTAGCCGTCAGGATCGTTTTTTCTATCTACACGACCGTCTCCTTCTTCAAAAATAGACCTGTTTGTCGCATCAAACTTAAATTTCAATTTTTTCGTAATGTCATGAGCTAAGCTGTACTTCCTGTTCCATCCAAATTGCTTCACATACACCGGTCTGAATTCATAGTCTGGAACAATGTTATTTCTAACTTGTCGTTCGTTATAGCTTCTCAAGGCATCCGTAGAAAAGGAGATATTTTTTGGTTTTAGATAAATATTAGCCTCTCTAATTAAGGCAAACCATTTAGATTTTTTTAAGAATTTAGATTTCTTAAATGGCATAAATGGTTTCGCCGTAAAAGAATAATTATAATTCAACCCCCCACTCCACGTTTTTGTTCTGTCATAGTTGGTGTTAAAGTCACGACTTAAATTCTCAGCGTATGAATAATTTGCCGACCAATTAGAAATTCTCCAAATTCTAGGTTTAGCCCCTGCTTTCATTTCCTTTCGGACATTGGTGAAATTATAGGACTTTCTCTCCGAAAAATCTTGCCCTAATCGAGCTCGCTCTCTTCGAGTTGCTAGATCATCGTAATCTTTTAATTTAATGTCTGGGTTAAACGGATCATATTGTGGATTAATAATTCCTAAAGAATAACCGTAGAAAAATGGCAACGAAACTTTTGCTCTTTTACCAAAGAACTGACCCAATTGAACGTTCGAATTCAAATCAAACCCAATTCGTTCGTCTCTTTGTCTTTCTTGCACTCGGCTTTCAACAGAACCCCAATTGACTCCGGAGTAATTACCCGACATATTTAGGTTGGCGAAGTCTGCAAATTGAACTTGCATTTGAGCAATAGCCGCAGAACCTCCTGAGCTAAGAAAATCAGATAAACGTAATTCATTCACCCAAACAGCCGCACATTTTGGTTGACCGTCTTCATCCCACGTATCAAGCGTATGAGAATTAACATGTGGGTTTCTAATTCCAATCATTATGGTCTTTAAGCCTTGTAAATTTGGACTCCCTTTTACTCGAATGATTCTGTCTTTATTCGCAGGATCATTTTTTGCATACTCAACAACGTAGGAAATAGAAGTATTCCCATCGCTAATCAGTTTATTTCGTTGCTTTTTGATGTTTAAAAGATCTTCAAAAACAATCTCGACAAAATTCTCTTCTGGCCACACATCTGTATCTAAATTAGAGCCCCATGTGGTTGTTTTTAATGGAATTTCATACTCGTAATAGTTATCCGTGAAATCTGTCCCTAATCTAATAAACATAGATAATTCATCGTCATCCAAAGGCTTTGATGGATCCACTTCCTCCGCATGAACAAACATTTTTAACTTCTTGTAATTACGGACATCAAATTGAACATTCCTATATGCGGCACGTGCATCTCCGTCTTGCAAATCACACACCTCTAAACTTAAGGACTGCTCATTCAAAAGTCGCTGAAAAGTCTGAGAAGGATCGACCTCTTGAACAATTCCTGGAGGTACGACATAATTGACCGGTTGTCTGTCATTATTCTCTTGAATATTAACCGCCCCGATGTCAAATGAGGTTAAATTCGGATCAATTACGATTCCTTCTCCATCATCCTCCAGACTTAATAAATATCTTCTCCACTCTCCACGAATAAATTCCATTCTTGCAAAACGCAAGACAACTTCTTCATCAAAATCTTTCAAAAACAATCGCATAAAACGAATGGATCTAAAATCAGATATCCCTCCGATTTTTCTTTCATAATTGGCAACAGGAATCTTAAATTGACACCATCTTTCTTGGTCTCCGTTTCCTTTATCATATATCTGAACGCTTGTGATAAAGTTTTTACCCACCACCATTTCGCCAGGGCTGATATTTAACTTATACTGAAAATAACTTTCTGATTCCGACAAGTTGTTATCTTGATTAATATCTTCTATATCTGGCGTGTTAGTACTAATAGTCGGGTAACCGTCCACATTGATAGAATTTGACATTTCAGTTGTCGGTGAATTTCCCTCCATACCGTTGTACTTTTTGTAGCGCTCTAATATGTTTAATTGTGCTGCATCGTAATCGTCGTCTCTGAAATAATCATAGTTATCATTCGACGGATCTGCTAACAGTTTCGATTTTGCCGTGGCATCGAGTGTTGCATTTGAGTTTATCCAACTAACATAATTACCAAATTCTGTACTCTCCTGTGAATCGTTCCACCCATCCAAACCAATATCTTGATTAACCCTTGCGTTAGGATCATTGTCAAAAGCATTCACGACAACTTGTTGTGTAGAAACACGCGACCACATTGTGGTATCAGTGTCCCCGGCAATCGAAGTTCCTGTTGGCGGCAATCCATTTTCAAAACTTTTTCGAGAATCTGGTAGAATGTCTTCTGAAATATTCCCTAAATTAATATATAAATCTCCTCCATTATGAATTGAATTCGGATTTACTGCTTCCGCATCAGCATGAAAAGGGTCCAGCATCCAAAACTGAATGTACTCGATATTTGTTTGCTCAAAATCAGTAGTCGTTAAAGCCCTCATAATACCACCCCATCTGCTTTCTGGATTTACGAAAGTCCCGTCTGCATTCACCGTATTGGTGGTGTCGTAATTATACATCCCTCTTTCCAAAGGGTAATAAGCCAAATCAAAAACAGAAACATTAAGAATAGAACCATACTGTGGGTCATAGTTCGGCCAAATATCCGTTTGATTTACCGTTCTCATTCTACTATCAGCCAATTGCGCTGGGTCATCCACAATATGTTGTGGTGTTAGATTGTTACTTTGGTAAAAAAGAGGATCAATGACATACCAAGCCAATTTTGACCGTTTAAACCCAGCCGATAAATCACTGTTTGCTGCCTCAGGAAATAAATCGGGTTGTCCTTTAGGAATAGAAGCTAAATGCCATGCTTGAAAAGACCTTAAATCAATTGTGCTTTGAGATCCCTCAAAATCATCCACATAGGATGTTCCTTCTTTGTTAATTGCTTTTGGTTGACCTGGAATTAAATGGGCGAACTCACCTGTAAACGAAAATGTTGATCTTTCTTTTGTCGAAATAACAGGCAAGAAATCAACCAGTTTCGTTAAGAATGGAACATCCGTTCTGTAAGCAACATCTAGTCCAATAACATTATTTTTAAAAGGCTCACTTCCGATATCTACCTTTTGAGTGACGGGTCTTTCCATCATCCTCATCCAAGTACCACCAATATTAAGTTTATCACTAAATCGATGGGCTACTCTTGCTCCCAGTAAGGATTTAGATTGAAAGCCAAAAACAGAATTACTCTCAATAGATATCTTAATTGGGGTGTTAGACTCAAGGACACCCGTATTTAATATTCTAACTCTTCCCAAATTGTAATCTACAGTGTAATCTTGTCCTTCAATCATTTTGATTCCACCTGCAGTAACCGTAACGGCACCTTCTGGAACGTTTAAAGCATTCAATGGAATATCTGAACTTACCGATGATTGATATTCTCCTTTCAAACTAAATCTGTTTTTACTCGGAATCTGCTGAGCGGCCGTTTTTGTCGAATCATACAACTCAGTATAGGCAACTTGGTCTATAACTGTTTGTGCTACCCCTGCAGCAGACAATTTATCTGCTAAGGTTTGTCCAAAAGGCTCTACTGTTGAAAAATAAACGCGTCCATTTCTAGTATTGATTGTCCCTCCATTTTCTGCCCTATTTCCTTGAAATTGAATTGGTACAAAATCGAAAACACCATCAGAAAAGGGCTGATTGTTTACGTTGATTTTATCCATTTCAACTAAAGTCACCAACTGTTCATCATCAATGCCAAGTATCGGCCCACCTAGAGTTGTTGTTCCTAAATTGTCTGCAGGAAAGAATGGAACTTTTACCGATGTTGCAGGATTATTGTATAATAAATCGAGTCTAAAGCCTAATTGATCAACTTGGTAAGCTCCAATAGAGTAAACATTTTTCATCATTAATCCCCACAATTTATTGTTCGGATTAGTAATGGTTGGTTTCAATAATTTCATGATTAATGCATCCTGTCCAGAGACACCATCTGTTGAAAATTCACCCACTTGATACGTTTGTCCTCTATACGTATATTCATAGGCAACACCCAGAACCTCATCGGTATTAAGTGGTAAATTCAATGAGATAAATCCTAGCTGTGCATTATATGAATATTCCTGCTCAGTTAATTTTCTTGCATTTTCTACCTTTTCATATTCTACAGCTTGTTCAAAAGGACCAGGGCTTACCACTTGAGAACTTAGAGCAGAAACAGCATTGTTAAATGAACGAACGAGAGGCTGCGTTGATGCCCAATCATACAAGCCGTTTGCTGAATTATCAGGAATATCTGTTGATGCAAAATTGCCTGGATTACCTTGACAGTTTTCGGCAACGGCTTCCCCTAAATCCGTGAATGCAATAACATTTCGAGTGTTTTCCGTATTGTTGGTTCTATTCGTAAGCCAAACCTCCATTCTCGTGATATTGATGGTAGAATTTACAATTGGTAAAGTTGACATTCCATTATCATAATTGTCTCTATGATAAAGGTTAATGAAATAGTGACGGTTGGCTTCATAGTTGTCCGCGTTCAATTCGAACTGCTGAACCTGCGCTTTGCCTTCAATGTTTATTTCCTTTCTTTGACCTTTTGAAGAGGCAGCAATTAAGTCAACGGTGGTGTTTCCAAATTTCATTTGAGTAGTAACGCCAAATAGTGTTTGCGACCCTTGAATCAACGAAGTCGGAATATCAAATGACACATTTCCCAAACCAATTTTCTGCATTATTTGATCTTCGTTTCCCGTATATTCTAACTTAGAAACATTGTCAAAATCGAAAGCTGCTTGGGTATTGTAACTTACTCCTAATTTTAATTTAGTCCCAATTTGTCCAACTAAATTTAAGTTAATTTGCTGGTCGAAATCGAATCGCGTAATTTTTCGTTGTCTTTCTGGAATCAGCGGATTATCATATCGAGAGGAATTAACACCGAAAGAAAGTTCGACACTTCCTTGTGGTCTTATTGTTATCTGATCTGAGCCAAAAAAGTTCTCAAACAATTTACTCGGTATTTTAATAGGGAATTCTAATGGTTGGCTTGCTGCGGTTTGTTGGTCAATTTTATCTTTCCAATTCTCCTGCATTGATTTTTTTCTCTCATAATCCAAATACTCTTCCAATGTCATCATGGAAGGGTTTCTAAAATACAACCCTTTATCCCCTATGGTTTCTTTAAAAACATACGTCCCCGTAACTGGGTCATAAACGATTGTTTGATTCACCGAAGAAGGATCTCCAAGGTCAAAACTTTGGTTTGTAGATTGCGTTGGGTCAACATTATTGTTTATAGGAAATTGCAAGGTGTCTCCTTGTGCAGAGGACCATCCAACAGATAAAAACAGCAGGACAGCTGTTAGTTTCATATGTAGCGATTTCGTTTTGTTCAACCTATAAAATTTTCAGTGCTCCTTTAATTAATTCTTCCACTGATTCTTCACCCGTAGAAATTTTATCAATTGCTTTTTCAGCAGATTTTTTATCAAAACCTAAAGAAGTCAATGCAGTTAACGCATCAAATTGATTCGTATTGTCTGAATTGAACAAATTTTCACTCGAAAAGGCCATTTTTAACATTTTGTCCTTCAAGTCAATGATAACTCTCTGAGCCGTCTTTGCACCTATACCCTTAATACTTTGTATTGTTTTTGCATCTTCACTGGTAATAGAGTTGGCTATTTCTCCTGGCACCATGGAAGACAACATAATCATTGCCGTGCTTGGTCCGATACCTGAAACAGAGATAAGATGAGTGAACATTTCTCTTTCTATTTTGTCAGAGAATCCATAGAGAATTTGAGCATCCTCCCTAACGATTAGCTTTGTAAAAACGGTGACACTTTCAGAAGAACCGGTTGAACTAAATGTGTTCAATGAAACTTTTACTTCATAACCAACTCCATTGCAGTCAATTATAAAATCCGTGGGGTTTTTTTCAATCAATTTGCCTTTTAACTGTGCAATCATATTTTATTTGTTTTGTGCATCAACCACAGCAATTTTCACCATGTTAATAATTTCTCGTACTGAGGCTCCTAGTTGCAGAACGTGGATAGACTTTTTTAATCCAACAATTACAGGTCCGATAGCATCTCCTTCCGTCATTTCTTGTAAAAGCTTATACGCAATATTTCCTGATGAAAGGTTAGGGAAAATTAAGGTGTTTACTTTTTTATTCGCCAAATCCGAAAATGAAAACTGTTCATTCATCAAATCATTATTTAATGCAAAATTCGCTTGAACCTCACCGTCAACAATTAAGTTCGGGTCATTTTCCTTAATTAATTCTACCGCCTTTGACATTTTGGTTGCATCTTCTCCTATAGAGGATCCAAAATTAGAATAGCTTAACAAAGCAACTCGAGGAGTGACTTTGAATTTTCGTATCATTTTTGCAACATTTGATGTTATTTCGGCTAAATCTTTTGCTGTAGGGTTCAAATTGATTGTTGTATCTGCTAAGAACAAAGGTCCTCTTTTAGTGTTGAGAATATACATTCCCGCTATTTTGGTCATTTCCTTCTGCAATCCTACAATTTGCAACGCAGGGCGAACAACATCCCTATAGTTTCTTGTAATACCAGAGACCATTGCATCAGCATCTCCCATTTCCACCATCATCGCGCCAAAATGATTTCTTTCACGCATGATCTGAATCGCTTGAAACTCTGTTATCCCTTTTCGTTTTCGTTTGTCAAAGAATACTTGACCATAATTCACCCGTCTTTCCTTCTCTTCTTCGCATTTTGGGTCAATGATTATTGAATCAGGTAATTCTAAACTAAATTCTTCAATTAGAGCAGTAATTTTCTCCTTTTTTCCAAGAAGAATAGGAAATGCAACCCCTTCTTCCCATGACGTTTGTGCGGCTTTTAGAATGTTTAAGTTATCTGCTTCGGCAAAGACAACTCTCTTAGGAGAACGCTGTCCTTTTTCGGTGATATTTCTAATTAATTTATTGTCTAATCCCAATCTATTTTTCAATATCATTTCATAGGCATCCCAATCTTCAATAGGTTCTTGGGCAACACCTGAATCCATAGCTGCTTTTGCAACGGCTGGCGCGACATAATAAATTAACCTTGGGTCTATTGGTTTAGGAATAAATTGTTCTTTCCCAAAAGAAATGTTTTTCTCTCCATAAGCCTCTATTACTTCTTCTGGGATAGACTCTTTCGCTAACGACGATATGGCTTTTACCGCAGCCATCTTCATTTCTTCATTTATCGTTGTTGCTCTAACATCCATGGCTCCTCTAAAAATAAAAGGAAAACCTATGACATTATTGACCTGATTTGGATGATCAGAACGACCTGTTGCCATTAGAATATCTTCACGAGTGCTCATGGCGTCTTTGTAAGATATTTCGGGTTCTGGATTGGCTAATGCAAAAACAATTGGATCTTTGGCCATCCGTTTTACCATATCTTTAGAAACGATTCCTCCTTTTGATAAGCCAATAAATACATCTGCTTTTTTAAAAGAGTCGGCAAAAGAAACCTCCTTTTTATGTGTTGCAAAAAGTTGTTTGCTTTCGTCAAGTCCCTTTCTACCAGTATGCAGAAGACCTTTTGAATCGAACATGTAAATATTCTGCACTTTTGCTCCCAAAGAACAATATAGTTTTGCACAAGATTGTGCTGCCGCTCCTGCCCCTGAGATGATAATTTTAACTTTATCTATTTTTTTGTCGGCTAACTCAAGCGCGTTGATAAGCCCAGCCGAAGAAATAATCGCCGTACCATGCTGATCGTCATGCATAACGGGAATGTTTAGCTCCTCTTTTAGTCTCTTTTCTATTTCAAATGCTTCAGGAGCTTTAATATCTTCTAGATTAATTCCTCCAAAAGTAGGCGCTATTGCCTTGACTGTTTGTATAAATAACTCGGGGTCTGATGCATCCACCTCGATGTCAAACACATCTATATCGGCAAAAATCTTAAAAAGCAACCCTTTCCCTTCCATTACTGGTTTCGAGGCTTCTGGTCCGATGTTTCCCAAACCAAGCACCGCTGTTCCATTAGAAATAACGGCGACTAAATTCCCTTTACTCGTATATTTATACGCTTTATTTGGATCATCGGCAATTTCAAGACAAGGCTCTGCCACACCAGGCGAATAAGCCAAAGATAAATCTCTCTGTGAAGCGTACGGTTTTGTGGGTACAACTTCTATCTTTCCTGGTCTTCCAGAAGAGTGATAGTCTAATGCGTCTTGTTTTCTAATTTTTGCCATATAAGGTTTTTTCGAGCCGATAAAGATACAAAATTGAAGTGACTAGCGCGGTAATAAAACTATAAAAGCCAAGCTTAAAGAAACTTGGCTTTTAAAAAAATGTATTTATAGCTAGCTAACTTTCTTTTTTGACTTAGGGTTTTTGACAAAATTTTCTATCGCTCCAGTCATGGACGGCGCATTTGGCTGAGGTGCATGTAGATCTAGTCTTAATTTGTTTTTTACAATTGCATTGGCGGTCGTTGGTCCGAATGCAGCAATTACAGTCTCATTTTGCTTAAAATTCGGAAAGTTTTTTAAAAGTGATTCTATCCCACCTGGACTATAAAAAACCAACATGTCGTACATTACATTCTCTAGGTCTGATAGATCTGAAGCAACCGTTCTATACAAAATAGCTTTGGAATAATTAATGCCATTTGTATCCAAAGTTGCAGGTATTTTATCTCTCAAAATATCTGTGCAAGGAAGTAAGAACTTCTCTTTTTTATGCTTTTTTAAAGTGTCTATAAGGTCAACAATTGTCTGCCTTCCAAAAAACATTTTCCTTTTTCTATAAGGGACATATTTTTGAAGGTAATAAGCGATCGTTTCTGAAATACAAAAATACTTCATGCTATCAGGCACCTCAAAACGCATTTCTTCTGCAATCCTAAAATAATGATCTACCGCTGTTTTGGATGTCAAAATAACAGCAGAATGGGCAGAAATATCAACTTTTTGCGATCTAAACTCTTGAGCGCTAATGCCTTCAACATGAATAAAGCTTCTAAAATCGATTTTAATGTTGTATTTATCTGCTAAATCAAAATAAGGCGACTTTGCTCCTGCTGGCTTTGGCTGTGAAACCAATATCGTTTTAATTCCCATGCTCTCTTCCCTTTAACTATCGATGATAATTTATTTAATCTTAAAATTCTGTCATATATAATCTGAAACCAATCAATAACGGCAAAATTTCGAGGGTGCAAAAGTACAAAATTATGTAATACCATGAAACTTTATGTTCCAAAATTCTAAACAAACTTTTTATTAGTCGGAAAATAAACTCTGTTGATAGTAAAATAATGATGATTAGTGCCAAAGTATTTTCATTGATAGGAGTTAAAAACCAAAGACTTCCTGCAACAAAAAATGTAAGTCCTAAAAATTGTGTTCCGATAATTTTAAAGTAAACTAAACTGTATAAATTTTTCGACTCACCTGAGAGAGCAGATGTCAATAAAAGCCCCAGAATTGTTAATAAAAACCAAACTAGAGGTGTAAAAATAACCAATGTCAATTCTAACCCATTATTAAAGCCTGGCAATTCAAAAAACACATAAAGTAATAGGCTAAATGACAGCCAGTAGTTAATTATCTGCATAATTGAATGGAGTTCAAATAATGAATAGGATTCTTTTAGGTATTGCTCTAACGTTCTTTGTTTGAGAAAAGCAATTCCTAGGTTAACAAAAACATCCGACTTGATTAACTTTGTAATTGCGATAAAAATGAATGCGATAAAAAAACCAAAACCTACCGCCTTCATCGAGGAATCATTCCTCAACGTCAATTCATCAGGAATCACGCCCGCCAAAGGGATTAAAATAGATTGTAAACTCATTCTTGTAACATAAGGTTCTCGAAGATAGTAAAGATATAATTGAAATTAGGAAAAAATGATTTTACGACAAAAAATATACTTAAATTTGTCCACAAAATTAGAACAATGAGAACGGACTTATATACACATCCAGATTATTACGACATGGATGACTTGCTTTCTGAAGAACATAAAATGGTAAGGGATGCTGCTCGCGCATGGGTAAAAAAAGAAGTTTCCCCTATCATTGATGAGCATTATGAAAACGCAACTTTTCCTCATCATATACTACCGGGTTTAGGAGAGATTGGTGCTTTCGGACCATATATACCAACCGAATACGGTGGCCCTGGTTTGGATCAAATTTCTTACGGCCTCATAATGCAAGAATTAGAGCGTTGTGACTCTGGGTTGAGATCAACTGCTTCTGTGCAAAGCTCTTTAGTGATGTATCCTATTTGGAAATACGGTTCTGAAGAACAAAAACAAAAATACTTACCTAAATTAGGTACGGGCGAAATGATTGGTTGTTTTGGATTGACAGAACCAGATCATGGTTCAAATCCTGGCGGAATGTTATCGAATTTTAAAGATGCCGGTGACCACGTTGTTTTAAACGGGGCGAAAATGTGGATTTCCAATGCTCCTTTTGCTGACATAGCAGTTGTATGGGCAAAAGATGAGTCTGGAAGAATTCACGGATTAATTGTTGAAAGAGGAATGGAAGGTTTTTCTACTCCAGAAATGCATGGTAAACTATCGCTAAGAGCTTCAACTACTGGAGAATTGATTTTTGTTGATGTAAAAGTGCCAAAAGCAAATATTTTGCCTGGAAAATCTGGATTGGGTGCGCCATTAGGTTGCCTGGATTCAGCTCGATTCGGCATTGCATGGGGTGCGTTAGGTGCCGCAATGGATTGTTACGATCAGGCGTTAAGGTATTCTAAAGAAAGAACACAATTTGGTGTTCCAATCGGAGGATTTCAACTAATCCAAAAGAAATTAGCCGAAATGATTACTGAAATCACAAAGGCACAGCTCTTGACCTTCCGTTTAGGTCAATTGAGAAATGAAGGAAGAGCAACATCTGCCCAAATATCAATGGCGAAAAGAAACAACGTAGAAATTGCCTTGAATATCGCTAGGGAAGCAAGACAAATTCACGGAGCTATGGGAATTACGAGTGAATATTCTATCATGCGTCACATGGCTAACCTTGAATCTGTGTTAACGTACGAAGGAACTCATGATATTCACCTATTGATTACTGGAATGGATGTAACTGG